>VFQT010004755.1_pt1 | contig 10932 bp, 10 predicted proteins | sample 3512381 | NCBI WGS metagenome assembly VFQT01 (sample SAMN10412376, study PRJNA504923) | tailings metagenome | isolation source: Relicate 2 Philex TSF3 active mining site | place: Philippines: Tuba, Benguet | collected 2017-08-29 | reverse complement strand
AGTTGCGCATCTGTGAAGCCGAGTGCCTTACAGAGGTCTTCCCCGAGTGTATAGGGGTTCACGTTGAACCGGATGTCGAACGTGCCTTCGAGTTGTGCCTCGATTGCGTCGATTGCTTCGTTGGTGAGGTTCAGCGCCTTGAGCGATGCACGGTTGATGTGCGGACATCCAACGAGGGATCCGTGGCCCTTGCAGTACTTCTCGATGTCGTCAATCTGCTCAGCTGTGTAGCCAAGCTTTGTGAGTGCCTTGTGCACCGACTGGTTGACGATCTTGAAGTATCCACCACCAGCGAGCTTCTTGTACTTCACGATCGCGAAGTCAGGCTCGATGCCTGTGGTGTCGCAGTCCATCACCAGACCGATCGTACCTGTTGGTGCGATCACTGTTGATTGTGCGTTACGATAGCCGTACTTCTCACCAAGCTCGATTGCACTATCCCACGCCTTGCGAGCTGCTGTGAGCAGTTCTGTCGGACAGTATGTTGGGTCGATACCCTGTGGCTTGATTGTCAGTCCTTCGTATTCGCCTTCCCCTGCGTTGTATGCTGCACGCCTGTGGTTGCGCATGACGCGAAGCATCGCGTCGCGGTTGTTCTTGTATTTCGGGAATGGCTTTACGTCGCGTGCCATTTCCGCGCTTGTCGCGTATGATTCCCCCGTCATAATCGATGAGATCGCACCGCAGATCGCCAATGCCTTCGGCGAGTCGTATGGGATGCCCATCATCATCAACACTGTACCGAGATTCGCATAGCCGAGTCCGAGTGTGCGGAAGTCGTAGCTCTTCTGCGCAACATCTTGCGACGGGAATTGCGCCATCAACACCGACACTTCAAGGACTACTGTCCACAAGCGCACAGCGTGACGGTAATCTTCAACCTTCATCGTCTGCGTTTCTTCATCGTAGAAGTGCGCAAGGTTGAGCGATGCAAGGTTACATGCTGTGTCGTCGAGGAACATGTATTCCGAACATGGGTTCGAGCCGTTGATACGACCGTCGTTCGGACATGTATGCCATTCGTTAATAGTCGTGTCGAACTGCAGACCTGGGTCCGCGCTCTTCCACGAGCTCATGTTGATCTTATCCCACAGATCACGTGCACGCACCGTTGTGCGCTTCGTGCTGTCCGTGCGCCATACAAGATCCCATGTGCCGTCTGTCATCACTGCTTCCATGAACTCGTTCGTGACACGCACAGAGTTGTTGGAGTTCTGACCAGAGACGGTGTTGTATGCTTCGCCTTCGTAGTGCGTGTCGAATTGTGAGAAGTCGAGTGTTGTGACACCCTGCTTCACGAGCGACAGTGAGCGCTTGATGATGTTGTACGGCACGCCACGGTTGAGCGCACGCTGAATCAACACGCGCAGACGCTCGTTCGTTGACTCATCAGCACCACCAGTAACAGCTGCATCGACGATTGCTTGAAGGAACGTTGCGGCAACCTTTGATCCTGCCACAAGCGCTGCAACCTTTTCTTCTTCCTTCGCCTTCCACTCGATGAACTTCTCAATATCTGGGTGGTCGACGTTGACGATGACCATCTTCGCTGCACGACGTGTTGTTCCACCACTCTTGATAGCGCCCGCAGCGCGGTCGAAAATCTTGAGGAAGGACATCAAACCAGATGATACACCACCACCTGAAAGACGCTCGCTCTCACCACGAAGGTTCGAGAAGTTCGATCCCGTTCCCGAGCCGTACTTGAAGATGCGTGCTTCGCGTGTTGCGAGATCAAAAATGCCGCCTTCGTTGACGAGGTCGTCGTTTACCGACTGAATGAAGCATGCATGCGGCTGCGGATGCGTGTATGCATCGCTTGAACGCGTGAGCTTCTTTGTGTCTGGGTCGACATAGTAGTGACCTTGCGCAGAGCCTGTGATGCCGTACGCAAAGTTGAGACCAGTGTTAAACCACTGTGGCGAGTTCGGTGCTGCCATCTGCTTGAGCAGCATGTACGATATTTCGTCGTAGAACGCGGATGCGTCTTCTGCAGTGTCGAAGTATCCATACTTCTCACCCCAGTACCGCCAGCATCCTGCCAAGCGGTGTACCACTTGGCGCACCGATGTTTCAGGGCCGAGCTTCTGTGTACCGTCCTCGTTGAGGATTGGCGCACCTGTTGCGTCAACTTGAGGCACACCAGCTTTGCGGAAATACTTCTGCGCAAGAATATCCGTAGCTACCTGCGACCATGCCTCAGGTACTTCGATGTTCTGCATGCGGAAGATTTCAAGTCCACTCTGGTTACGCAACACAGAGTCGCGCTCCTTGTACCGAAACATGTCATACGGGCTCGTGCCCGCAGTGGTAAACCGGCGCTCAATCTTCATGTAGTCCCTCCAACAGGATCAATATGGTTTCTGCCCCCCGATGGGCTATTCCCATACGATCACTCAGCCTGGCACCTCGTGGCGGAGACACGTCCGTCTCGCACATCGTACGATGTACGCATCAATGTCGTGGAGATGTCGGGTTGTGGGATCGTAAGGCGGGATGTTGTCTCAGCGACGCGAGTCGTGCAGCGTACGAACAGGACCTGTTGGAAAGCGAACTATTTCCCTACGAGATCATCTGTGCCGTCGCCGTTGTTCTTCCTCTTCGTGCTGCTGCGTAGTGGAGACAACAGTGGCAAAATAGTGTCACAAGGTTGTGTCTTCCATGCACAAAAGTTTGTGTGGAAAACTATTGGAGTTGCACATGTTCGAAACGTGCAAAACGCACCGATAACACAAGGGTAAAATGACCGTGATTATGGCTAGCTTGCACGATGAGCGACTTCCTCCAATCCATTGATACAAGCCTCTTCCGGGCGATCAACAGTGGTGAAACACATGCATGGCTCGATGCATTCTTCATCACGATCAGTACCACGAAGTTCGCACTGCCGTTCTACGTTGTCGGCCTCCTCGCAATGATCATCGTCGGCGTGCGAAATCGGACGTCGATCGAGGGCAAGAAATACCTCTGGACTGCCGGTCTGTTGGTGGTCACAATCACGCTGATCGACAAGGCAAGCCACTACCTCCTCAAGGAGGTCATCCAGCGTCCGCGACCATACCTGGCACTCACCGATGTGCACCAACTGGTTGGGTCAGGGGGCGGGTCGTTCCCCAGTAATCATGCGATGAACACGGCTGCAATGGCGGTGATCCTGGGGTGGTGTATGCCTCGAATTCGTCCCTATGCGTGGCTGTATGCCGCACTGGCGGCATTTTCACGGGTCTATTGCGGCGTTCACTACCCAAGCGACGTGGTCGGGGGAATGCTGATTGGGGCACTCGCAGGGTATGGCGTTACGAGGCTAGCAGATCGCTGGCTGCTAGTACGCCGCTAAAGGCTGCTCCCTCAAGCGTGGCCGGCAGTCCGGTCTGGACCCAGTCCCCAGCAATGCGAAGATTCTCGACCCCAAGTGCATTATGAGCCAGGCGCTCAGCATTGGCCTCGGGCGTGAAGATCGGCGTTGCCGTCTTTTCCTTGATTACTTGACTGTGCAGGAGCTCGACACCATCAAGTTCGCGTGGGAAGAGCATTCGAAGCTCGGCGTCGCACACTGCAACAATTGATTCACGTTCTTCACTGGCAAGCGCTCGCGCAGCGCTCACGGTAAGCGCCACAAGTCCAGGCGCGACACGCTGTTTGTTGAATACCCACTGCGTGGTGGTTCCAAGCGTCGCGGTGAGATCAGCCGTCATCCATCGTCGACTGTACCAGAGATAGAGGCTGACGATCGGACTCTGTGCGGGTTCGTCGAGATCGAGAGACGGTTGTTCAGATGCCGACCATATCCGTGCCATTGCCCGCTGCGGCACGCAGCTGATCACTGCATCAACGTCAGTGAGTACCTCGCCAGTGCTCAAGACTACCGCCGTTACCCGGTCGTCCACAATGTCGAGTCGGTCTACGGCAACACTCGTGCGCAGACAGCCCCCACGTGCCTCAAGCCAGGCGGGTAAGGGCGCGACGAGGTCGCTCAGACCGCCCCGTGGGATGAGGATCTGTGAATCCTCTGTGCTGCCTAAGAATGCAAGCCGCATCACGGTGCAAAACACTTCGGCCGAGGCTTGGTCTATCGATGCATTCATTGTCGCAAGGACGATCGGCTCCCAGAGCCGCTCAACGAGCTCGGCAGGCTGACGGTATGCTGTGAAGAGCTCTGCGCAGGTGCGGCCATGTGCAGATACCCGGTCAAGCGTCAACCGGATGGCAAACCGCATCGCAGCAAGACGCGCTCCGAATGAGAGTTGACGGAGACGCATGATGCCAAGCGCAACGCCCAGCTTGCCGGGCAGTGCCGATGCATCGAGGAGATCGTGCCGGCCCCCTGCATCCACAAACCCAACCGTTAACGCCGACTGACGTTCGAGCTGGTCCTCGGTGCCGAGTGTACGCAGCACATGCAACACCTCACGATAGCACCCCATCATAATATGCTGTCCGTTGTCGATCGTGGTGTTCGTGGTTCGGTCTGGGAACGACCGAGCGCGCCCCCCGATGTAGGGACGTTCCTCGATGACGGTAACGCGGGCCCCCTGCTCACAAGCATGAACCGCAGCCGCTACGCCAGCCCACCCAGCGCCGATGATAACAACGTGCATGTGTGCAAATTGCGCACAATGGCACAAGCAACCTTCGATGACTTCGACCGACTCGATCTACGCGTCGGCACGATCGTCCGAGCCGAACCCTTCCCCGAAGCCCGCAAGCCCGCCTACAAGCTCTGGGTGGATCTGGGCGAGCTGGGAGTGCGGACGTCCAGCGCTCAGATCACGCAACTCTATACACTAGAACAACTTACCGGAAAACAGGTGGTCTGCGTCTGCGGGTTAGGGGGCAAGCAAATCGGCCCCTGGATGTCCGACGTCCTGGTCACAGGCTTCCACCAGCCCGATGGCGCTGTGACGCTCTGCGTACCCGATTCCGCGGTTCCCAATGGCACTAGGTTGAGGTAATTCCGTACCTTTGCGGTTCTGCGGAAGTGGCGAAATGGCAGACGCACCAGACTTAGGATCTGGCGGGGCGACCCGTGAGAGTTCGAGTCTCTCCTTCCGCACAATTACTCGTTTCCTGTTACGGCGATAGAAGGAGCCCATTGGTGGAACGCACCCTGACGACGATTGAGGCGTGCATCCGCGAGGTACGTATTGACCTCACGGAAAGCGAACTTAAACCCCACTACGAACGCGCCTACGAGCGAGCACAAGAGAGCATTACGCTCCCTGGCTTCCGCAAGGGCAAGGTTCCGATCCCGATCATCAAGCAGCGCTTTGCTCGCGACATCGAGAATGACGCGCTTGAGACAATCGCCGATGCGGAATTCCGCTCGTTTGCTACATCGGAGAAGCTCCGCGTCGTAGGCAACCCAGCCCTGACCGACATCCAGAAGTCACCAACAGGCGTATCGTTTACGATCCGCTTCGACGTGATGCCAGAATTCGAGCTCGGTAACTACCGTGGCTTGGTTGTTGAGCGTCCAATTAAGAATGTCAACGACAGTGATGTTCAGCAGGAAGTCGATCGCATCTGCCTCCGTGCAGCATCGTTTGAGCCAGCAGAGCAGATCGATGGAACGCTGTTCCTTGCGACGATTTCGATGCACGAGCTCGACCGCGACACATCGATGCCAATCATCGGTGCTGAAGCTCGCGAGGAGCGCGTCTTCCTCGAAGACGAGAACATCGACATGAATCTCCGTTCGTCACTTGCGAATACAAAGGTTGGCGATACGTTCTCGTACGTCGCTGAGACGCAGGACGAGAAGCAGCAACCGGCAAACTACCGCGTGACGGTAACCGACATTCAGCGCGTGATCCCAGCCGAATTCACGAATGAATTCGTTGCGATGATCACGGGCGGACGGTTTAACACGACAGAAGAACTTCGCACTGATATCGAACGCCAGCTCCAAGAATACTTCGAGCAAGCAACGAAGGAACGCGTCGAAGCACAGATCATCGACCAACTGGTGAAGGCACACGAATTCAATGTGCCGGAGCCACTTGTGCACGCAGTGATCCATCAGCTCTTCGACGATTTCAAGAAGCGCAACGAAGGGGCTCCTGGTATCGACAAGCTCACGGCACACGATCTCGAGCACGAGTTTCGTCCGTCGGCCGAGCGCATCGTCCGCTGGGAACTCATCCGCGACCGCGTGGTAGAAGCCGAAGGCTTGGCGGTCACCGACGAAGACATCGCGGCCGCAGCCGGTCGCTTTGGCTTGCAGGAGGATCAGTTGCGTATGATCATGCGCCAGAACCACTCTGTCGAAGATCAACTTCTAGCAGAGAAGGCAGTGCGCGTGCTCGTAGACTATGCAATCGTGAACGACGTCAACGTCGACACTGATCAGCCTGCGATCTAATTTTCCTGCGAACCTGTACCAAGGAGCACATCATGCACAATCAACTCGTCCCAATGGTGGTCGAACAGACCAGTCGCGGAGAGCGTGCATACGATATCTATTCGCGATTGCTCAAGGAGCGCATCATCTTCATCGGCACACCGATCGATGACTACGTTGCGAGCCTCACAATTGCGCAGCTCTTGTTCCTCCAGAGCGAAGACCCAAATAAGGACATCTCGCTCTACATCAATTCACCAGGCGGCAGCGTGTCGGCAGGTCTTGCGATCTACGATACGATGCAGTTCGTGAAGCCAGACGTGTCGACGATTTGCGTCGGTATGGCTGCATCGATGGCACAGGTACTGCTGTGTGCCGGTGCGAAGGGCAAGCGCTATGCATTGCCAAACTCACGCATCATGATGCACCAGCCACTCGGTGGAACACAAGGTCAGGCAACCGACATTGAGATCTACACGAAGGAGATGCTCCGTATTCGCGATACACTGTACGGTATCATCTCGACGCACACAGGTAAGGATTACGAAACGATCAAGAAGGACGCCGATCGAGACAATTACATGTCGCCACAAGAGGCGCTCTCGTACGGCTTGATCGATAAGGTGATGGAACGCACGGCATAATGAGCACACCTGAACCACCACAGTCTGGCACACCAGAAGAACTTCACTGTTCCTTCTGCGGTCGGAGCTCGCGCGAAGTCGTAAGCTTGATCGCAGGCAAGGGTGTGTACATCTGTGATATCTGCGTTCAGAACTCAGTGGAGATTCTGCGAAAGAATCAACCCACCACAACGCTCCGTTCCGACATTGCAGCGCTTCCACGTCCATCCGAGATCAAGCGTCAACTTGATACGCACGTGATCGGACAAGACGCGGCGAAGGAAGTTCTCTCTGTTGCTGTCTACAACCACTACAAGCGCCTCCAAGCGGAGAACCTCGTAAGTGCGTTCGATGACGTGAACATTGAAAAGAGCAACATCCTTCTGCTGGGTCCAACCGGAACGGGCAAGACGTTGCTGGCGCAGACACTGGCGCGCATTCTTGATGTGCCGTTTGCCATTGCCGATGCAACAACGCTCACCGAAGCTGGTTACGTAGGCGATGATGTGGAATCGATCATCGTGAACCTGCTTCAAAATGCCGACTACAACGTCGAGCGTGCAGAGCGCGGCATTATCTACGTCGACGAAATCGATAAGATCACGCGGAAGAGCGACTCAGCATCCATCACACGCGATGTATCGGGCGAAGGTGTGCAGCAGGGTCTGTTGAAGATGCTTGAAGGCACCATTGCAGGTATTCCTCCGAAGGGTGGACGTAAGCATCCTGAGCAGCCGTTGATCTACGTGAACACAAAGAACATCCTATTCGTGTGTGGTGGCGCGTTCGAGGGTCTCGAGAAGATCATCGCTCGTCGTAAGCGTCCATCAACGATGGGCTTCACTGCTCCAACGGCAGCAACGATCGAAGAGTCCACTCAGCTGTTGCGTGATGTTGAGCCTGAAGATCTGATGAGCTTCGGCTTTATTCCGGAATTCATCGGTCGATTGCCAGTAATCACTGCGTTGGATCCGCTCAGCGATGAAGCAATGCTTGACATCCTGACGAACCCGAAGAACGCAATCGTGAAGCAATACCAAAAGCTTCTCCTGCTTGAAGGCGTCGAACTCCAGTTCGAGCACGATGCACTTGTTCGCATCGTTGCAAAGGCAAAGGCACGTCGCACAGGTGCACGCGCACTCCGTGGTGTGATGGAAGAAGTGATGAACCCGATCATGTATCGTCTACCAGACGTGCAAGGCGTGCGCAAGTGCGTCATCACGGCTGATGTAGTCGACCGTGGATCTGCGCCGCTACTCGAAGTGAGCGACAGCACAACAGCGCGCGCGTCGTCTTAACGACGTGGGTTAACGAGAAGTCCAGCACACACGCCACATGCCCAAACGCCATGAATGATGGCGAATATGACAGGCGCTGCTACCATCCCTACAATGAGTGATTGCGCCGTTGGATAGCGCTTCGCTTCGGCAAGTGCCGTCATCACAGAGATGCCGCAATACATGATAGCGCTCCACACGAGAACAGAAGCCGAGAGCGCGCCGAGCGTAACAGCTACCACAAGTCCAATGATCGCCAGGAGTGCAAGCACTGGAAGTGCCTGACGTACGTGAAGCGATGACGGCATCTTGTGCAATACCGCACCCTTCCACCAACCGTAGCGCCAACGTTGTTGTGCAAGCGCACCAAGTGTTGCTCGCGCGACAAGCTTAAATACCGGTGATGGCAATGCGAGAATGCGTGCACCCAGTCGATGCGCACGCACATCAAAGTCGAAATCCTCATTCGAGAGCAACGCTTCATCATACCCACCGTTGCGCTCCCACACGTCGCGACGGTAGCATGACATCACGGCGTGCGACACATCAACGGGCGCCGTGAGCGTACTGCGCGAGGCTGTACCGCCCGTGCCGAGCGCACTACCGGAACACACTGCAATTGCTTGGGCTAGCGGAGAGGACGAACCTGGGATCAACGCAATCTGCGGACCGACAACATCCGCCATCCCGCTGCGAAGCGGATGAACGATTTCGGTGAGAAAGGTAGGTCCGATACGCGAATGTCCATCAACGCGCACGACGTACGTGCCACGTGAGGCTTCGACTGCGCGATTGAGTGCACTCGGGATGATCTGTGCGGGATTATCTACCACGCGTAGCTCAAAATCCCACTTGGCTTGTTGAAGCTCTGCGAGCAATGCACGCGTACCATCGGTCGACATCCCATCGGCGATCACAACCTCGAAGCCATCAGGAAATGTCTGACCATCGAGATCGCGTAACACCTGTGCGATGGTGCGAACCTCGTTGCGACATGGGATGATGACCGATACGGTTGGCGCGGACAACGACATGTGCGAATATACCGCCGAGTATCGGGCGAGCGCAGAAACTTATCGTGCAACCACAACCACGCGGTGAAGAACCTCGCCACGTGCACGTACCTGGACATGGTACGAACCACTCGGCAACTGCGTCGCATCGAACGTCAGCGCATGCTCGCCGGCAGCATGCACGGCGTTGGTCAGTGTGACTACATGGAAGCCACGTGCATCGAAGACATCCAAACGCACATGCTGCTCCTGCGATACAGCAATGCGAAGTGTTGCTACGTCTCTCACTGGATTCGGGTATGGCGCATCACATCGTACGCTGCCATCCGAAGTGGCCTGCTCCGATACGGACGTTGTACCGCCCCTGATCACCTTGACCGTAGAGAACTGATCGAAGAGCACCGATCGTATCACGTCGGGCTCAGCACCAAACCACTGCTGGAGGACGCTTGCGTAGATCTGACGGAAGTCGTGCTGCATGCGCAGATTTCCGTTATCGAGATTCTCGAGGTCTGGGTTCGATCCAATAATGCCGTGCTCAACAGGTACGCCGAAGAAAAAGAGAGGTGCGGCTGTTCCGTGATCAGTACCCAAGCTCTGATTCGACGCTGCACGACGTCCAAACTCAGAGAACGTCATAGACACAACACGATCACCAGCACCCAATTGCTCGATATCGCTCTGGAATGCAGCAACGGCATCTGATACAAGCTGAAGCAACAATGCATGTGCACCAATCGTGGTATTGTCTGCATCAACCTGCGCTGCGTGCGTATCGAAGCCATTCAACTGTACTACGTAGACGCGTGTCTTCAATCCACCAGCGATCAACCGAGCAACAATCTTCAGCTGATCTGCAAGACGGTTGTTCGTGGGATACTCGGCGATGTTCTTCGCTTTGTCTGCCGCAGCCTTGATAACGGTCGAAAACTGCATCGACTTTGACTGTACTTCACGCACATACCGCACGTTGTTCGCAGCGTATGTCGTTGACGGTACGTCGGTACCTGGCTCGTCCGATCCACTAACAAGGCGGTAGAATGCCTCGGGGTCTTGGAGTGCAATACCCATCGACTGACGTTGCAATCCCGTAAGCGCTAGTCCAACCACTGCGCTCATCTGTATCGCAATCGGATCGGGCATCGCAGCATTTGGATAGCCCTCGGGATAGGTTGGATACTGCGTGTTCAGATAGCGGCCGACCCAACCTGTTGGCTCATTCACATTCGACGAGCTTCCGCTCATCCAAATGTCGTTCGAGCGAAAGTGCGACTGATTCGGATTCGGATAGGTCACGCCTTGTACGATGCCAACTTTTTGTTCGGACCAAAGGCGATGCACGCCAGTCATGGCCGGATGGAGGCCTGCTTCATCGCGAAGCTTCAGCACCTTTGCTGTTGGAATCGCAACGTTGCTCCGAAGCTTCTGATACGTGTCGTACGAGTCAAGCGGGATCACGGTATTCAAGCCGTCGTTACCGCCATTGAGCTGAATGAGTACGAGAACGCGATCCGTTTCAACATTCGCATTGAACAGGTCATTCACTAATGGCCCGTCGAAGGCCTGCAGTGGCAGTCCATTGAGAACCAGTGGAAGTGTGATCGCACCCGTAGCGCGGGTAATGAACGAGCGGCGACTCAGATCAGGGTGTGTTGTTCGCATTGTGGTGCCTCCTTATC
>VFQT010004754.1_pt1 | contig 10933 bp, 6 predicted proteins | sample 3512381 | NCBI WGS metagenome assembly VFQT01 (sample SAMN10412376, study PRJNA504923) | tailings metagenome | isolation source: Relicate 2 Philex TSF3 active mining site | place: Philippines: Tuba, Benguet | collected 2017-08-29 | reverse complement strand
TGGCCGTGATCGGTCGCGAGGTGCCGCGCATCGAACTGGGTACCAGCGTGGTGCCCACGTATCCGCGCCACCCGATGATGATGGCCCAGCAGGCCCTCACGGTGAACGCGGCATCCAACGGTCGTCTGTGCCTGGGCATCGGATTGAGCCACAAGATCGTGGTGGAGTCCATGTGGGGCATGAGCTACGACAAGCCGGTGCGTCACATGCGCGAGTACCTGGAGGTGATGATGCCGTTGCTGGAAGGTAGGCCGGTGTCGCACGCCGGTGAGGAGTTCCGCGTGAACGGTAGTGTCTCGGTACCCGGTGGTTCGCGCCCGTCGGTGGTGATCGCCGCGTTGGGTGAGCAGATGCTGAAGGTCACCGCCGCGTTGGCCGACGGAACGCTCACGTGGTGCACCGGTCCGCAGACGTTGCAGACCCACACGGTGCCCACGTTGCGCGCCGCCGCCGAGAAGGCCGGTCGCGATGCCACCCGCGTCATCGCCGCGCTTCCGGTGTGCGTCACGAACGATCGCGCCGCCGCCCTGGAGCGGGCCGCCAAGGTGTTCGTGGTCTACGGCCAACTGCCCAGCTATCGCGCCATGCTCGACAAGGAAGGTGCGGCGGGACCGGCCGACATCGCCATCATCGGAAGCGAGGCCGAGGTGGCCGAGCGCATCGCGTCGCTGGCCGACATCGGCGTCACCGATTTCGCCGCGGTCGAGTTCGGCGCCACGCCCGACGAGATCAACGACACGCGCAACGCGGTGAAGAGCCTGTTGAAGTAATTCGCGCGTCGACATCTGACGACTGGGGGAGTCATGGGTGCAGGAGTGAGTGTCACCGTCGCCGAGGGAATCGCGCGCGTGGTCTTCGATCACCCACCCGTCAACCTGTTCACGTTCGAGCAGTTCGCCGAGACGGCCGGAATCGTCGAACGACTTGCCGCGGACGACTCGGTACGAGTGATCGTGCTGTCGTCGGCCAACCCCGACTTCTTCATCGCCCACTTCGACGTGGAGGCGATCCTGAATTTCCCCACGGGTCAGCCACCCACCACCGAGTTGGGCCCGTATCACCGCATGTGCGAGACCTTGCGCACCATGCCCAAGGCCACCATCGCGGTCATCGAGGGTCGATGCGGAGGCGGCGGTAGCGAGTTGGCTTCCAGCTGCGACATGCGTTTCGCCAGCTTGCCGCACGGGGATCATCCGGGGGCGATGTTCAATCAGCCCGAGGTGGCGCTGGGCATCATTCCGGGAGGAAGCGGCACCCAGAGACTGTCGAGACTTCTCGGTCGCTCACGGGCCCTGGAGGTGGTCCTCGGTTGCGACGACATCGACGCCCGCACCGCCGAGTCGTGGGGCTGGGTCAATCGGGCGTTGCCCCACGATCGACTGTGGCCCTTCGTCGACCGTCTGGCCCGACGCATCGCGTCGTTCCCCGCACACGCCGTGGCCGAGGCCAAGGGCGCGGTCTTGCGAGCCGAGAAGGACGTGGAAGCGGATCTCGTCGCCGAGTGGAACGCCTTCGCCCGTTGCCTCGGGGGTGCGGGCACGTGTGAGGCGATGCGGAGGTTCCTGGCCGCCGGTGGTCAGACCCGTGACGGTGAACTGCGACTCGGAGCCCTCTTCGACTGAATCCTCCCAGAGCGACGGCTCAACGGGGGAAGTATCCCGACACGTCGGCCAGCACGTGGGTTCGGCCGTAGCTGTAGAAGCAGATGTTGCCTGACGGGTCGACGGGCGCGATCACGGTGTTGGGGATGATCTGTCGCGACACGAAGTTGAGGTTGGACGCGTCGGGTCGTCCCGAGGCGCAGGGGTAGACGGTGAGGTAGCCGCCTTCGTCGCCGACCTCGGGGTCGACCACGGTGACGTTCAACAACACCGCACCGATACCCGAGCCGGGCAGACCGCCTTGGCCGTACACGTTGAAGATCATGGGGTCCGCGGTGCCGGTGCGGTTACCGATCTTGCCGGTGGGACGCGTGTTGATGATGCGTTGCGGTGTCAACGTGATCAGACCCGTCACGCTGCGAGTGGCGACTTGTGGCCATGTCGTGGATTCGTTGTCGAGAATCCATCCGATCGCGTCGGAAGAGCCGTTGACGCCCACCGCGAACGTGCCGGTGACACCCGCGCTGGGCGTGACGACGTCGGTGGTCGCCCAATCCGAGGCCCCGACGACGAAGCGGTGATAGTCGATCGACAGATCACCGACCGCTTGGTGGAGGATGTTGAAAGAAGTGGAGTCGTGAGCCACCGCAAGGGGGTAGTACACGTCCGACGCCAACAATCGCGACGTGACCGTGCTGCTCCCCGCAGGCAGGCGAGCCGCCCAAATGTCGTATTGGCCCCCGTTCAAGATTGCGGTCAGTACCAACGAGCCATCGGACAGGAATTCGGCGTCCAGCCTTTCGACGTACAAGGTGCTGGTGGTCACGTCGAATCCGATCGGAGCTCCGAAGGTTCCGGAGACCGTTCCGATCAACAGGGTCTGGGATTCCTGGCTGGATGTCGCGTCGTACTCGCTCCACGCGATCGCGACCGAGCCGTTCGGTGCAAGAGCCAGAGTGGGAAGGAAGTATTCGAGCGTCGCGGTCGCGGTTGGCGATCGAAGAGTCGGTGTCGCGACCGTCGGGGAAGCGAGGTTGCCTTCCACCGTGTACACCTCGACGCCGACTCCGTTGGAGGCGTCGAAGGCCACCATGAAGCGACCGTCGTCGGACAACACCACGTCGAATTCCGGTCCGGTACCGGAACATGAGAATCGGCCCGACGAATCGGTGGCGATCAGTGCCGCGCTGTTGGTGTTTCCGTCGGCGTCGAAGGTCGCCGCGTACAACTTGGTGGGATCCAAACCATCGCTGAACGTGACGATGCCGGATCCGGCGCTGGTCATCGTGGTCGCGAGGCAGGTCGGGTTGACCGGAGCCGATGAGATGGACGAGACGGCTGTCCATCCGGTGGAACGATTCCACGCTGACGTGCGCAGGACCAACGGTGAGGAGACGGTGGAGTTCTCGGTCCACAGGATCACGACGCCGCCCGCCGAGTTCTGGACGAGTCGAAGGCCGCGAATGCGGTACGCCTCCGTCAGCGTCGTGGGAGAGGCCCACGAGCTCGACGTCGCGGACTTGGTCGAGTACACGATGTTCTCTTCGGAACTGTCCACCCACACGGCGAGGGTGTCTCCTGCGGGGGTCAGCCCGAGGCTGAGGCTGCCGTAGGCATCGAACCCCGTGTGATCGGTCATCGCCGTCGGGGTGGTCAGTGTTGTTCCGCTCCACGTTGTCGTGCCGAGAAACTTCACCGTCGATTCGCCGGCGACGACCCAAATAGTCTGTGAAGTCGCTCCACCCGTCGCGCCGAACGAGCCGTGACCGGGTACCTCGTAACCGGCGGAACCTCCGTAGGTCACTTCCGTGCCCCAGGTGCCGGTGCCGGAACCGGTCCGGGTGAATCGGATGACGGTCGTCGAATAGCCGCCGTACCGCCACATGACGGTGGCGTCACCGTCGGATTCCATCGCTCCCACCATGCCGTTGTCTCGCAGAGCACCACTGGAGTTGAAGACGTTGTCCGTCGAATTGGACACCCAGAACGGAGATCCCGGACCGGCCGAGCCGGCGATCAATCCGCGATGTCGGGTCTTCGTGCCGTCCTTCTCCGTCCACAGAACGAGTCCGTCCGCCACGTTCGGGTCGGCGAGGATCACCAAGTCCTTGGTGATTCCGCTGGTGTTGAGGCCACTCTGCAATGTGAGAGTTCCGGCGTTCCACGCGTCCGTGATGGGGTCGAAGTAATCGATGATGATGGTGGTGGTCGACTCCCACCACCCGACGATCATGCGGTTCTCGGCGTGTCCGACCGCGAGCGAGGAGAGGACAGTGGATCCCGTCGAGGTCGACAGTTGTTGACGACCATTCCACGAGGTGCCGTCCCACACGTTGCCCCACACGGCATCCGTCGTCGACGAGGAGAGGTCCTGATCCCAGGCGACGAGCACATCATCGTCTCCGTCGGAAACCATCGCCACTTCGCGGACGGTCTTGTTGTTGCCAGCCGACAGATCGTCGACGAAGGGAGGCGTACTCGACGACTGTGCCCAATCGATGGCCAACACCCGCTGGGCCGAGATGGCCGTGTCGAAGCCCCTTGCCACGACGAGGGCCGAGTTGGCGAGCGGCCCCACGTCGAGATACGAGATGTTCGTGTACCCGGACATCAGAACCTGACTGGTGGCCCATTCGGGACTGCTCACCGAGTTCCAGGTGCCCGAGATCCTGAGGTTGTCGGCGTCGGTCCACACGACGGTCGCGACACGATTCGCACCGATCGTGACTTCCACGTCCGGGGTGCCGAGACCCGACGACAACTGGGCGACGGTCGTAAAGCCCGCCCACGGTCCGTCCATCGTGCTCGATGTCGACACTTTCACGTCGAATCCCGTGTCGGTTCGTTGGATGAAACCGACCACTCGGTAGCCGTTGCCGTTGCTGGCGACCTCGGCCGCCACCACGTCGTGGTCGGGTTCGAAGACGTCGGTGATCGCGCCCAGGTCGCCAACGGATGTCGGGGTGATCGACGACGCGACGGACGGCGTCGCCGATGCACCCGGTGCCGAGAACGAGACATTGACGGCAACGAGACCGGCGAGAAGGATGAGGATCGAACGCTGTCGCATGGGGTGAAACTAGTCGGGCGGGACGTATGTCCCGAATCCCGAATCCTCAAGATCCGATGATGAACGTCCGGTGAATCCGGGCGGGTTTCGAGACGCTATGCCGCGCGAAAGCCCCCCAGAAGCGGGAGTCACTTCAACGAAACGGGAGTGCCGCCGAAGGGCTTGTTCACCAGATCGAAGAAGTCGTTGCCCTTGTCGTCGACCACGATGAACGCCGGGAAGTCCTGTACTTCGATCTTCCACACCGCTTCCATGCCCAACTCGGCGTACTCGAGCACCTCGACCTTGGTGATGCAGTCCTGGGCCAGACGGGCCGCCGGTCCGCCGATGGAACCCAGGTAGAAGCCACCGTGCTTCTTGCAGGCGTCGGTCACCGCGCGGGAACGGTTGCCCTTGGCCAGCATCACGAAGCTGCCGCCGTTGGCCTGGAACTCGTCGACGTAACTGTCCATGCGCCCCGCCGTGGTGGGGCCGAACGAACCCGACGCCATTCCCTCGGGGGTTTTGGCCGGGCCGGCGTAGTACACGGCCATGTTCTTCATGTAGTCGGGCAATCCCTGACCGGCGTCGATGCGTTCCTTCAACTTGGCGTGGGCGATGTCGCGCGCCACCACCAGCGGTCCGGTCAGCATCACGCGCGTCTTCACCGGGTACTTGCTCAACTCGGCGCGGATCTCGTCCATCGGACGATTGAGGTCGATCTGCACCACGGGCGAATCCTGCAGGTCGTCGTGGGTCACCTCGGGCAGGAAGCGCGCCGGATCGGTCTCCAACTGTTCGAGGAAGATTCCGTCGGCGGTGATCTTGCCCAGCATCTGTCGGTCGGCCGAGCACGAGACCGCCATGGCCACCGGGCACGACGCGCCGTGTCGCGGAAGGCGAATCACGCGCACGTCGTGGCAGAAGTACTTGCCACCGAACTGCGCGCCGATACCCGTCTCCTGCGACAGCTTCAGGATGCGCTGCTCCATGTCAAGATCGCGGAATCCGTGACCCAGTTTCGAACCCTCGGTGGGCAACGAGTCGAGATATCGCGCGCTGGCCAACTTCGCGGTCTCCACGGCGTGCTCGGCCGACGTGCCGCCGATGACCACGGCCAGGTGATACGGCGGGCAAGCCGCGGTGCCGAGCGACTTCATCTTCTCGAACAACCACGGGAACAACGACTTGTCGTTCAGCAACGCCTTGGTCTCCTGGAAGAGGTAGCTCTTGTTCGCGCTGCCACCACCCTTGGCCATGAACAGGAACTTGTACGCGTCGCCGTCGATGGCGTTGATCTTGATCTCGGCCGGCAGGTTGTTGCCGGTGTTCACCTCGTCGTACATCGTGAGCGGTGTCATCTGGCTGTAACGAAGGTTGCTCGTGAGGTAGGTGTCGAACACCCCGCGGGCGATGGCCTCCTCGTCGCCGCCGCCCGTGAACACGAACTGGCCCTTTTTCGCCTTGACGATGGCGGTCCCGGTGTCCTGGCACATGGGCAACACGCCGCTGGCCGCGATGGCTGCGTTCTTCAACAGGTCGAGAGCCACGAAGCGGTCGTTGTCGCTGGCTTCGGGGTCGTCGAGGATGTTGCGCAACTGCTGCAGGTGACCGGGACGCAGGAAGTGGGCGATGTCACGCATCGCCTCGCGTGTGATGCGGGTGAGCGCCTCGGGATCGACTTTCAGGAACGTTCCCTCGGGCGTGTCGAACGTGGACACACCGTCGGTGGTGACCAAGCGATAGGGGGTGTCGTCCTTGCCCAGCGGCAGGATCTCGGTGAACTCGAACTCGGGCATGCCGTCACGCTACGCCCGTTGGCGCTCCGATGCCCAGCCCGTCACAGGGCCGTCTGCAGGAACAACAGCAACGCAGATGCCGCGCACATCACCAGGATGAGCGGGCGCATGACCGCGGCCGACATGCGTTCGGCGAGCAAGCTCGACAGCGGCAGTCCGGCCAGCACCCCGGGCAGGATGACCGCCGTCAACGCCAGTTCGTGACGTCCGATCTCGCCCGACAACACGAAACCACCGACCGTGATGACGACCCCGATGCTGAAGAAGGCCGCGATGGTGGCGCGCACGGTCCGCGGATCGCCGTCCTTGTACACCAACGCCATCGGTGGTCCGCCGATGGAGGTGACCGTGCCCATGAACCCGCTGGCGAATCCGGCCGCGGTGAGCGTGGTGGCGTTGGTCGGTACCACCTGTCCGCGTCGCGCGGTGACCACCGAGATGACCACGGCGAGGGCCACGGACGAGGCCACGGCGTAAGCCAGGGAGTCCTCGCTCATCGCCCGCAACGCCACCAGTCCGACGAAGACCCCGGGGAAGCGACCGAGCACCGCCCACTTGAAACCGGAGGCGTCGATGTGTGCGCGATCACGAATGGCCACACCGAAGGTCAGGGGCACGACCGCCAGCATCATCGCCACCGGAATGAACGACGGGTCGATCATGGCGAAGAGCGGGGAGGTGAGCATGCCCAGTCCGAAACCCAACGAGCCTTGAACACTCGATCCGATCATCGCCAACGCCGTGCACAACAGCACCATGGGCCACGACAGACCGGCGACCTCGAAGCCGACCATCAGCGGTCCTTCATCCTCTTGGGATCGGCGTTGGCCGGGTCGACGGGCCAATGGTGCTTGGGATACCGGCCGGCCATGTCCTTGCGCACGTCGGCCCAACTTCCGGCCCAGAAACCCGGCAGGTCCGACGTCACCTGCACGGGGCGATCGGCGGGCGACAACAGGTGCAACACCAACGGCACGCGTCCGTCGGCGATGGTGGGATGGGTCTTGGTGCCGAACAGATCCTGCACGCGCACCCGCACCACCGGTGCCGTTCCCTCGGCCACCGCGGTGCCGTAGTCCAACGACAACGAGCGACCCGACGCCAACTCGAGACGGGTGGGTGCCAGTTCGTCCAGACGCGCGCCCTCGGGCCACGGCAACTGCGAGCGCAACAACATGGCCAGGTCGAGCGACTTCAGCTCCGACACGGATGTCATGCCCACCAGATACGGACGCAACCACTCGTCGAGGGTGGACAGCAACGTCTTGTCGCTCCAGTCGGGCCAGGACTCACCCAGTTCGCGACGCAGGAAGTTCACCCGCGCGCGCAGTTCGCCGGTGGCGTTGCCCCACGGCAATTCGGCCAACCGGGTGGCCACCACGCGTTCCATCAAAGAGTCGACCGCCGCCTCACCGGGGGAGGGGCGCCGCGTCTCCTCGCTCAGACGCATCTTGTCCAGGCGCACCACCACGCGCTCGACGATGTCACGACGCTCCTTGTCCCACGTCACCGTTCTCTCGTCGACCACGTCGTCGCGCAACACCCGGGCGATGACCGCTTGGTCCACCGAGGCGCACGAACGAACGCGCGCGTTCTTGCGATCACCGTCCAGATCGGCGGCCACCACGAACGTCTCGTGTGCGAGCGAATCGGTGGGACGGAACCAGGCCGCCGAACCCGTACGCAACTGGTACTGGCCGGGCTGACGTCGCACGGCGAGACGGTCGGGGTAGGCCAACAACAGAACACGCCCGCAGTGATCGGCGTCGACGTCGCTCCAATCGAGGCGCGAACCCGTGCGGCGTGACAGGTCCTCGGCTCGTTCGCGCACCCGTGCGGTTCCGCGGCGGTCGGCGCGATCGTCGTGGATCTCGCCGGTCACCATCTGCACGCGCAACGCGATGTCGACGGGCAGATCGTCGGGTCGTCCGCGCATCACGTCACGATCGTCCAACAACGCGGCCACCACGCAGGCCAGTCCGCGGTCGCCGGCATCGGATTCGCCGATCATTCGCGCCAGTCGCGGGTGCACCGGCACGCTCAGCATGCGTCGACCCACCTCGGTGAGACGACCGTCGTGATCGAGGGCCCCGAGCATGGTGAGCAATTCGGTGGCCTGCTTCACCGCGCCGCTCGGTGGCGCGTCGATGAAGGCCAGTTCGTCGATCGGGGTTCCCCACGCGGCGAGTTCCAACACCAGCCCCGACAGGTCCACCTGCGTGATCTCGGCCTCGAGGTGCGCACGACGACTGCCGTGTTCGATCTTGCTCCACAGTCGGTAGGCCACCCCGGGGCCCAAACGTCCGGCGCGACCGGCGCGTTGCTCGGCCGAGGCGCGCGAGGTGGGGATGGTGGTGAGTCGACTCATGCCCGTGCGTTGGTCGTAGCGCGGCACGCGCGCCTGACCGGCGTCGACCACGATGCTGACTCCGTCCACGGTGAGACTGGTCTCGGCGATGTCGGTGCTCACCACCACGCGACGTCGACCCGACGGCGACGGTGCGAGGGCCCGGTCCTGGTCGGCCAACGACAACGCACCGGCCAACGGGTGAACGTCGACGTTCGAGGGCACGCGCCCTTCCAGGCCCTGCACCACGCGATTGATCTCGGCGATGCCGGGCATGAACACCAACACGTCACCCTCGTCGTCGCGCAACGCACGGCTGACCACGTCCACCACCGCGTCGTCGAGTCGTTGTTGCTTTCCCATGGGCGCCCACTTCACGTCGACGGGGAACTGTCGACCGTCGCTGGTGATCACCGGTGCGTCGTCGCCCAACACGCGCAGCAGTCCCTTGGTGTCGGCGGTGGCCGACATCGCGAGTACGCGCAGATCGGGACGCAACAAGCGACGTGCGTCGAGGGCCAACGCCAGACCGAGGTCGGTGGGCAGGTTGCGTTCGTGCACCTCGTCGAAGATCACCAGCGAGGTGCCGGCGAGGCTCGGATCGTTCTGCAGACGACGCGTGAGAATGCCCTCGGTCACCACCTCGATGCGCGTGTTCGCCCCGATGCGGCGTTCGTCGCGCGTCTGGTAGCCCACCAACCCGCCGGGCTCCTCGCCCATGAGTGCGGCCAATCGACGCGCCGCCGCGCGCGCGGCCAGTCGTCGTGGTTCCAACATCACGATGCGACCGTCACCGATCCACGGTCGATCGAGCAGGCGCAGGGGGACGAGGGTGGTCTTGCCGGCGCCGGGCGGCGCCACCAGAACGGCGCACCAGTGTCCCTCGAGAGCGGTTCGCAGGTCGTCGACGACGTCCTCGACGGGAAGGTCGGTGAGCGGAACCAGAATCAGCCGAGTGCGGGAGTGCCGGCGAACGCCGTGGGGTCACCGAGGCCGGGGATGGAGGGTGCGGTCCACGAGGTGACGTCGGCAATGGCCTTGGCCACCGCGCGCCACTCGCCGGGGTTCCAGCCCTCGGCCGCGGCCGGGATGGTTCCGTCGGAGCGCACGAACACCAACGCCGGCAACGATGTGAGGCCGAACGCCTTCACGGCGGCCCGGTCGGGGTCGGTGAACACCAGGAACTCCTTGGCCCAGGGGCCGAGGAACGCCCGGGCCTCGTCGGCCGTGGCGGTGACGATGAGATTGGTGCGCACGGCGGCTCCCGAGAACGCGTGCAACACACGTGCCGCGGTCTTCAGGATCCAGGAGCTCTCGTTCGTGTACGGGTCGAGCACCACCGACGCCAAGTGGAAGGTGGTCAGCCACTCGCTGAGCGGACGCGCCGGGAAGCCGTCGGCCTCCAGCGAGAGGGGCTCGAGCATCAGGTCGGGGGAGGGGGTTGCAGCCACGGGGGAAACGGTAGCCCAGCCGACGCCGAACGCCCCAACACCGAGGGGGTTCGGCGGACGAAAGTGGTCACCCCAACGAGCGTCGCAGGAACTGCAGTTGGTGTCTCAGCAGGTTCTCGGCCACCACGGCCTGCGGGGTCATGTGGGTGACCCCGGACAGTGGCAGCACCTCGTGGGGCCGACCCGCGGCCAGCAACGCCGAGGACATCTGCAACGTGTGGGCGGCCACCACGTTGTCGTCGGCCAGACCGTGCACGAGCAACAAGGGGCGTTCCAGTGCGGGGGCGTCGGCGATCAACGAGGTGCGGTCGTACGGTGCGGGGTCGACGCCCGGATGACCGAGGTACCGCTCGGTGTAGAAGGTGTCGTACAGACGCCACTCGGTGACCGGCGCTCCGGCCACCGCGCAATGGAACACGTCGGGTCGGCGCAACACCGCGAGCGCGGCCAGGTAACCACCGAAGCTCCAACCGCGGATACCCACGCGCGACAGATCGAGGTCGGGGTTCTCGACGGCCACCGCGTGCAGTGCGTCCACCTGATCGTCGAGAACGGGGGTGGCGAGATCGAGATGGACCGCTCGTTCCCATTCGGTGCCCAAGCCCGGTGTGCCCCGTCCGTCCACCACCAACACCGCGAAACCCTGGTCGGCGAACCATTGCGAGGTGCAGTGCGCGGCGCGCGAG
>VFQT010004752.1_pt1 | contig 10936 bp, 7 predicted proteins | sample 3512381 | NCBI WGS metagenome assembly VFQT01 (sample SAMN10412376, study PRJNA504923) | tailings metagenome | isolation source: Relicate 2 Philex TSF3 active mining site | place: Philippines: Tuba, Benguet | collected 2017-08-29 | reverse complement strand
CCGTCGCCTCGATGAAATTGCCGGCGGAGTAGATGTTGAACAGGCGCGGCCGCTCCTTGCCGATCTGCCCGCCGAAGATGAAGCTTGCGGCGAAGGCATCCCCGTTGGCGTGGAGAAACTCGCCGTCGAGCGCCTTCACCTCGCGCACGGCCTTGCCGACGATGCGGGCCGCCTGGAACATGGTCCTGGCGGCGAAGAGATTGGTGGCTTCGGAATTCCTGCCGCGCTTGCCCTGCGTTTCCTCCGTCAGCATGCTGACGACCGCCTGGGTGATGGCGAGATTGCCCGCCGTCAGCAGCACGAAAACAGCCTGGCCGGGCCTCGACCACGTATAGAGCTTCTTGAACTTGCCCACATTGTCGACGCCCGCATTGGTGCGGGTATCAGCGGCCATGACCAGGCCGTCGTCGAGCAGCAATCCCACGCAATAGGTCATTCTCGGTCGTCCCGCAAAAACCGTTCCCGGAGCTTACTGTTGGGCGATCTCGACACGGACTTCAACCCTCATCCGTTCGCTGTCGCCACCCCTGCGCGAACCGCGGATGGGGGCAACGCCCGCCGCGTCGAGCCCGCCCGCCACCCGAACGTAATTCTCCGTGGGGCACTTCGCGTTGGCGGGGTCGAAGCCCACCCAGCCAAGGTCCGGCACCAGCGCTTCCGCCCAGGCATGGGAGGCGGTGGAGGAGGCGCCCTGGCCTGTCACCAGATAGCCCGTCACGTAGCGCGCCGGAACGCCCGCGGCACGGCAGGCCGCGATGAAGATGTGCGCGTGATCCTGGCACACGCCCCTGCCGTCCGCGAAGGCCTCTGCGGCCGTCGTGTGGGCATGGGTGGCGCCGAGTTCATAAGCAACCCGCGTGTGGATCTCATTCATCAGCGCGTGCAGCCCAGCGAGCACGGACCTGCCGGCGAACTGCCTCTCGGAGAGGGTGCGGATCGCCGCCGTTGCCGTCGTGGGCTTGGTCTGCCGCAGGAAGACCGCTTCGGGCGCGGGGCAGGCGAGGCCGCGCACCACGCCGGCGGCGTCAGTCACCTCCACGGTTCCTTCCGCCACGATGGTAACGGATCCTTCGGCATTGCCGAAGGTGATCACATGCACCCTGTTGCCGAAACCATCGGAATAGCTCAGCGCGGTCTCCATGCCCGGCGCGGTGATCGACCACGACAGGGTCTTCTGCGAGGCGAAATCCACTGGCCACAAATGCAGCCGCTGCGCCGAATAGGCGAGCGGCGTGTCGTAGTCGTAGCGGGTCTCATGGCGGACGGTGAGGCGCATCTGATCAGGGAAAATTGTAGTTCTTGGCGATCGACTGCGAAAGCCTGGTGTTCCCGGCGATGAAGTCCTGAAGGAATTCATGCAGGCCGGACTGGAAAATCTGTTCCATGTTGCCCTCCTTCAGCCGGTCATAGGTTTCCCGCGCCTGCGCATGGCAATCATATTTCTTCCCGTACAGATTGGCGAGCCCCGCGAGCGCGCGGTTCAGCCAGCCGTAGGAAAAGATCAGAGAGCGGGGCATCTCCTCCTTCAGGATCAGGAATTCTGAAATCAGCCAAGGCTTGTAGTTCGAATCCCGGTAGAACCAGCGGTAGGAGCGGTGGCCCGACACGGACCGCAGGATCTGCCCCCATTGCTGCAGGTCGAGATCGCTTCCGACGTCGGTCGGCTTGGGCAGCAGGATGAAGTACTTCACGTCCAGGATGCGCGCCGTGTTGTCCGCCCGCTCGATGAAATTGCCGATCTGGCTGAAACAGTAGGTATCGTTCCTGAGCATCGTGCCCAGCAGCGCGCCGCGGAAGGACATGACCCGCTGCTTGACCCATTCCAGGAACACCGGAAGCCGGTCCGCCGTCATGCTGGAAGGCTTCACCTGCGCCAGCTCGTTCCAGGTGGTGTTGATGCTCTCCCACACGTCGCGCGTCAGCGCGGTGCGCACGGCGCGGCCGTTGTTGCGCGCCGTCTTGATCGAGGCGCGGATGGAGGAGGGGTTCTCCTCGTCGAAGATCAGGAAGTCGATCACCCGCGCGGCGGTGATCTCCGGATGCTTCAGGGAATAGGTGACTTCGCAGGCGCAGCTCTCCAGCGTGGAGCGCCACTCGTCGCGGTGGCCTTCCACCGCGCCCGGCATGAGGGAGATGCGGTAGCCGACTTCAAGAAGCCTGGCCATGTTCTCGGCGCGCTCCATGTAGCGCGACATCCAGTAGAGGGAGGCGGCGGTGCGTCCGAGCATCAGTCCTCCAGAACCCAGGTATCCTTGGTGCCGCCGCCCTGGCTGGAGTTCACCACCAGCGAGCCCTTCTTCAGCGCCACCCGCGTCAGGCCGCCGGGCGTGATCCGCACCTTGTCGCCCGAGAGCACGAAGGGCCTGAGGTCCACATGGCGCGGGGCGACGCCGGAACTCGTGAATGTCGGAACGGTGGAGAGCGACAGGGTGGGCTGCGCGATGTAATTCTTCGGCCTGGCCTTGAGCCTGGCCCGGAAGGCCTCGATCTCCTTGCGCGATGATGTCGGGCCAACCAGCATGCCGTAGCCGCCGGAGCCGTGGACTTCCTTCACCACCAGTTCCGGCAGGTGGTCCAGAACATAGGCCAGCTGCTTCGGGTCGCTGCAGCGCCAGGTGGGCACGTTCTTCAGAAGCGGCTTTTCGCCCGTGTAGAACTCGATGACGTCGGGGATGTAGGTGTAGATCGACTTGTCGTCGGCGATGCCGGTGCCCGGCGCATTGACGAGCGTCACCCGGCCCGCGCGGTAGAGGTCGAATATGCCGGGAACGCCCAGCGCCGAATCCGGCCGGAAGGTGAGGGGGTCGAGGAAGGCGTCGTCGATGCGGCGGTAGACGACGTCCACCCGCTTCGGCTCCTGCGTGGTGCGCATGTAGAGATAGCCGTCGTCGACGAAGAGATCTCCCCCCTCGCACAGTTCAACACCCATCTCGTCCGCGAGGAAGGCGTGCTCGAAAAAGGCGGAGTTGTGGATTCCGGGGGTGAGCAGCACAACGGTGGGCTCGCCCTTGCAGGCGGGCGGCGCCACGCTTTCGAGCGTCTGGCGCAGCATGGCGGGGTAGTTTTCCACCGGCGCCACGCGCTGCTGCGCGAAGAGATCCGGGAAGAGGTACATCATCGCCTCGCGGTCCTCGAGCATGTAGGACACGCCCGAGGGCGTGCGGCAATTGTCCTCCAGCACGTAGAACTCGTTTTCCGCCACGCGCACGATGTCGATGCCGATGATGTGCGCATAGATGCCGCGCGCCGGCATGACGCCCACCATCTCCGGCACGAAGGCCTCGTTCTGGATGATGTATTCATGCGGGATGCGGCCGGCCCGCAGGATTTCCTGCCGGTGGTACAGGTCGTGGATGAAGGCGTTGAGCGCCCTGACCCGCTGCTCGATCCCGGCGGAGAGCCTGCGCCACTCGGCGGCGGCGAAGACGCGCGGGATGATGTCGAACGGGATCAACCGCTCGGAGGCCTCGTCATCGCCATAGACGGCGAAGGTAATGCCCTGCCGGCGGAAGATCGCCTCTGCCTCCTTCAGGGCACGGTCCACGTCGCGCCGGCTCAGCGTCTTCAGCCATGTTTCGATCCGGGCATAAGGTTCACGCACCTCTGCCCCATTGCCGCTCATCTCGTTGAAGACTGTCGCCATCCGCCGCCCTTATTGCAACGCAGTATGCTGACAAGAAAAGCGGGTCGGCAAGCAAAACCGAAGTTGAGCGGGATCGCTGCCCAAAAATCGTCTGCCCTGCCGAAAACTCGTGCGGCCCCGGCTTCCTTGCGGTTTGGCGGGGGAAATGGCATAAGCGAACCATGTGTTTCCACGCGACCATTTCCGGGGCAATTTTGCCTGTCTGGTCAAAAACCGCATATGACGAAGTCATGCTTCGCTGTGCGCGGATCGGATTCAAGCCGTAAGCACCCCTCTTCTGCCTGACAGCGCCGCGCCCTCCCGAGGGATGGGCGCAACCCCTTTTCAGTCCGGAGGATTTTCCATGAACGTGCTCAACAAGAATATCGACATCGCCGAAATCGTTCGCCACGACATCGCGCATCATTTCCACCCCTTCACCGACCACAAGGCCTTCCACGCCGAAGGCGGCCCGCGGGTGATGACCCAGGCCGACGGCATCTGGATCTGGGACGGCAACGGCAACAAGCTGCTGGACGGCATGTCCGGACTGTGGTGCGTGAACGTGGGCTACGGCCGCAAGGAGCTGGCCGAGGCTGCCTACAAGCAGATGCTCGACCTGCCCTACTACAACACCTTCTTCAAGACGACGACGGTGCCCACGACGGAGCTGGCGGCGAAGATCTCCTCCGTCATGCCGGAGCGCTTCAAGCACATCTTCTTCACAAACTCCGGCTCCGAGTCGAACGACACCATCGTGCGCTTCGTGCGCCATTACTGGAAGCTCAAGGGCAAGCCCTACCGCCAGCACTTCATCGCGCGCACCAGGGGCTATCACGGCTCCACCATGGTGGCGGCCAATCTCGGCGGCTTCCAGGGCATGCATGACCAGGTGGGCACCGAATTCCCCGGCTTCCACCACGTGCAGCAGCCGCACTGGTTCGACTTCGGCGGCGACAAGACACCGGAGGAATTCGGCCTCGAGGCCGCCGCGGCGGTGGAGAAGAAGATCCTCGAAGTGGGCCCCGACAACGTCGCCGCCTTCATCGGGGAGCCGATCCAGGGCGCGGGCGGCGTGCTCATTCCCCCCTCCACCTACTGGCCGGAGGTGCAGCGCATCTGCCGCAAATACGGCATCCTCATCATCTCGGACGAGGTCATCTGCGGCTTCGGCCGCACCGGCAACTGGTGGGGCTTCCAGAGCCTCGGCTTCGAGCCGGACATTGTGCCGATGGCCAAGGGCCTGTCGTCGGGCTACCTGCCCATCGGTGCGGTCGCCTTCGCCGATCACCTCATCAAGGACTTCTTCGAACTCGGCGGCGAGTTCTACCATGGCATGACCTATGCCGGCCACCCGGTGGCCTGCGCGGTGGCGCTCCGGAACATCGAGATCATCGAGCAGGAAGGCCTCGTCGAGCGCACCCGCGAACTCGGCCCCTATTTTGCGGAGGCGCTGGCCTCGCTCCGCGACCACCCGATCGTGGGAGAGACGCGGTCCATGGGCCTCATCGGCGCCATCGAACTCTCGAACGACAAGGCCCGCCGCGGCCGCTTCGCCAATCCCGGCCGCGTCGGAACTATGTGCCGCGACAATTGTTTCAAGAATGGGCTCATCATGCGCGCCTGCTGGGACACGATGGTGCTGGCGCCTCCGCTGGTCATCAGCCGCAAGGAGATCGACCATCTCGTGCAACTTGCGAGGGTGGCCCTGGACGCCACCCATGCCGCCGTGCGCAGCGAAGTCGTCTGAGATTACAGAAGCTTAACATGTATTTTTGAGTTGCCTTGTGGCAGGGGAGCGGTAGTCTTCCCTGCCAGAATTGAACCGCCTAGGCACCGGGCGGCGAAACGATCGGTGCGGCCATTCGAGAGGTTTCATAGATGTCCACCTACCGTCCGCGTTTCCACCCCAGCCGCCGCGCCATGCTGAAGGGCGCCGGCGCCTTTGCGGTGGGCCTCACCTTCCTGCCGCGCTTCTCCCTCTCCGCCGAGGAAAAGAAGCTGAACTTCTACAACTGGGACACCTACATCGGTGAAACCACGATCTCGAACTTCAACGAGGCGACGGGCATCGAGGTGAAGATGGACCTCTACGCCGACAATGACGAGCTCTTCGCCAAGCTCAAGGGCGGCAACCCGGGCTATGACGTGATCGTGCCGACCAACGATACGCTGGAGCGCATGATCAAGGCGGAGATGGTGATCCCGCTCGACCATTCGAAGATTCCCAACATGGCCAACATCGACAAGGCATTCCAGGATGCCCAGTTCGATCCGGGCCGCAAGTTCTCCATGCCCTACATGTGGGGAACCCTCGGCATCGGCTACCGCAAGTCGGAAGTGGCCAACGCGCCCGACAGCTGGAAGGTTCTGTTCGACTCGGATGAATATGCCGGCGCCATCGCGCTGCTCGGCGACCAGTCCAACGTGCTGGGCGCCGGCCTCAAGTATCTGGGCTTCTCCTGGAATTCCACCAATCCGGACGAGCTCAAAAAGGTCGAGGAACTGCTCATCCGGCAGAAGAAGAACATCAAGGTCTTCGCCGACGACAACGGCCAGGACCTGCTCGCCGCCGGCGAAGTGAAGATCTGCCAGGAATGGAACGGCGACATCAAGCAGATCATGAAGGAAGACGACGACATCAACTACGTCGTTCCCAAGGAAGGTTCGCTAGTCTGGCAGGACACGCTGGCCATCCCGAAGGGCGCGCCGCACCCCGAGAATGCCCACGCCTTCATCAACTTCCTGCTCGACGCGCAGGTCGGCAAGGAGATCGCCGAGACGATCCAGTTCCCCACCGCCAACAAGGCCGCGAAGGACCTGATGCCCGAAGACTACAAGACCAGCCCCGTGATCTTCCCGTCGGACGAGGTGCTCGCCAAGTGTGAGCCGGGTCTGTATCTCGGCGAGGAGGCCACCAAGCTGCGCGACGAGACCTGGACGCGCATCCAGGCGGCCTGAGCCCACAGGCAAGCAAACGTCCGGGGCGGTGTCATGCGGCGCCGCCCCTTCCGTTGGTTTCGCCGGGGAGGGCGAAGCACAGCATGCTGACAACGCTTCATCCGCCAGCGCTGCCTGAGGCCGCGATCATCGCCTTCGCGGCCAAGGCCTATGGCATCTCCGGCGACTGGAGCAGGCTCGAAGGCGAGCGCGACCAGAATTTCCGTGTCAACATGGGAAGCCGGGGCAGCGTCGTCTTCAAGGTCTGTCAGCCACTGGAGGGCGACGAGGTCCTGCAATGCCAGGCGGAGGCGCTTGAGCACATTGCCATGGCGGATCCCTCGATGCCCGTTCCGCGCCTCGTCCGGACCTCGGGAGGGGACAGGCTCGGGCGCATGGCCCATGGGGGCCGCAGCTATCCGGTCATGGTGCTGTCCTGGCTCGAAGGCCGGGTGCTCGGCGAGGACCTGCTCTCCGCCAAGGGTTTTTTCGAACTCGGGCGGCTTCTGGCGCGCCTTGGCATGGTGCTGCGCGGTTTCGTCAACGGCGCGCCGTCCAGCCGGCAACTCGTGTGGGATACGCGGCAAGTCCTCCGCCTCGCGCCGGAGGTGGTGAACCTCCCCGAGGCCGACCGGCCGCTGGGTGAGCAGATTCTCGCGCGCCACGCCACCGTCACCATTCCCGCCATGCGGCGCATGCGCAGCCAGATCATCCACGGCGATGCGCATCCCTATAACGCCATCGTCGGGGACGATGGCCTCATCAACGGCATCATCGACTTCGGCGACATGGTGCACGGCCCCCTCATCCTCGACCTCGCCAATGCGGTGGGAGACTTCCTCCATCCCGCGGGCGATGCCGAGCAGGCGATCCACGAAATGGTGCGCGGCTACCGCTGCATCACCCCCCTCGAGGAGGCGGAAGCCGATGCGCTGATCGACCTCATCGAAGTGCGCCTCCTGATGACGCCGCTGATCGATGCGCTGAAGACCACCAGCGGCATTCCCCAGCAGGGTTATTTCGAAGCCTTCAACGGCCGCAGCATGCCGATCATCCGCGAACTGCGCAGCATCGGGCATGACAGGCTGCGCGCCGTGATCCGGCGGGCGGCTGCCTTCCCGTCTTCCCCGCCCCGGCATGCTGGCACGGCGGAAGAGGCCATCGCGCGCCGCCGCAGGGTGATGGGCGAGAAGCTCTACGTCTTCTACGATCCGCCGCTCCACATCGTGAAGGGCGAGGGTGTGTGGCTCGAGAGTTCGGACGGCCGCCGCTTCCTCGACTGCTATAACAACGTGCCGCATGTCGGCCATTGCCACCCCTATGTGACGGAGGCCATCGCCCGCCAGGCGCGGACCCTCAACACCAACACCCGCTACATCACCGACCAGTCGATCGAATATGCCGAGCGCCTGGTGGAACTTTCGCAGGAAGGCCTGTCATCCGTGGTCTTCGTCAATTCCGGCAGCGAGGCAAATGACCTTGCCTGGCGCATGGCGAAGCATGTCACGGGCAAGTCCGGCGGCCTCGCCATGGAGTTCGCCTATCACGGCGTCAGCGAGGCCATCGATGCGTTCTCGCCCTCCAACGCGCCCGGTCACTGGCAGGCCCCGCACATCCGGCTTCTGCCTCCGCCCGACACCTATCGGGGGCCTTTCGGGCCGGGGGAAGCGGAGCTTGGGCCCCGTTACGCCGCCCTCGCGGACCCGCTGATCACGGAGCTTGAAGCCGCGGGCCTTGGCGTGGCCGCCGCCATGATCGATTCCGCCTTCATGACCAACGGCATTCTCGATGCACCGCCGGGCTATCTGCAGGCTGTCGTTGAGAAGGTGCGGAAGGCCGGCGGGCTTTTCATCGCCGATGAGGTGCAATCCGGCTTCGGCCGCATGGGCACCGCCTTCTGGGGCCACCGCCACCATGGGGTGACACCCGATTTCATCACCATCGGAAAGCCGGCGGGGAACGGGCATCCGGTGGGCGCCGTCATCACGCGGCCGGAAATCCTGGCGAATTTCCTGAAAGCGGGTCCCTTCTTCTCGACCTTCGGCGGCAACAACGTCGCCTGCGCCGCGGGGATCGCCGTGCTGGACGTGATCCGGGACGAGAACCTCATGGAGAATGCCCTTTCCGTGGGCGCCCATCTGCGTGAGGGACTGTCACGCCTGCGGGACCGGCACATGCTGATCGGCGACGTGCGCGGCGTGGGGCTGGCCACCGGCGTCGAACTCGTTCTCGACCGCATCACGAAGGAGCCCGCCTCCGCCGAGGCGACGCGGCTTCTCGGCCTGCTGCGTGACGAAGGTGTGCTCATCGGCGGCGAGGGCAAGTTCGGCAACGTGCTCAAGATCCGCCCGCCCATCGTTTTCACGCAGGAACATGCGGAGATTGCGGTCGCTGCGCTCGACCGGGCACTCGCCAGGCTTTAGCGTGTCGGGCGGTCAATTGAACCCAGCTCACGCTCCTTCTGGCCGTCACCCCGGCGAAGGCCGGGGTCCTGCTTCGTGCGTAACCCACGCGGAAAGACAGTTGGATTCCGGCCTGCGCCGGAATGACGGCTTCAAATACCGGACATGTTCGTCGATCTCATTTGACGGCGCAATGCTCCAGATCGCCCGAAAGCGAGCTTGCTCCGCTTTCTGACAGTCGCCCTGGCGAAGGCAACAATGACTTGAGTTGCGCGAACGCGGGGTTGCCCGCGGTGGCAGGGCTGGGCTAGTTTCGTCAAAACAGGGTGATGGGGGAGTCACGGCATCTTGGAGAACTGGAAACGGAACCCGCGGGTTTTCTGGACCTTGGGAGCGCCTCCTTCGGTCTGGCTGCTCGCCTTCTTCATCATTCCGCTCGGTTTCCTGTTCGTCATGTCGTTCAGCGACAAGGCCATCGTCGATGGCCAGGTGTCGATCACCGATTATGACTACCTGACGGGTGTCGGAAACTACCTCCGCGCCATCGATCCTCTCTATCTGACCATCATGTGGAAGTCGGTGTGGATCAGCGCGCTTGCCACCGCGCTGTGCCTGCTCTTCGCCTATCCCGTCGCCTTCGGCATCTGCTTCGCGCCGGAGAGGTGGAAGCCGCTTCTCCTCCTCCTCGTGGTGCTGCCGTTCTGGATCAATCTCCTCATCCGCACCTATGCGCTGATCGCGGTGTTCCGCACCCAGGGCTATGTGAACAAGGTGCTGGGCGTCGTGGGCCTCGGGCCCTTCGAGATGCTCTACAACGACTTCGCCGTGATCTTCGGCCTCGTCTACGTCTACATGCCCTTCATGGTGCTGCCGCTCTATGCGACGATCGAGCGGCTGGACAAATCCTTCCTCGAAGCGAGCCTCGATCTGGGAGCCTCGCAGTTCCAGACCTTCCTGCGCGTCACCGTGCCGCTCACCATGCCCGGCATCGTCTCCGGCATCATCCTCGTCTTCATCCCGTGCCTCGGCACCTTCCTCACGCCGGACCTTCTGGGCGGCGCCAATGCCATCATGATCGGCAACGTCATCGAGCGGCAGTTCAAGGCGGCGAATGACTGGCCCTTCGGCGCCGCGCTCTCCTTCCTCCTCATGTACGCCACCTTCGGGGCGCTGGCGCTGCGCTATCTCTATTCGCTCCGCTCCAAGGGGGTGGACGTATGAAGCGCGTGGCCAAGCTCAAGCCGGGGCAGGGGCCCCTCGACTATGGCAGCCGCACCTGGCTCAAGGTGCTGTTCGCCGCTATCTTCTTCGTGCTCTATGCACCGATCATCACGCTCGTCGCCTTTTCCTTCAACACGGACAAGCGCGGCATCATCTGGCGCGGCTTCACCTTCGACAACTATGTGAAGGCCTGGAACAACGAGTCGCTCATCGAGGCGCTCACCAATTCGCTGGTGATCGCGCTCATCGCCACGGTCTTCGCCACCATACTCGGCGCGCTGACGGCGCTTCTGCTCTGGCGCTTCCGCTTCCCCATGAAGGGCGCCTATGAAGGCTTCATGGCGCTGCCCATCGTTATCCCGGAAATCTGCATGGGCGTGGCGCTGCTGCTGTTCTTCGTGAATTCCGGCATGATGGGTTTCTTCGTCAGCATGCCCTGGCCCCTGAACCTCGGGAACATCATCTTCGCGCATGTCACCTTCTGCTTCCCCTTCGTGGCGGTGGTGGTGCGCTCGCGCCTCGTCGGCTTCAACCGTCAGCTCGAGGAGGCCTCGAAGGACCTGGGCGCCAGCGAATGGCAGACCTTCTGGTCGATCATCGTGCCCTACATGAAGCCGGGCCTCATCGCGGGCGCGCTGCTGGCCTTCACCCTGTCGCTCGACGACTTCGTGATCACCTTCTTCACCTCCGGGCCGGAAACCGTCACCTTCCCGGTCAAGGTCTATTCGCTGGTGCGCCGCGGCGTCTCGCC
>VFQT010004750.1_pt1 | contig 10938 bp, 11 predicted proteins | sample 3512381 | NCBI WGS metagenome assembly VFQT01 (sample SAMN10412376, study PRJNA504923) | tailings metagenome | isolation source: Relicate 2 Philex TSF3 active mining site | place: Philippines: Tuba, Benguet | collected 2017-08-29 | reverse complement strand
CGAGAAAAGATTGGTGATGACCGTGACGCCCCAGAAGCTCATCTGGCCCCAGGGCAGCGTGTAGCCCAGGAAGCCCGTGGCCATCATCAGCAGGTAGATCACGACGCCGAGGATCCAGAGGATCTCGCGCGGTGCCTTGTAGGACCCGTAGTAGAGGCCGCGTGCGATGTGGATGTAGACGGCTATGAAGAACATCGAGGCGCCGACCGCATGAACGTTGCGGATCAGCCAGCCGTAATTCACGTCGCGGCGGATGCTTTCGATCGAGTCGAAAGCCATCTTGTCGCTCGGGATGTAGTGCATCGCCAGCACGATGCCGGTGATGATCTGCACGCCGAGGCAGAACATCAGAATGCCGCCGAACGTCCAGAGATAGTTGAGATTGCGCGGCGTCGGGAAGTCGACGAACTGCCCGTGCATCATGCGCAGAATGGGAAGGCGCTCATCCAGCCAATGCTCGAGGCGGGACGATGGCTTGTAGGTCGATCCGTGATTTGCCATGGGTCTCGCTTGCCTCAACCGATCTTGATCTTCGTGTCGGAGACGAACTCGTAGGGCGGCACGTCGAGGTTACGTGGGGCAGGCCCCTTTCGGATGCGCCCGGATGTGTCGTAGTGCGAGCCGTGGCAGGGGCAGAACCAGCCATCGAAGTCGCCTTTGGCATCCCCAAGGCCCTGGCCTTTCGGAATGCAACCCAGATGCGTGCAGATGCCGACCAGCACGAGCCAATTGGGTTTGCCCTTCTTGTGCCGGTTCGCATCGAGCGCCGGCGCGCTCTCGGGCAGCATCTCGTTGCGCGCACTCGTGTCAGGCAGATCCTTGAGCGGTGTGCCCTCCGCCTTGGCAATCTCATCCTTGGTGCGGTTGCGGATGAAGAGCGGCTTTCCGCGCCACATCACCGTGATCGCCTGCCCCTCCTTGACGGGGGCGAGATCGACTTCCACCGACGACAACGCTTCCGTCGACGCGTCGGGATTCATCTGCTGCACCAGCGGCCAGAGTGTCGCCGCGGCGCCCACAGCTGCCCAACTTCCGGCCGCAACGGTCAAGAAATCGCGCCGGGTCGAGTGTTCTTTATCAGACGCCAAAGCGGCCTCCTTGTTCCCTAACATCCCGAACTGCATCGAGACGACCTTCCAGCGACCATCCTTATCGAGACGGCGCCGCCCGCGCGGGAGCGCGACACCAACAATCAACCGCCCCGACGGGGATGGATCTTGGCTGCAACGATAGATTCGCCCTCCGCTCCCCCGGACAGGACGTTTTGACGCGCACCCCTTTTTGCATCCTTTCCCCGAAGGCACAAGGCACGTCCCGGAGCGATTGTGGAGGCAATTTGGCGCATGGCATCCCGGTGCGGACGAGGCCGCGTACCGACGAAGACAGGGGGCACGCGCGCACCGGATCTTCCCGAGGGGCCGGCGCCATGCCAAGCTTCGCGACCTCGATCATCGCCTCCTTCCGCCGCGGACATCTCGCTAGATCAATTGGATACCGGAGCCCGACATGGCCAGCGCTCTTGATGGCACGACCGTACTCGACCTTGGAAAAACGCCCGCTGCGGCCTTGGCCTCCCAGTTTCTCAGCGACCACGGCGCGCGCGTGCTTCGTGTCGTCGGCCCGGACGAGGCTGCTTTGCGTGACGGTGGATTTCGTATCTGGGACCGTGGCAAGGCCTGGACGCGCATCGATCTCGCCGCTGCGCTGCCGGATGTCATTGCCAATGCGGGAACAACGAATCATTCCGCAGCCCGGCTCGCCCGCCTGATCGCCGCTGCCGATGTGCTGATCGACGACTTCGCCCCCGCGAGCCCGCTGCAGGGCCTAGTGACGCGCGAGACCCTGGAGCGGCTCAACCCGCGCCTCGTGCACTGCTCGATCACCGCCTACGGCAAGCATGGCCCCTACCGCGACGAACCGCCGATCGACGATCTGGTTCTCGCGCGCATGGGGGTGTTGGGGGGCATGCCGGGCTTCCGACCACCGCCGGTCCACGTCGTGCATCCGTTGCCGAGCGTCGGTGCGGCACTGCTGGCGTGCAACGGCATCGCGGCGAGCTTGTTGGCACGCGAGACGACGGGGCGCGGACGGTCGGTCGAGACGTCGCTGATGGCCGGTGCATTGCTCTATCACCCCAAGGTCGTGGGTGAGCGGATCAAGCGCCATGTCTTCCAGACGCATCCTTCGGGCAGCGCGCCGTTCTACAGCCTCTACCGTTGCGCCGATGGCCGCTGGGTGCAATTGGGCTGCGTGCACGCGGCGTTCATAGCCGTGGCCGCCAAACTCATGAGCCTCGACAAGCTCATCGAGGAGCCGCGGTTCGACAAAGGCCGGGCGGGTGCGACGCCGGCCGACGACGCGGAGTTGCGGGCGGCGGTCGCGCGCGTCATCGAGACGAAGCCGTTTCAGCAGTGGGCTGCGGAACTTGAGGCCGCCGACGTGCCGTTTGCCGAAGCACGGCAGACCCAGGACAGCCTCGACGACCCGCAGATCGCGCACAACGGCATGTTGGTAACGCTGGACGATCCCGCCGTCGGATCTCTGGCACAGATGGGCGTGCCGGTGGCGCTGAGCGCAACGCCGGGCCGCGTACAAGGCCCGCGCCCCAGCGCCGAGACCGATGGCGACCTGGGCGCCCCGCGCGCGACAGGGGTATCTGCCGGCGGCAACGAGCAGGCGCCGCCACTCGATGGGGTGCGCATTCTGGAAATCACCAATCTGATCGCAGGACCGACCGCGGGCCGAATCCTCGCCGACCTCGGCGCCGATGTGATCAAGCTGGAGCCGCCCGAGGGCGACATGTCCCGCCCGATCGGGCGCACGTACTTCTACAGCGTCAACTTCAACAAGCGCTCGATCGCCATCGACATGCGCAAGCCCGACGCCAAGCGCATCGTCCAGGCGATCGCAGCCAAGGCCGACGCTCTCGTCGCCAATCTCCGCCCCAAAGCCACCGAACGCATGGGGATCGGGCCCGCAATCAATCCGCGCCTCATCGAGACGCACCTGACAGGCTACGGCTGGACAGGGCCCTATTCGCATCGACCGGGCATCGACCCCCTGGCCCAGGCGCTGATGGGGTTGAGCCGGGCACAGGGCGGCAAGGAGAACCCGCCGGTGTTCCCCGCACAGCTTGCGCCGACCGACTACACAACGGGAGCGATGGGCGCGTTCGGCACCATCCTGGCGCTCCTGGAGCGCAAGCGGAAGGGCACCGTGCAGCGGGTGGACGTCAACCTGCTGAGCGGCGGCATCGTGCTGGCGTCGGAGTGGTTCACGCGCTATCGCGGACGGCCCGAGCGGCCGCTCGCCGACAAAGAGCAAATGGGGCTGACGCCCTATCATCGACTGTTCCACGTCGCGGACGGCTGGATCTACGTCACGGCGGAGACGCCCGCGCAACAGCAAGCCCTGTGCGCGGTCGCGGGCCTCGATCCGTCGGCGTTCGCCGCCGGCGAGGGCGGCATGCATCCGAACGAAACGCCTCTGGCGCGGGCACTTTCGGAAGCCCTGGCCGGGCGGACCTGCGCGGTGCTCCTCGCCGCCTTCGCCGCTCACGGCATCCCGGCGGCGCCGGCGATGGCCGGCGACAGCGAGATCTTCCTCGACGATCCCCACTCGCACGCCAACGGCATGGTGGCAGAGCGGGCACATCCGACGGCGGGCAAGATCCGGGTGGCGTGGAATTACGTGAGCCTGCCTGGCACGCGGGCGACCGCTGGCCGACACACGCCCCTGCTCGGCGAGCACTCGCACGAGGTGCTGCGCGAGGTGGGCTTTGCCGAGCCGGAGGTCGCGCAATTCGCCGCAGACGGCACGATCGTGACCGAGCGCTGATACGGGGTGCGCGCCCGGCCCTTGCAGCCGGGTTGCGTGCACGGGCCAAAGGGTGTTGATAGGCGTCCATGGCTCCCGTAGCGTCGCGGGAGCGAGACAAGTCATGCCATCTCGGCCCTTCGATCTAGCGAGCCCCAAATATGCGCCCATCCAAACGTCAGCCGGACGAACTACGTCGCGTCTCCATCGAACGCGCCGTTTCCCTTCATGCGGAGGGCTCGTGCCTCATCAAGTTCGGCAACACGCACGTGCTGTGCACGGCGAGCCTGGAAGAGCGCATTCCGCCGTGGCTCAAGGGTCAGGGGCGCGGCTGGGTCACGGCGGAATACTCCATGCTGCCTCGCGCGACGGCAGAGCGCACGCGGCGCGAGGTGACGTCGGGCCATCCCTCCGGCCGCACGCAGGAGATCCAGCGTCTGATCGGGCGCTCGCTGCGCGCGGTCGTCGACCTGCAGAAGATCGGCGAGCGGCAGATCACCGTGGACTGCGACGTGATTCAGGCCGATGGCGGCACGCGCACGGCATCGATCACGGGCGCCTGGGTGGCGCTGCACGATTGCCTCGCGTGGATGCGTCAGCGCGACATGCTGAAGGGCGAGCCGTTGCGTGACCAGGTGGCGGCTGTCTCATGCGGCATCTACAAGGGCAAACCGGTCCTCGATCTCGACTATCTCGAGGATTCGAACGCGGATGCCGACTCCAACTTCGTGATGACGGGAGCTGGTGGCATCGTCGAGGTGCAGGGCACGGCCGAGACGACGCCGTTCAGCCAGGAGAGCTTCGACGAGCTCATGGGCTTGGCGCGAAAGGGCATCAGCGAGCTTCTGGCTCTTCAAAAGCTGACCGTCGCCTGAGGCGGTACAGCCACGGGAGTGCGGCCAATGCAGCCGGACGGCATTCTGGAAACGGTGCTTTACGCCGAGGATCTCGATGCGGCGGAGCGGTTCTACGCGGACGTGCTCGGCCTCACTCCGTTCTCGAAGCAGCCGGGCCGCCAGCTGTTCTATCGCTGCGGCAACCAAGTCCTACTGCTCTTCAATCCGAAAGCGACCGTGAAACCGCCGGCGGCCGGGGCACTCCCCGTGCCGCCGCATGGCGCGGCTGGCGAAGGGCACGTGTGCTTCAAGGCCAGCGCCGAGGATCTCGACCGATGGCGCGCACGTCTCGAAGCCGGCGGCGTTGCGATCGAGGCCGATTTCGTCTGGCCGGCATCGGGCGGCCGTTCCATCTACTTTCGCGACCCGGCCGGCAACTGCCTGGAATTCGCCGAGCCCAAGATCTGGGGATTGACCTGATGCGCAAGCTGCAACGCGGTGGACGGCTCGTCGTCGCAAGCCACAACCCCGGCAAGATCCGCGAGATCGACGATCTGATCCGGCCGTTCGGGCTCGAAGCGGTCTCGGCGGGCACTCTGGGCGTCAGCGAACCGGAGGAGACGGAGACGACGTTCGCGGGGAATGCGCGGCTCAAGGCCATGCATTCGGCCAGGAGCACGGGCCTGCCGGCGCTATCCGACGACTCAGGACTCGAGATCGAGGCGCTCGGCGGCGCGCCTGGCGTCTACTCGGCCCGTTGGGCCGGGCCGGCCAAGGATTTCGACGTCGCCATGAAGCGCGTTGCTGAGGAGCTGAACGCGCGCGGCGCCTGGGGCGGCGAGGGACCGCGCGCCAACTTCACGGCGGCGCTCTGCCTCGCATGGCCCGACGGCGAGACACAGGTGTTCGAAGGCCGCGTCTTCGGTCATCTCGTGTGGCCACCACGTGGCGACAAGGGTTTCGGTTACGATCCGATGTTCCTCGCGGATGGTGAGACGCTAACGTTCGGTGAGATGGCGCCGAACGCCAAGCATGCGATCAGCCATCGCGCCCGCGCGTTCAAGCTGTTCGTGGCTGCCTGCCTCAACGATTGATCAGAAGCGTTCGACCCACGGACGCAGTTCCACCTCCTGACTCCATGCGGACCGCGGCTGCGCGAGGACACTCATGTAGGTCTCCGCGATGGCATCCGGATCCAGGAGGCTGTCGGGTGCCGCCTCCTCGACTCGCCCGCGCGCGGCGTTGCGCACGCCGCCATCGATGACGAAGTGGGCGATGTGGATGCCTTTGGGTTGCAGCTCCCGCGCCATGGCTTGCGCAAGCCCCCGCAAGGCGAACTTGCCCATGGCGAATGGCGCCGACTGGGCATAGCCCTTCACACTCGCCGACGCGCCGGTGAAGAAGATCGCGCCCTGGCCTCGTGGCAACATGCGCCGCGCCGCCTGCTGGCCGACAAGAAAGCCGCCATACGCCGTGACGGCAAGCGCCGTAGCCATCTCGCCCGGATCGATGTCGACGAGAGACCCCCGCACGCGATAGCTCGCATTGTAGACGACGAGATCGAGCGTACCCAGATCGCGGTCTGCTGCCTCGAACAGTCGCACGACATCGTCTGGAGATGCGGCGTCCACGGCATAGGATTTTGCGGCGGTGTCTTCGGCCAATGCGGCGAAGTGTTCTGGTTTGCGCGAGGCCAAACCGAGCCGGAAGCCGCTCCGCGTGAGACGCCGTGCCAACGAAGCCGAAATGCCGCTCCCGGTCCCGACGATGACGGCCGTTTTGCTCATCCTGACCTCGCGACAATGCTATTGCGACCTGTCCGCATAGCATGGCGACAAGCGTCAGAACGGGCAAACGAAATACGCGCCAAGTGGGCCGTTTCCCGATCCTAAGTCTTTCTGAATGGATGTAACGAATGCCCGTTTTCGGGCCCTGCCCCTCACGAAGGCCGCATGGCGCGGGCCTTCGTCATCTTGGTGCGGTCGAGAGGACTCGAACCTCCACGCCTTGCGGCGCTAACCCCTCAAGCTAGTGCGTCTACCAATTCCGCCACGACCGCAAACCGGGCAAGATGAACAGCCGACCGAGTAGCAACGTGAAACCGGCCGGACAAGTCATCGTCCGTTGAGGAGGCCAGCGTGTACTAGGTATCCGCGGGCATTGCAAGAGGTGTCTCGCGGCCCGAGTGCGATTGTCTGCACGAATGCAGGAAAAGCCCGGCATGGTGCGGGTTATCACGTGGCGCCGCGTCTGCTATCTGGCGGCAATGCGCCAAGGATCAGGATCGATGACGACCACCGCCTCACCACCGCCCATGCGGCCCGTCGAATGGCTCGTCAGCGACGTGCCGATCCCCTATGAGACTGCCGTTGCGGTGATGGAGGCGCGTGTGGCCGCAATCGCGGCTGGCGACGCCGCCGAGCTGGTGTGGCTTCTCGAGCATCCGCCGCTGTATACGGCAGGCACCAGCGCGCGGCACGAGGATCTGCTCAGCCCTGATCGATTTCCCGTCTACGAGGCAGGCCGTGGCGGCCAATACACCTACCACGGGCCAGGTCAGCGCGTCGTCTACGTGATGCTCGACGCACGTCAGCGCTCGGGCGACGTGCGGCGCTTCGTGACTGATCTGGAGACGTGGGTCATCGACACCTTGGGTTCTTTCGGCGTCAAGGGCGAGACACGGGCGGACCGTGTCGGCGTCTGGGTGCGGCGGCCCGAAAAAGGACCGGGCGTGGAGGACAAGATCGCGGCCATCGGCATCCGGTTGCGGCGCTGGATCAGCTTCCACGGGCTCAGCATCAACGTGGAGCCGGATCTCGAGCATTTCTCCGGGATCGTGCCGTGCGGCATCGCGCAATTCGGCGTGACGAGCCTCACCGATCTCGGGCGCGTCGTTCAAATGTCGGAGGTGGACATGGCACTGCGCGACGCGTTCACTCGCCGTTTCGGGCCGAGCGTGCGCGTCGATAGAATTCCCGAGCTCACGGATTGATCGCCGGCGCGGTTCGCCGCCGCGCGGCCGTCACTGCTTGGGCGCTTGCGGCGCCTCGGAGGGGGACGTCCGGTCTTTCTGGGGAGCCGTATCCTCTGCCTCGTCGTAGTAGAGGTAGCCTTCCTCGATCGAGACCTTTTCGGTGCCCTCGAGTTCGTATTCGTCCTCCTCGTTATCGTTGAGGCGCATGATGCAGCCTTTGTCGCATACGCCTTCGAGGACCTGCATCGGTTTCAGCGTGTGCTCGCTCTTGGCGGCACTCTCGTTCTCGATGATGGTGACCTTGTACTCCTTGTCGTCGCGGTTGGTGAGTGTGACCGACGCCAACGCAAGCCCACTCGTCGCGATCAAGGCAAGCCCGCCTGCAACCGACGACCGCAACATCCTATGCCACGACATGGAAACGGCTCCACTCCGCTGTTGTCTCACCCACGCAGTCGCGCGAGGCTAGCGGCAAATCGCGTTTCGCGCAGCGGAATTCAATGGGGAAGCGCAAAAGGCAGCGCCGAAGTTGCGCCTGTGTCTCAATCGGTGCCGCAGCCGGTGACGAGGATCAGATCGTCGGCAGGACGGAGAAGCCTGCCGTGGGCGTCCCATCCTCCGGCAGGACATGGACCCGCCCCACAACGGCCGCCGGGGGTCCGCGGTGGCAGCGGCGCAGCATTTCGGCAACCGTTGCCGCATCGCCATGGAAAGACGCTTCGACGCTGGCATCGCGACGATTGCGCACCCAGCCTCGCAGGCCGAGCGCCACCGCCTCCATCTCCACCCATGCCCGAAAGCCAACGCCTTGCACGCGCCCTTCGATGCGGACGCGAGCAGAGGCTGTTCCGGAGGACGGGGCCATTCCCGAAGGTTCCTCAGTAGCCGAGCGCCATGCCGTCCTTGCGTGGATCCGAGGCCCCGATGACCGTGCCGTTCTCACGATCGATCATGACGATCTGGCCACCGCCCCAAGGCTCCGGCCTGCGGGCGATGGGATGACCCATCGCCTTCAGCGCGTTGCAGATGTCATCGGGCACGGAGTCCTCGGCCCAGAGCGTATCGCCCTCGAAGAAGACGCGTGGGCTGTCGAGGGCCTCCTGCGGGTCGAGGCCATAATCCATGATGTTCGTGACTACGTAGACATGTCCCATCGGCTGGAAGTTGGCGCCCATGACGCCGAACGCCATCCACGGCTTCCCGTCACGCATGGCCATGGCCGGCACGAGCGTGTGCATGGGCCTCTTGCCCGGCGCAATGCAATTGGGGTGCTTCGGATCGAGCACGAAACCCTGGCCGCGATTATGGAAGACGACACCGGATTTCAGCGCGGCGAGCCCCGAACCGAAGCCCGAGTAGACCGAGTTGATGAAGGACACGGCCATGCCCTGTTCGTCCACGACGGACAGATATATGGTGTCCGTTCCCGTCGGCGGAGGGATCGGCCCCAGGTCGGGCTTGCGCACCTTGCGGTCGATACGCTTTGCGAGCTCGTCGGCGAAGGCGTCGGAGAGCATGTGATCCACCGGCACGCTGGCCATCTCGGGATCGGCGACGAACTTGTCGCGCATGGCGAAGGCGAGACGTACCGCCTCCATCATCACGTGGTAGCGCTCGACATCGACCGGGCCCTTGCCGAGCGGTCCCATGCGCTCGAGCACCTTCAGCATGACGAGAGCGACGATGCCTTGGTTGTTGGGTGGCAGTTCGAGGATATCGGCGCCCTTATACGACACCGAGATCGGCTCGACATAAGCGCTGCGCTGGTTGGCGAAATCCTCGACGGTGTGCAAGCCTCCGAGAGCGCGCAAGGACGTCACCATGTCCTCGGCTACGTCACCGGCATAGAAGCCGTCACGGCCGCGATCGGCGATGCGCCGCAGCGTCTTGGCCAAGGCCGGGAACCGCATGATCTCGCCGACGCGGGGAGCCCTGCCCTCCTTCAAGAGGAGCTCGGTAGCGGCTGGGTTCGCCTTGATCTTGTCGACAAGCCCCGCCCAGTCGCTGCCAACCCGCGCATGGACCGGGAAGCCATTCTCAGCATGCGCGATGGCGGGCGCCAGAATCTGGGCGAACGACAAGCGGCCGTGATCCTTCAGCAGCGTCGCCCAGCCGTCGACGGCCCCCGGGACAGTCACGGCGTGCGGGCTCTGCATGACGAGTTGCGTGATGCCTTGCTTCGCGTACCACTCGGCCGTAGCAGCTGCGGGCGCGCGGCCGGACGCGTTCAGCGCAATTGGCTTCTGACCGGGTTTGGCGATGAGCGCGAAACAGTCGCCGCCGATGCCCGTCATGGCGGGTTCCACGACGCACAGGACCGCCGTTGCGGCGATCGCCGCATCGACCGCATTGCCGCCCTGCCGCATGATCTCGATCGCCGCCAGGCTGGCAGCGGGATGCGACGTGGCGCACATCGCTTTACGTCCGATGACGGGAGAGCGACCGGGAAAGTGGAAATTCCGCATCGGGAACGGCTCCTAGGGTTCTATGGGATACCGGCCATGGCGGAGCGCCGAAGCCGGGAGCTTACGAAGGATCACGTCTTAGCCGGGAAATACTGCGGCGCTTCGCGGCGATCAAACATGCCGTAGTCCCTGGACACAAGACAAAGGTGCGCCGCACTGACGCAGGGGTGCCCCGAGACGTCTGCCAGAAGGTCCACGCCGGCGGCCAAACCGGAGACATCCGCGACGGATGCGAAACTGTCGGCGGCATAGACGCTCGCCCAGATCTCGCCATCGGGAAGTACGATCGCCTCACCACGCGCGCGCACGACCAGCATATGGCGCTCCGCTTGGGGTTCGGGAGCCTGGCGGGGCGGAGAGACGGTCATCTCACGAATCACTCCCGTGCCCTCTCGCGCTGCAACCACCTCCGCGACGCGCAGGCGATAATCCTTGAACACGCGATCACGGCCAGCCAATTGTGCCTGCCGATGCCGGTGCTGGGTCCGCCAACGCGTCAGGCTCGCCTCGTCGCGCCAGAGTTGATGGGACAGTAACGTACGGGGACGGGTGCGGCTTCGAAACCGCTCAAGATAATCGACACCGCCGTTCGCTTCTAGGTCCGGCCTCAGCGCGGCTGCGATCTCCAAATAACGATCGTCCTCGCCGGCTCGAGGGGTCACCTCGAAGAAAAGTGCGATCATCGGCGCGACCTCGATTTCGAATGACTGGGTCTTATGTGGTAGCTGGTGGCCTAGGATCGCTCGAAACGGCGATCTCGTCCAGATCGAGCTGGCATTTTGTTTCGCGCAGGGCTGCCGGGCTGATTTGCTTTCGGGGGAACGCGGGTGTTCCGGGGGTGTTATTT
>VFQT010004749.1_pt1 | contig 10938 bp, 12 predicted proteins | sample 3512381 | NCBI WGS metagenome assembly VFQT01 (sample SAMN10412376, study PRJNA504923) | tailings metagenome | isolation source: Relicate 2 Philex TSF3 active mining site | place: Philippines: Tuba, Benguet | collected 2017-08-29 | reverse complement strand
CAATACCGGCTAGCGGCCCACCCGGATAGTCCGTCGGATCAATCCCCACCACAATGCCTGCATTGGCATTGCGCTCATTGCGAGAGTACTGGCTCATCCCATTGGTCACCACCCGATTGGGCTCGGAAGTTGCTGCCACAACCGTACCGCCCGGGCACATACAAAAGCTATAGACCGAGCGCCCATTCTTGGCATGGTGCACTAGCTTATAGTCTGCCGCACCAATCAGTGGATGACCGGCATGCGGTCCCAAGCGCGCACGATCAATCACGGACTGTGGGTGCTCAATGCGAAAACCAACCGAGAACGGTTTAGCTTCCATGTAAACCCCTGCATCAAAGAGTTCTTGGAAGGTGTCACGTGCACTATGACCAAGTGCGAGGACAACGTGATCGGCCGCCAGATACTCGCCGCTTTCCAACTTCAAACCCTTGAGGACGTGATTGTCGATATCAAAACCAGTCACCTTTTGGCCAAAGCGCACTTCACCACCCAGATCAATAATTTCTTGGCGGATCTTCTCGACCATTCCGACTAAGCGAAAGGTGCCGATGTGGGGTTTTGAGACATATAGAATTTCTTCGGGAGCGCCAGCTTTTACAAACTCGTGCAAGACTTTACGGCCATAAAACTTGGGGTCCTTCACCTGGCTCCATAGCTTGCCGTCCGAGAAAGTGCCCGCCCCACCCTCACCAAATTGCACATTGGATTCTGGATTAAGAATTTTCTTACGCCATAAGCCCCAGGTGTCTTGAGTACGTTCGCGTACGGCCTTGCCACGCTCGAGCACAATCGGCTTAAATCCCATTTGCGCCAAAAGGAGCGCCGCAAAGATCCCGCAAGGACCAAAACCAATCACGACTGGTCGCAATGAGTATTTTCTTAGTTGATTATGGCCCTGCTGAACAACGAAGTGATACGACGTTTCGGGGCTCGGTCGCACTTGGGGATCATGTGCATGCCGCTTGAGAATACCCGCCTCATCACGAACCGATACATCGATGGTGTAAATGAAAGTAAGTGCGCTATTTTTACGGGCATCGTAACTGCGCTTGAAGACCTCGAATCGAATCAGGTCCTTCGGTGGAATATCGAGCCTCTCTAGTATTTCTTGCTCGAGCGCCTCTGGAGCATGGTCAATCGGTAGGCGAAGCTCAGTAATCCGAATCATAGGCCATAACGATAGCAGTTTATGATTTGTTTATGCAAGAAATCAGGATCATGCGCTGGGAGGAAGTAAGGCATCTTGCCTACCCGATTCGACTTACTGTATTTGTCAATGAGCAACGGGTCCCCGAGGAGTTGGAGCTCGATGAGGATGATCCTGCCGCTTGGCATGCAGTTGTTCTAGATCATGGCAAAGCGATTGCAACAGGTCGCCTACTAAGGAGTGGCAAGATTGGGCGTTTGGCGGTACTAAAAGAGTATCGCGGTATGGGTCTTGGAGGTGAACTACTGAAGACTTTGTTGTCGTATGGCCGACAGGAAGGGATCAAGGAATTCTTTTTGCATGCCCAGACTTCCGCTGTTGACTTTTATGAACGGCACGGGTTTAAGGCAATCGGCCTCCCATTTGAGGAGGCCGGTATTGATCACATCAAAATGCTACTAACGCCCCATTAGAAATACGTTTTAATCTCTTCGTCGTCTTTGGATCGAAACCACGCTTGATAAAACAGAATTAGAAAGCCAATTGCAAAGTACATGACGTTTTGGGTGGCGACGTACGCAATGATTCCACCGATGGTGGCAAAAATACCTAGTAAAGCCCAAAAAATAGACATGATGATCTCCTTCGTTTATTTATTTTATTCGGTTTTCGGGAAGATGATTTCAAAAGCCGCGCCACCTTGATAAGTGGAGTCGAAACGAATCTTGCCACCATGGCGACCAATAATGTACTCACATAACCAAAGCCCGAGACCCATCCCCTCGCGCTTACTACCAGAAAAGAGGTCAAACAAGGATTGAGCCTGATCGCGAGGCACCCCTGGCCCGTTATCTTCGCAACGAATCATGATTTGCTGAGCATCCTCCTGTGCAGTAATGCGAATCATCCGATCCGACTGAGTACTCGCTTGCAAGGCCTGAACGGAGTTATTGATTAGATTTAGGAAGATTTGCTGTGCCTCTCCAAAACTCATAGGCATCCAAGTGGAGCTGGAAACATTTACTTTAACGCTGACATTCTTTTCCGAGAGATCTGCTTTTGATAATAAGATGACTGACTCCATGACCTCAGCAACCAAAACTTTTTCTGGAAAGGCATCGAATTTTTCAGAGAAAATTGCTTTCAGGGTCCGAATAATCCGAGCGGCTCGCATATTATCTTTGGCGATATCGTCTGCAAGTCTTTTGATCAGCTCCCGATCAACAGTTTCCTCAGAAATCTTTTTTTGCAGGTACTCGCTGTTAATCTGAATGGCGCCAAGTGGCTGATTAATCTCATGAGCAATCGATGCGGTTAATGCACCCGTGGTGCTCCCTTTGTTGGCCTTTAAAAGAGAACTGATTAAGGTCTCGCGCTCTTCGAGAAGCTTTTTATATGTCAAATTTTGTGACTCAGTTTGACGACTATCAATAGCTAATTTTTCAGACCAGTAACCCCAAATTGCAATAAATGACAATGTATTCATCAGAATCTGGCCGAACGTAAAGATAATGAGCAATTGCGGCAATTGCTCCATCGTATTAATTGGGTGATCAGATTCGAATAAAACTACCAGTCGCGGAGCTAAAAAGAGGGCTTCTCCTAATGCAGCGTATTGAAAATACCGTAATTGCTGCAAGCCTAAGCCTCGATTAACAAGGCGGGCTTCTCGAATTTGCCATACCAGAATAATGGCATAGGTGGATACAGCAAAGAGCGTGCGGTCTTCAAAAGCCCAGTGCTGTCGTAAGTACTCAAAGAAAACACCATAACAGAGCACTGAGAGCGCAAGGGCCCATTTCAATGCTTTACCAATTGGATGATTGAAGGAATAAAAAAATAGGCCCTGCAAAATCGCGCCAGCGTAAAAAATCGTATTAGAAAATGTAAATATCGGCGGGACTTTTTGAACATCATCAGTCGATAAAATACCGATCGCAAAGAATCCCAAACCAAATACATTGGCAACTAAAGCCCCAATCCAATAAGGGTTCGGCTTGGACTTAGAGTCACCCTTCAGATAATGTAAGATACCCAGCAATAAACCAAGCTGGATGGCTGCAAAGATAAAGAAATTAAGAGCCAATAAAACTTTCATAGTCCTATCGTACTTGAATTGCCTGCCCCAACCATTGATGTCTTATAAAAATACGTTCAGTCCACTTGCTTCCTTAGCGTTGCTGCTCATCAGCGGCCAAGTTTTGGCAATCGATCTACAGCCCAACGATATTGTGGCGCCGGCGCCAGGACGAACGGCCGTGACGATCTCTTATGTCAATGCTCAAAACAATAACTTGTATGTCAATAATGTACCTACTGGCACATCCCCCAATCTAGAATCCAATATCGGACTCTTTCGTTTAGGGCATACCTACACCATTGGCTCCCTACCAGCAGTTAGCTATGTACAAACCGGTGCAGGCACACTTTCACCAGATGGATCTTTGTCGGCATTTCCAGCCAGCCAAGGTATGACCGATACCACCATAGCAACAGCAATTTGGCCGTATGCAAACCACACTACCCGAACCTATTTTGGCGTTGCGGCCTACCTCTCTTTGCCGACCGGTGAATATTCCAATACCAAAGCATTTAATCTTGGCAGTAACCGGTATAGCCAAGCATTGCAAATGGGTTATCAGCGCCCCATTACCAAGAGCATCGATGCAGCTTTTGCCTTTGATACGGTTTGGTATGGCGCTAATAGTCAGTGCGCTGCAGCTTGTAATCTCTCAACAACCAACGTCCAGCTGACACAAAAACCTTTGTACAGCAGTCAAATTGGTCCCATTTATCGTATTAACCAAACATACACAGTTGCCGCGACCTATGTCTATGTTACGGGCGGAGAAACAGCGTTTAATGGTGTGGAGCGAAATAATACCGTCGTTACCCAGCGCTATTTTGTGAGTGGTGTTGCCCATACCAGCATTGGTCGCCTAATGATTCAGTATGGAAACGATATTGCAACGATGAATGGGTTTATGGAAAGTCGGCGCATCGCATTGAGATACACCAAAGCTTTTTAAATAAATCGAACTTATTTTGAGTTCTGCGATCCCCAGTACTTTTGCATCTCAATAAATAGAAATGATGCAGACCAAGTAATCAGGATCAAACCGGTGAGAGCTTCAATTCCAGTTAGATAGCGAAGATAACCATCCACCACAATATCACCGTAACCCACAGTGGTATAAGTGACAAACGATAAATACGCACTATCGAGTAGCAAGCCATGATCAGAGGCCGCACCAATCACACTCCCAAGATTAGGGAATTTCAGCATGAGGTAATAAGCGAATGCAAAAATCCAAATCTCAATGATGTGTGCAATAAAAATCACACCAACTGCAATTAATACCTTATAGCGAGCATGAATATGCTTAATCGCCAGCATGGCACTGTTTAGTTTGTACAAAACCTCATAATGAAATACGATCGCCAAAAGTGCAATCAGTGTATTAAGTATGAAGGTAATCAATAGAAGCATGCGAGGCTTTCAGGATACTGGCGGGGAGGGGGTCCAAAAATTCACCCTCCGTGTAAGTCTACCATTACCCAACAAACCCTTTTAGTACATGACTTACAGGGTAATCCTACTCCAATCTAACCCACTCAAGTTTACAAAATCTACGTTTAACTGGTGGGTACACTGGTGGGTAGATTGAGCGCTAATCAAAATGATCAACAAGTAGTGAAAGGCCCTCGCAAGTCTTCATTCACCGTGAACTGACCTAATTTTTAGCACCACTCCCAAAGAAGGAATTTTTGACAATCCTCAACTCAAAGGAGTACTAAATATGCCTAATGTGTCATTGCGCCACCTTGAGCATAAAGGAGCGTTTCTTTAGCCGTGCCCGTCAAGGGTTTGCAAGCTGCCCTACAGGGCGCCCTTGACGGAATAGCATATTGGTAACGGCCTATATTTACCTAAGTCTATTATATTTATATTTTCATCTATAAATCATTGTTTTATATAGTTTTTATATCATCATTTAGAATACAAATATATGACATTAATGTCTTATTTTTGTATATAATGGAGGCCAGATTAAGAAAGGAGGCCAAGATGGCTAAAGCAACAACTAAAGACCGCATTTTGGCTAGCCTGCGCAATTCCAAAGACAAAGTCTTTTTACGTGATGACTTCAATCGTTTTGGTACCTACCGCCAGGTATGTCGCGTTGTAAAAGAGCTTTCAGATGAGGGCAAACTTATGCGCCTTGGTTATGGCACTTACGTAAAGGCGCACCCCTCTTCTATCTCTGGCAAACCCGTAGCAGATGAAAGTCTGATCAATATCGGCCTTGAGGCTATGAAAAAACTAGGCGTCAAAGCTGATGTAGGCAAAGATATGCGCGCGCTCATTGCTGGCGATAGTACTCAGGTACCCATGTTTCCAGTTATCAATATTGGCAACGCTCGAGTCTGCCGCAAACTATCCGTAGGCAACCGTAGCCTAGTCTATGAAAAGAATTAACGAAACCCAAAGACTCCAAGTTTTAGATGTCATCACCGAGTTAGATCTTGGTATTTCTGAATTCGCCCTTGAAAAAGATTTCATGGTTACTGATGCCTTAGCCGCTATCGCAGGAATCAATAACCCAGACTTTGATTTGATCTTCTGCGGGGGCACTTGCCTCTCTAAGGCCTATGGCCTATTAGAGCGAGTCTCCGAAGATGTGGATATCAAAGCATCACCAAAAGCCTCAAGAACGTTTTCCAACAACAAAATTCGCTCCACCATGAGTAAGCTTAAGACCGATATTGAAACCGCCCTCAATACTGCTGGCTTTAAGCCGGAGTTCATCTCAAAAGACGCGCAAGATAACAATAACTTTATTGAATTTGATATCCAGTACTCCACCCACTTTGAAGTAAGTCCTGGTATGCGCGCTAATCTAAAGCTTGAAGTGAGTTACAGTCCGTTGCGCGCGCCCAAACAAGATAAAGCAATCACCCTCTTATTTGATTCATTGGCACAGATGAATACTGGGCCTAGCTTTGTGGTGCCCTGCGTAGACTTAAGTGAAGCGTTGGCAGAAAAACTCATTACCTTCCCAAGGCGCCTAGCCCTATCGATGGCAAAGGATGACGAGAAGCCTGACACAGCATTGGTTCGCCACCTCTACGACGCTTATCAGATCACTCAAAAGCACCCGTCTATCCTCGGAAAGAAAGGTAGTGATCTAGCGAAGCTGGTCACTCAAGTTATTGAAAAAGACGCGGAAGACTTTGCAAATCAACACAGCGCCTTTGTGACTGATCCACTTGGTGAAATTCAGAAGGCTATGGAGTACGCCAAGTCTGATACAAAGACCAAAGAAAATTATGATCAATTCATTAAGGTGATGGTCTACGATAAGAACGCACCATCATTCGAAAGTGCGTTCTCTGCGTTCTATCAAGCCCTTAAATTAGCCCTACCGAATCTTTCTAAATAAAGATTAGATCCCCATATTGCCTAGATGCTGGGCAATGCAAATTACGTCATATTTAGCCCTACAAATGTCACAGTCGTAACCAATTCAGGGGCAGCTGTAAATACCAATATCAAGGGGAATGGGTTAGAACTCATTGTTGGCGTTAGCTATCGGTCCTAAAAGATTTATGAGTTACAAATACAGCTCCCTATTTTTACGATTTCCCGACTCAAACCCCAGGATATCTTTCCGACATCACCAACTTACCTATTAAATTCCTGCGCGGTATTTGCTAATAGCCAATTCACGCCCTTCACAAACCTGGTGCAGCAAAAAAATGGGCTATTTCAAGCGTCGTTTTACTGGTGGGTAGAGCGGATACAGAAATATTGAGCCTTATAAATAAAAGCTTTCAAGGCAATATTGGCGGAGAGGGTGGGATTCGAACCCACGGTAGGCTTGCACCTACGCCTGATTTCGAGTCAGGTACATTCGACCACTCTGCCACCTCTCCGACTCAATTTCAATTATACCTAGCCGTCTAGATTGACAGTTATCACCTTGATTAAGAATGTTCATATCCCATATAATGTATCTACATTTATAGATATACATTATCTAAGTTTTAGGAGCCTCCTATGGATATTCAAATAGCAAAGTGGGGTAACAGTCTTGCCTTGCGCATTCCTCAGCATCTTTTAAAAGAAGCAAATCTTACTGAAGGAGATTTCTTGAGCGCCAGCCTCGCTCCTGACGGAACAATTGTGTTACGCACCAAACAGATTGATCGCAAATCACTCATCCATGAACTCCATGAATTCCGCGAGTCGATGCCAATTGGCAAATCGGTCATGAAGCAATTGCGTGAATCTGCCAGATACTAATTCAAATGATTTATATTGATACGAGTGTTTTTGTCGCCCTGTGCACACGCGAGGCCAAGAGCAAAGCTGTGGAGGCTTGGTATGAAAAAGCTGATAGCAATCTTATTAGCTCAGTCTGGACTTTTACCGAGTTTGCCAGTTCACTAGCAATTAAAGAGCGAACTGGTCAAATGACCCATAAACAAAGTCGGGGCGCCTGGGCTCTTTTTGAAAAAATTTGCTCGAATGATGTGGAATTACTTCCCATCAAAGTCAATGCTTTTTATTCTGCTGGTCTTTTTACGCTCGATGCAAAGTCCAACCTTCGCGCGGGCGATGCATTGCATCTCTCTGCTGCAAGAGAAATGAAGTCAAAATTGATTGTGACGCTCGACAAAGTATTAGCCAAGAACTCGGGGAGAGTAAAGATTAAAGCGCTCGTTCTTTAGGCGATCGAGCGAATCACCTCTAAACCGCCCATGTAAGGCTGTAATACCCTGGGGATCCGGATACTGCCGTCGGCTTGCTGGTAGTTTTCCAGTAGAGCCACACCAGTTCTACCAACCGCAAGGCCCGAGCCATTCAAAGTATGAAGTAATTCCGGTTTGTTCTGGCCCACTTTATAACGCGCTTGCATCCGCCTAGCTTGAAAGTCGCCCATATTCGAGCACGAGCTAATTTCTCGATACGCATTTTGCGAAGGGATCCACACTTCCAGATCATAGGTCTTAGCGCTTCCAAAGCCCATATCACCGGTGCACAAGAGCATACGACGGTATGGCAACTCTAAGAGCTCCAGAATTCTCTCAGCGTGCGCTGTCAATTCTTCCAAAGCCTGCATCGATTTCTCGGGATGGCTGATGTGCACTAACTCGACCTTATCAAATTGGTGCTGGCGGATCATACCCCGTACATCACGCCCATAACTGCCGGCCTCCGAGCGAAAGCATGGGGTATGAGCCACATACTTGAGTGGCAACTGGTCTGCATTAATAACTGCATCGCGCACTAAATTGGTTACTGGCACTTCTGCAGTCGGAATGAGGTAAAAGTTTTCAATCCGTTCACCACCATCGTCGGGATGCTCGCCACCCATCTTGCGGGGTACTTTGAATAAATCCGCCTCGAACTTGGGTAGCTGCCCGGTTCCCTGCATCGCTTGCGCACTCACCATGTAGGGCGCATAGACCTCTTGATAGCCATGCTGCTCAGTATGTACATCCAGCATGAACTGAGCAAGCGCCCGATGCAACTTCGCTGCATTGCCCTTAAGAACCACAAAACGCGCGCCGCTAATTTTGGATGCCGCATCAAAATCTAGTCCAATCGGTGCACCTAGATCGACGTGATCCTTGGGTGTGAAATCAAAGTGCGTTGGCCTTCCCCAAACCTTCATCTCTTTATTTTCTTCGGCCGATTTGCCAACCGGTACGCTCTCATCCGGTAAGTTCGGAATGTTGAGCATCAAGTCTTTGATTTGATCTTGTAGCGTCGATAAACGGGTGGAGTTTTTCTCAAGCGTTTGATTGACGCTCGCCGACTCAGCAAGTTCCGCATCGGCATTCTCGCCCTTGCCTTTTTTCATGCCAATCGCTTTAGCTAATTGATTGCGTTTGGCTTGCAACTCTTCCGTGCCTGCTTGAAGCTGTTTGCGCTCATTCTCAAGTTGAGTAAATAGGTTGGTATCAAGCTCGAACTTGCGCGTGGCTAAGCGCGCCTTGACGCTCTCTAGATCTTTACGAAGCAGTTGGGGGTCCAGCATACGATTCCTTCGGGTTCAAGCCATTAGTTTAGTCGCAAGACCTCAGCGCCCTGCGGGGGCTTAAATTGAAAGCGGCTAGCATCCACACTGGGATTGATTTGCATCTGATTGAAGATTACCAACACCATACTGCCAAATCCGTCGGTCAGTTCCAAGGCCTTAGGTAATCCAGAGCCCATGCCAATTGCAATTTGGGTATAAGGCAGATCGCCCTGCCCGAGTTTAGCCTTTGGCTTTAAGTTCACCCACTGTAAATTGGTCTTAGTGCCCGCTTCTTCCAAATCAAACTGCTGATCAAGAGCAACGTCTCCAAAGAGAATGGCAGCCGGTGACGCAGCCAAGGCCTGGCTGGCTGACCGAATCGTTAATTGATTGAGATCCTTATCCCACATCAAGAGTTGCTTCCCGTCCATGACCAGTTTTTGCTCATACGGCTTTTGGGTATCCCAGACAAAACGTCCTGGGCGCTGAAAGATAAACTGCCCAGACGTTTGCCTAATCATTTTTGGTTTATCTTGCGGCTCATTAGGTTTGGGGGTACGCATTTGTTGCTGCACAAACTCGCCTTGGGCGGAGCGCACGGTCTTCACAAACTGCTTAAGTTGTTCAATACCAGAGGATGCTGCAGTTTGCGCATGAATTGTATTTGGAATAACTAATGCTGCGACGGCGAAATAGAAAATGAAACGCTTCATTATTTAGGGCTTGGGCTTATTCGCTGGGGCGAACCAGAATCTCGCGATTACCATTACCACCCATCTTCGAGACTAGGCCCGCTTTTTCCATATCCTCTAAAAGACGTGCGGCACGGTTGTAGCCAATCCGCAAATGCCGCTGCACCAATGAGATCGAGGCACGTTTGTTCTCAAGCACAATCGCTACAGCTTGATCGTAAAGAGGGTCGGCTTCACCACCGCCATTACCGCCACCATTGATGGCATCCATGGTGGACTCATCAGCCCCCTCGAGGACGCCATCGATGTAATTGGCCTCACCCTTCTCTTTGAGCCAGGAAACCACGCGGTGCACTTCATCGTCGGACACAAATGCACCGTGCACCCGAATCGGTAATCCAGTCCCCGGCGGCATGTACAACATATCACCCATGCCCAATAAGGTTTCAGCACCTTGTTGGTCTAGGATGGTGCGGCTATCGACCTTACTGCTCACCTGAAATGAAATCCGCGTTGGAATATTTGCTTTAATCAGACCTGTGATGACGTCCACGCTCGGGCGCTGCGTTGCCAACACCAAATGAATTCCGGCAGCACGGGCTTTTTGTGCAATCCGTGCGATCAACTCTTCAATCTTCTTACCGGAGACCATCATCAGATCGGCAAGCTCATCGATGATCACCACAATAATCGGGGCTTTGTAGAGTGGCTCTGGATCCTCAGGCGTTAAGCTAAAGGGGTTGGTGAGTTTCTCGCCCTTGGCTTCGGCTTCTAAAATCTTTTTATTAAAGCCCGCTAAATTGCGCACACCAAACTTACTCATGAGTTTGTAGCGCCGCTCCATCTCATTGACTGCCCAATTGAGAGCGTTATAGGCTTGCTTCATGTCGGTCACTACGGGGCATAACAGATGGGGCACCTTCTCGTAGACGGACATCTCCAGCATCTTGGGATCGATCATGATGAGTCGTACTTCATCGGGCTTTGCTTTAAAGAGGATCGACAAAATCATCGCATTGATCCCCACCGACTTACCGGCTCCGGTAGTACCCGCCACCAAGCAATG
>VFQT010004748.1_pt1 | contig 10939 bp, 7 predicted proteins | sample 3512381 | NCBI WGS metagenome assembly VFQT01 (sample SAMN10412376, study PRJNA504923) | tailings metagenome | isolation source: Relicate 2 Philex TSF3 active mining site | place: Philippines: Tuba, Benguet | collected 2017-08-29 | reverse complement strand
GCTGCCAACCCACATGATGGGCGCAACGCACTCGATGCCATGATTACCTTCTTCAGCAGTGTGGGATTGTTGCGCCAGCAGGTGCGCCCAGATGCACGCTTCCATGGCGTTATTACGCATGGCGGTACTGCCCCCAACGTCATCCCGCATTACACGGCGGCCCGTTTCCGAATCCGTGCTGCTGATATTGAATATGCCAATGAGCTGTTCGAGCGGATTTTGGCATGTGCCGAAGCTGGTGCATTGGCAAGTGGCTGTACGTTGGAGTGGCAAGAATACATGCCTGCTTACCTCAATATGGTGCCTAATCGCACTTTGGGTGGGGCATTTGCCGAAAATCTGCAGGCCATTGGACGCAATGTGAGCCAGCCCAAACCGCGGATTGGCTCGGGTTCTACTGATTTGGGGAACGTGAGTCATCGCGTGCCTTCGATTTGCGCGTATCTTGAAATTTGTGGGACTGATGCGAGCTGGCACTCGACGGCAGTGGCAGATGCCACGGTGACCCCCAAGGGCCACAGCGCTATTCTCGACGGCGCCGTATCGATGGCAATGACGACCATTGATTATTTGTTTGATGAAGACCTCCAACAGGCCACCCGTGCCGAGTTCGAAGCTGCCGAACGTTTTGTGGGAGATGTATAGCCATGAATGACATGGTATTTGCAACTGCGCGTGAACAGCGCGATGCACTGCGGGCTGGTACGTTGAGTGCGTATGAGCTGATGCAGGCACACTTGGCACAAATCGCACGGACGAATCCGCAGGTCAACGCTATTGTGACACTTGATGCCGAAGGGGCATTGGCGCATGCCCGCCATAGCGATGCCTTGCGCGCGCGTGGGGTTGATTTAGGCGTGCTGGCCGGATTACCGACGGTCCACAAAGATTTGACCGAAGCGCGCGGGTTGCGTTTTACCAAGGGATCGCCGATTTTCGCTGATACCGTGGCCGAGACCGATTCTGTGATTGTGCAGCGCATCAAAGCAGCTGGCGCAATTACGCTTGGCAAAAGCAATGTGCCAGAATTTGGGGCTGGGTCACAGACATTTAATCCGATATTCGGTGCGACGCGCAACCCCTATGATCTGCAACGTACAAGCGGCGGCAGCAGTGGTGGCGCGGCAGCCGCGCTGGCATGCGGCATGGTGCCAATTGCCGATGGGAGCGACATGGGTGGCTCACTGCGCAATCCGGCCGCCTTCTGCGGTGTGGTCGGGTTCCGTGCCTCACCAGGTGTGGTGCCAGCACGCGATGGCTGGTCGCCGTTGTCTGTGGATGGGGCCATGGCCCGTACGGTGGCTGACATGGCATTGTTGCTCTCTGCCATGGCCGGGTATGACGCAGATGCTACGATGACGGTGCCTGTCGACACCGATGCTCTGGCCAACTTGACCCCCGTGTCGTTGCGCGGCAAGCGTGTGGCATGGGCTCCCAATTGGGGCGGTTTGCCCGTAGAATCGGCTTTGGCTGAAGTCATTGCTGCTCAACGCCAGCGTTTTGTGGATTTGGGTGCCATTGTCGAAGATGCATGCCCGGATTTTGCCGGGGCACACGAAGCCTTCCAGGTGCTCCGTGCCCTCGGATTCGAAACTGGTCTGGGACCACTCCTTGACGAGCATCGGCCACTCATGAAGGACACGGTGGTGTGGAACATCGAAGCTGGACGTGCATTGACTGGGCCGCAGATTGCCCAGGCCCAACGCCTGCAGTTGCAGGTGTTCCAAGCGATGCGCCAATTCATGCAGCGGTATGATTTGGCGGTAGGGCCGGTCACGCAGGTGTTGCCGTTTGACGTGAATCAACCCTATGTGATGCAGATTGACGATGTCGCCATGCAGACATACATCGACTGGATGCAGTCGTGCTATTTGATTACCGTTACCACGCATCCGGCAGTATCTGTGCCGTGCGGGCTGAGTCGCAATGGCTTGCCTGTCGGTTTGCAGTTGGTAGGGCGCTTTCGAGATGATCTCAACTTGCTCCGCATGGCAGCAGCCTTCGAAAGTACGATTGAGATGCAGCAATTCCGACCGGCAGTCGCAATGATCGCCCATGATGGGCAAGGATAATCATCGATGCAAATTACTTGGCTTGGCCATGCGACCGTATATCTGCAGACAACGGGTGGTACACGTATCTTGATGGATGCATGGGTTGATCACAACCCGGCATGCCCGCCGGAATGGCACCGGATGGTGCGTGAACGTGGTGTCGACGTGATTTGTGTGACCCATGGTCACAGCGATCATAGTGCTGATTTGGCCGTGCTCCAGCGTGATACAGGGGCGAAGGTGGTCTGTCAGTATGATGTGAGCGAGTGGATGACCTGGCAAGACGTGTTGCCTGAGCATGTGGTTGCCATCAACAAAGGTGGCACCGTGCAAATCGCAGATGTGCGTATTACCATGGTGCCCGCACAGCATAGTAGCGCATGGCCGACAGCAGCTGGAGATCGTCAGTTGGGTTCTGAAGTCGGGTACGTGTTGCGTGCCCAAGACGATATTACTGTGTATGCAGCCGGTGATACCACGGTCATGGCCGATATGGCGATTTGGGCTGATTTGTATGCCCCTGACGTGGCATTTCTACCGATTGGTGATCGCTTTACGATGGGACCATACGAAGCTGCGTATGCCGTCAAATTACTCAACGTCTCGGCAGTGTTGCCGATTCACCATAGCACGTTTCCTTTATTAACCGGTACTCCAGAACACCTAAAAGTTGAGCTACAACGACGTGGTTTGTCAATGGTTGAAGTGTGGGATGTTCAACCCGGTACAACCATCGAACGAGGAGTTCAATGAAAATTCTGATCCCCAACCGTGTGGCCCCGTTGATTGAAGGTCGGATTCTTGATTTATACCCGGATATGCACATCATTCAAACTGATGATGATGGTGTGCCCTTGAGTGATGCACAAGACGCTGAAGTGTTCATGCGTTGGTGGACGTCAGTCGAAGGGTTCCGCAATACATTGCGCCTAGCGCCGAATGTCAAATGGGTGTATACGCCGAGTGCGGGTATTGATCATTTAGATTTAGATTTGATGCGCGAACGTGGGATTGTGTTGACCAATGCAGCAGGGGCACATGCCATCCCAATTGCTGAGTTTGTGATGATGTTTTTGCTGTCACATGTCAAGCAATCTCGCTTGTTGATGCATTACCCACGTGCTGAATGGGAAGCTACCGAGCGTACAAAGCTCGATGAACTAGCTGGTAAAACCATGGCCATCATCGGCTTGGGCAGTATTGGGCGAGAAACCGCTAAGCGAGCGCAGGCCTTTGGGATGCGGGTCATTGGTAGCCGCCGACGCCCACAGCCCACAGAATACGTGGACGAAGTGGTTTCTGATGCTGACTGGCAAAGCTTGTTGCCGATGGCCGATGTGGTGGTAATTGCCACACCACTAACCGAACGTACCACTGGCATGGTGAATGCGGCGGCCTTGGCGGCCATGCGCCCGCACGCCTACCTCATCAATGTGGCGCGTGGTCAGGTCATCGACACCCCCGCCTTGATTGATGCGCTCGCACGTGGTGTCATTGCGGGGGCTGGTTTGGATGTGACTCCCGAAGAGCCTCTGCCTGTCGAACATCCGCTGTGGGATGCCAAAAACGTGTGGATTACTCCGCATATCTCGTATTCATCACCCAAGACGCGTGAACGGATGATGGATTACTTCATCGAGAATTTGGTGCGGTATATTGATGATAAGCCGCTGAAAAACGTGGTGGATTTCGACGAAGGATATTGATGTTTGAGTGAGGTGATGATGTATCTGGGTGTCGATGTTGGTGGCTCCAAAACTGATGCAGTATTGTGTACTGCCCAGGGTGATATCGTGGCGCGACATCAATACGGTCCCGGTAACTGGGAAAGTATTGGTCTTGATGCGGCGGCCATGACCTATGCCGAAATCGTACGTGATATGACGTCACGCGCTCAGATACAGCCCCATGCCATTCAGGCCAGTGCTTGGGGGTTAGCTGGCTTGGATTGGCCAAGCGACGAAGTGCGCTTGAATGCCATCGTCCAGCCACTGCTCCCGGGCGTGCCTTTGGTGCTGGTCAATGATGCATTTTTGCCATTGCGGGCAGGTGCACGGTTTGGGTATGGCGTGGGTGTGATTGCTGGGACGGGGAGTACGGTGGCGGGTATCGCTGTCGATGGCCGGCGATTTCGCAACTTCGGACTCGGGAGTCAATGGGGTGGGTTCGACGGTGCCGCACACCTCGGGTATGCCGCCATGCGTATGGCCGCCGATGCCTATTTTGGGCGTCGCCCTGCTACCGCCTTGAGCACCGCCTTGTGTGCTTGGGCTGGTGTAGAATCAATCCCCGTGTTGGCTGAGCGCTGTTCACGGGGGGAATTTGCCTGTAATCCGGGTGATTTTGCGCCTCAGGTGGTGCAAATAGCCTTGGCTGGTGATCCTGCTGCCATACAAATCATTGATGAGGCTGCTGCGCTCCTTGCTGACAATGCACTGGCGATTATGCAACACCTCGATTTGCAGCGTGTTGACTGCGATGTGGTGCTTGCAGGCGGATTCGCCACAGGGGCCACGCTACAGTTTTATGCGCGCCTATTGCAGGATATTCGCCGTGAAGCGCCGCAGGCGCAGTTGGTCACATTGGCGTATCGACCTGTATTGGGGGCAGTGCTGTTGGCCATGGATGTCCATCAGGCATGCACAGCGCCGGTGCTGAATCGGCTTCAGATGCAGTTGCGTGATGCATGATGTAGATCAGAGGGTGTTTTTGGGGGTGGAATACGCAAGACTATGATGAAGACGAGCATGAAGCATCGAATTTGGTTACGCATTTGGATGGTGAGTTGTCTGATGTGGTTGAGTGCATGTACGGCGCTCGGTGTGGCTCCCACTCCAACCACTGTGCCTCCGACTGAAGTCCCCTCACCAGTGCCAGCCACTGCAACTCCTGTGGTGGAGCCAACTGCGGTGCCCTTCACCCCCACACCACTGCCACAGGCGTATCCCTTGCACATTCAAGTGATTCGCAGTGATACCAACGACCCCGCACCATTGGTGGCGTTGATTGAACGCAATGCTGCCATGTTGGGCATCCCCGTGCTGGTGAGTGTGCGATCGCCCGATGGCGTGTACGGTGTGGTGCAGGCAGGTATCGCGACCGAATCTGTGGATGCCTGGATTGGTAGCGAGTACGATCTACAACAGTTGCAATTTTTGAATGCAGTGCAACCCGGTCAGCCTGGTACGCTCCCCGCAAATCATGTGCCCTTGTTTACCGAAGCGGTGCAATATCACGCTACATACGCAGTAACTGCCCTAGCCGCGCGCAACTACTTGGTGGCTGTCTACAACACGGAGTTGATGGATCAAGCTCCTACAACGACGGCTGAACTGATGAACCTCGGTGCCTACGTCCAAGGGCGCATCAGCTATCGGATGGCGTTTTCATGGCCGGAAGGGAGATGGTTCGCGGTATTGCTCGATAGTATGGGGGCAACGCAGACGCTGACGAGCAGTGCTTCGTTGCTCGACGAAGAATCTGCTGTCGTGGCGTTGCAGTCGCTGACCGATTTGCGCACACTCGGGCCCCGCGATGCGACAACGTATGCCGATGCAACCACCGACATGATTTGGTGGCGGGCACCGTATAGTTGGGATGGCGATGCCGCCATTCGACGCTACGAAGTCTATTCGGATACCATGACCATGGCGGTTGAGCCGCTGCCTTTGTATACCGCCAGTGGTCAAGCATTGCGGGCTCCTGTGGATGTAGTGTATGCGATACCGAGTGTTACGGCGCGACCAGAATACGCCGGTGATTTGCAAAAATTATTGACACAATTGCAATCACCACTGGTGCAGGCAGAGTTAGTTCGCACGATGCGCTGGATTCCGGTGAATCTCGATGCCCAAAATTCACTCCAAGATGATGCAGTATGGCCTGCTTTGGCAGCCATTCAGGGGAGTTTGACGGCTCAGCACTATGATGCGGTGACGATTTGCCGTTGGGATGTATATGAAAGCATTCTCCCGTTTGTGTTGCTCCGCGATATGAGTGTACGTGCTGGGGTTGAGGCCATCAATCAAAAATTGACGCAGTGTGCTGAAGCGAGGTAGTTTGGTCAATTTGTAATCTGTGCTACTTGTGATAGTAGCATGAGCGTGCTAGAGTGGTGCTGAGGTTGAAATGAGCACAACACTACAACAACTGCGAATGCAACACGGGCTGTCGATGGTCGATGTGGCCTCGAAAACTGGTATTCCGGTACGTCACATTGCTGCCGCAGAACATGGTGTCTACACGTTAGACGCCCAACAACTTGCACAATTGAGCGCACTCTACAATGTCGCCACCAAGCAACTCTTGGGGCGGTCTGTATCGCGTGTGTCATCACCTTTTCTTTGGATAATGGGTATTGGTGTGGTGTTTTTGTTGGCGTCGGCGTTGGTTGTACTCGGCGGTACCATGATGGTGATGAGTATGCCGGCGACACGCACAATGATTGAAGCACGCGTGGTGCCACAAATAGAACATTCTCCAGTGGGTGCTAGTACCCAACTGCGTCAGCGATTATTGCAAATGGCGTTGACCCCGAGCGGGGCCCAACAAGCCATGGTCGACATGAATGCAACCGTCAATGATAGCGCCTCGGTGGCAGTTGTCATGCCTGTAGCTGAGCCCCTGGCCGCCATTGCCTCCAAACGTGGCATCCCGGGGGCACCGTTTGGTTGCCCAGTGCAACCGACGCAAGGGCAAGTCGTGTTGACGCAGGGGTATGCGGTCGGCACCCACGCGCCGGCAGCCATCTGGGGCGCAGTCGACCTCGCAGTCGATGGTAACGGTGATGGATATGCTGATCCGTCGAGTACGCTGGGATCACCGGTGGTCGCCTTGCATGGCGGGATTGCCCGTGTGGTGCCCAATAACTGGCTGGCTGGCAACTATGTGAAAATTACCGATGAGATCAACGGCTGGGCTACAGCATATGCCCACCTCAATCAGTTGAATATCACCTCGGGTCAACGGATTGAGCCAGGGATGGTCATCGGGTGGGTCGGTACGACCGGGTATTCGAGTGGGCCACACTTGCACTACGAAGTCTATCAAAACGACATCAACATCAATCCTCTCTCCATCCTCGAGTGTTGGTGATACAATGTCCATAGAGTGTTATGGCAGATCGCTACGAAAGCGGCACCATGTGGTGCTGCTTTTGTGTTGAAAGAGGCGCCCATGTACCGTATTTTGGTGTCAGAACCCATCGCTGAAGAAGGCTTGTTGCATTTGCAGTCTGCGGCTAATGTCGATATAAAGCCGAATATCAGCCGTGAAGAACTCATGCAAATCATCCCCGAGTATGAAGCACTGGTCGTACGGAGTGGGACGAAAGTAGATGCCGAGCTTTTGACAGCCGGTCATAAATTACGCGTCGTTGGTCGTGCTGGGACCGGTGTTGACAACATTGATGTCGAGACGGCCACGCTACAGGGTATCGTCGTGGTAAATGCCCCTGCTTCGAACAGCGTGGCTGTTGCCGAGTTGGCCATCGGGTTGATTTTGGCGTTGGCACGTCACATCCCACAGTCACATCAACATGTGGCAGGTGGTGGCTGGAGCCGCTCCAAGTTCATGGGGCGCGAAGTGCGTGGTAAAACACTAGGACTCGTGGGTTTTGGTCGGATTGGTGCTGAAGTTGCCCGTCGTGCTCGTGCCCTCGAAATGGACGTCGTGGCATATGACCCTGTGGTCTCGGTGGAGCGTGCCAACCAACTCGGTGTGGCCTTGGCGTCGATCGATGATGTCTTGCGTCAGAGCGATTTTGTGTCGCTGCATGTGCCGCTGGTGGAATCAACCAAGCATCTCATCAACGCGCAACGTCTGCGCTTGATGAAACCCGGTGCCTACATCATCAATGCGGCTCGTGGTGGAGTTATCGACGAGTCAGCACTGGCGGAAGCAATCGCCGCTGGTCGGTTGGCTGGGGCCGCCATTGATGCCTACGAGCAAGAGCCACCGGTACACTCACCGTTGTTGGGTGACCCACGGATCATCACGATTCCGCACTTAGGTGCTTCGACGGTCGAAGCACAGGCCATGACGGGTGTGGATGTGGCCGAAGGTGTGCTCGATGCCCTGGCTGGGCGTTCACCACGCTATGCAGTCAATGCGCCATATATTGCCCCCGAAGACATGGGGCTACTGACACCGTATACGCAGTTGGCTCAGAGTCTGGGCAAAATGTGTCATCGCATCATCGATGAGCCCATCATGCGCTATGAATTCGTGTATGCAGGTGAGCTCGCAACCACGAATACTGCACCGCTGCGTACCGCCCTACTCCAGGGCCTGTTGTCGAATGTCAGCGAACAACGGATTACTGCGGTGAATGCCCCGATTATTGCCAAAGAACGCGGAGTACGTTTCAGTGAGTTGACCATTCCTGAAGTCGAAAACTATGCCGGCATGTTGGAATTACGGGCATTGACGTCGCAAGGTTCCCACGTGTTTAGTGGCACTGTGCTCCGTGACAAACCATACGTGGTTGATGTGGACGGGTACTGGGTCACGTTTGAGCCGTCGGGGTCGCTGTTGTTCACCTTCCACCGTGATCGACCAGGCATGATTGGGCGTGTTGGTACGTTGCTCGGCATGCACGACGTCAATATTTCGAGCATGCAGGTGGGGCGACTTGCTCCCCGTGAGCGGTCGTTGATGGTGCTCACACTTGATGACCAGGTGAGCGATGATGTGGTCGATCAGCTTACCCGTGAGACGCACATTGAGCGAGCTGTAGCACTCGTGTTGTAGTTCATAGTCAGCCCTAGCTCGGCAATAAAATACACCGCCACAGTCATTACGACTGTGGCGGTATGGTGTGTATGTAGACTACGCATCCGAGGGATGTGTGGGAGCCGGTTGTTCGACTTCGAGCCGCTCCGCCTTGTTGAAGCGCAGTCCCTTGCCGTCTTCATCGACCTCGGCCACCAGGATATCACCGTCGGCGATGCTGCCGTTGAGGATATCACGTGAAAGCGGTGTTTCGATGTAGCGTTGAATGGTACGGCGCAACGGTCGTGCCCCATAGACCGGGTTGTACCCAGTTTGCGCCAGCCATTCCTTGGCAGCAGCGGTCAGCGTCAATTGAATGTGCTTGTCGGCCAGGCGCTTTTGTACATCGGCCGCCAAAATATCGACAATTTGATGCAACTCAACCTGTGACAACGGATGGAAGACGATGACTTCGTCAATGCGGTTGAGGAACTCAGGGCGGAAGAATTCCTTCATGGCGTCGTTGACACGCTGGGTGCTGATCTGCTCTGCAGAAGTGTCATGCGTCTTGACCAACCCGATGCCTTGGGCCTGCTTGACGTGTTCGGTGCCGATGTTCGACGTCATGATGACGACCGTGTTGCTGAAGTCTACGGTGCGACCTTGACCGTCGGTCAAGCGCCCGTCATCGAGCAATTGCAACAACGTGTTGAACACGTCGGGGTGGGCCTTTTCGATTTCGTCGAACAAGACGACCTGGTATGGGCGGCGACGGATTTTTTCCGTCAACTGACCCGCATCGTCGTATCCCACATATCCGGGAGGAGCCCCGATCAAGCGTGACACGGTGTGTCGCTCTTGGAATTCTGACATGTCGACACGCGTCATTGCTTCGTCGGAATCAAACATGAACTCTGCCAAAGCCTTGGCCAGTTCGGTTTTGCCGACACCGGTGGGTCCCACAAAGATGAAGCTGCCAATGGGGCGGCGTGGGTCAGACAACCCACTGCGGGAGCGGCGGATTGCGTCCGAAACAGCAGCGATAGCGGCTGATTGGCCGATGACGCGCTGTTGCAGGCGCGCTTCCATGTGCACCAGCTTCTCGCGCTCTTGTTCGAGCATGCGTGTGACGGGGATGCCCGTCCATGCGGAGACAATCTGGGCGATGTCTTCGGCATCGACCACATCATTGATGTTGCTGCTCTGACGCCAGTCGTTGCGGCGCACTTCGAAATCTTTTTCGAGTTTGAGGTATTCGGCACGAATTACCACCGCGCGTTCGTAATCTCGGTTTTGACTGGCCTCTTCCTCGGCGTTGCGCAACTCGTTGAGCTTGTTCTCCATCTGGCGCAAATCTTTGGGCATCGAAAAATTAGCAATGCGCAACTTGGCCGATGCTTCATCGAGCAGGTCGATGGCCTTGTCTGGCAAAAAGCGATCCATGATAAATCGACTCGACAGGCGTACAGCCGCTTCGATGGCTTCGTCGCTGATGGCCAACTGGTGGTGTGCTTCGTAGCGGTGCCGCAATCCGCGCAGCATTTCGATGGTGATGTCTTCGCTGGGTTCTTTGACAAAGACTGGGCTGAAACGACGCTCTAAGGCTGGATCCGCCTCGATGTGTTTACGGTATTCATCGAGTGTCGTAGCACCGACGACTTGGAATTCACCACGTGCCAGGGCCGGTTTGAGCATGTTGGAAGCATCAATCGAGCCTTGGGCAGCGCCAGCGCCTACAACGGTGTGCAATTCATCGATGAAGAGGATGATTTTGCCTTCGCTGGCTTTGACTTCATCGATGACCGCCTTGAGGCGCTCTTCGAATTCGCCACGGAACTTCGAGCCGGCGACCATGGCGCCCAAGTCAAGGGCCACGACCTGTTTGTTGAGCAATGGGTCGGGTACCTCTTGGGCCACGATTTGTTGGGCCAGTCCTTCTGCGATGGCGGTTTTGCCGACACCCGGCTCGCCCACGAGTACCGGGTTGTTTTTGGTGCGCCGAGCCAAAACGCGGATGACACGCGTGATTTCGTCGTCACGACCGACGACCGGGTCGAGCTTGCCGTCACGGGCCATTTGGGTCAGGTTGACACTGTACTTGGCCAGGACTTCATACTTACTCTCGGGGTTGGGGGAGTCAGAGCGTTGATGCCCGCGAATCTCCATCAAGGCCT
>VFQT010004747.1_pt1 | contig 10940 bp, 7 predicted proteins | sample 3512381 | NCBI WGS metagenome assembly VFQT01 (sample SAMN10412376, study PRJNA504923) | tailings metagenome | isolation source: Relicate 2 Philex TSF3 active mining site | place: Philippines: Tuba, Benguet | collected 2017-08-29 | reverse complement strand
TGTTGTTGCATCGGCTATCGCAGAGCTCGCGCAAGAAAGCGCACCGGATGTGATCATCTTTGGTCGTCAATCGATCGACTTTGATTCATTTGTTCTTCCATCAATGGTGGCAGAACTCATGGGATGGCCAAGCATCTCGATGGTCTCGTCACTGTCGATCTCGGGAACGGACGTGACAGCTGAGCGTGATATCGAGGGCGGTCGCGAGCATGTTACGTCGTCACTTCCATGCGTCATCAGCGCACAGAAGGGCTTGAACGAACCCCGCTATCCGAAGCTTCCAGATATCATGAAGGCGAAGTCGAAGCCAATCACTGAGCGTGCTGCGTCGTCTGCAGCAGCGCGTGTCGAGACACTCGACATGCAATTGCCGGAGAACAAGCGTCTCAATCGTGTCTTTGGTGACACGGATGCAGATCTCGATCAGGTCGTACGTCTCCTCCACGAAGAAGCAAAGGTCATTTAACAATGAGTATTCTCGTCGTTCTCGAACCGCAAGGTGATGGGCTCAAGCGCTCATCGTACGAAGCACTCACAGCAGCACGTGGTCTTGCAAACGGTGCAGCAATTCACGGCATCGCGTTTAATGCAAGCGAGCAGCAAATTGCTGCTGGCGGTGCATATGGTCTGACGTCATGCATGGTCGTTGCTAGTGCTGACACGGCCGCAAAGCCAAGTCACGTCGCTGCCGCGATTACACAAGCTGCTGCATCGTGTGGTGCAACAACGGTCGTCTTCACAGCCAACGCGTTCGGCAAGGAAGTTGCTCCTCGCGTTGCTGTTCGCATGCAAGCTGGACTCCTGCCCGACTGTGTAGAACTCTCTGGAACAGCAGATGCGCCGGAAGCCACTCGCCCAGTCTATGCCGGAAAGGCAAAGATTCGCGTAAAGGCTACAACTGCGTCGACAGTTCTTACACTTCGTCCGAACGTGTTCACAGCAAAGGCAGATGCCGGTGCAACCGCATCAGCACAGCCATTTGCCCCAACGATTGACGCATCCCTGCGCTCGACAACAGTGACAGGCGTATCGAAGAACGAAGGTTCGCTTGATGTTGCTGAAGCCGACATGGTGGTCTCTGGTGGTCGCGGTATGAAGGGTCCGGAGAACTTCCATCTCGTTGAAGGTCTCGCGAAGTCCCTCGGTGCTGCCGTTGGTGCTTCGCGCGCAGTTGTCGATGCCGGCTGGCGTCCACACCGCGAGCAGGTGGGCCAAACAGGCAAGACTGTGAGCCCAACACTGTACGTGGCCGTTGGCATTAGTGGTGCTGTTCAGCACCTTGCAGGCATGTCGTCAAGCAAGATCATCATGGCGATCAACAAGGATAAGGACGCACCAATCTTCAGTGTTGCCGACTACGGTATCATTGGCGACGCGTTTGAGATCCTTCCACGACTCACTTCGCGTATCTCTGCTGTAACAGGCAGAGGGTAACCTCTACGCCGATGAACAAGATCCAAGTCGATATCCTGGGTCTCTCAATCAACCCGAACTCACAGCGCGCGTATGCGTTGCTGCTGAAGGAAGTTGATGGAACTCGTCGTCTTCCGATCGTGATCGGAGAGCCAGAGGCGCAAGCTATCGCGAACGAGCTTGAGGGTGTGCGACCACAACGTCCAATGACACACGATCTCCTGCGTAACGTCATCGAAGCGCTGGGTGCAACCGTGAAGGAAGTTGTGATCGCTGAACTGCGTGAAGGTACCTTCTACGCGAAGATAGTCTTTGAGTATTCCGATCTCGAAGTTGACGCTCGTCCGAGCGACGCGATTGCACTTGCTGTGCGGTGCAATGCCCCGATCTACATCGACGAGGCGATCATGGATGAAGTGGCACTTCGTGCTGAAGACATTCAAGAGGTTGATGATGATGACGCTCGTGAGGAAGACGATCACACCCCAGCTTCGGCACCTGCTGAACGTGAGGCACCGTCGCAACCACTGACGGAGCGTCAACGGCTCGAGCAGGAACTCGACCAGGCTGTGAAGGTCGAGGACTACGAGGCCGCCGCACGAATTCGTGACGAACTTCAACGACTCGATCGATGATCTACGACCAATTTGTATCTTTGTAGCCCTTGAGGCGCCGGAGTAGCTCAGGTGGTTAGAGCAACGGAATCATAATCCGTGTGTCGGGGGTTCAAGTCCCTCCTCCGGTACAACCGCAATGGTTGCCCAGCACAACGAGACCCTCGGGTCTCGTTGTTGCGTTATGGGGCCTTCCGAGCCCCTTGCAGCATCTGTAGTGCAGTCTTTTCTGCCGGTATGCGCACGCCAAGAAGCAATGCGAGGTTCAATGCCGTACCGACAACTGCGGTAATCGGAGCATTGACGAGCAATGGAACGACGAGAAACTCAAGAATTACCGCCACGTAGTTTGGATGCGGAATCAGCGCATACGGTCCGCGCACCACGCGCTGCATCCCCGGGATGACGATGATACGTGTGTTCCAGGCGTCGCCAAGCGACGCGATTGACCAGTATCGGATCATCTGCGCAATCCCAAACAGAGCAAGCCAAAGCCACCAGAGTCCGAATGTGCCAATCGTCTGCGCATGTGCGCTTGCAAGCATACCCTCGACGTTAAACGCGAGGAACCAACACACATGGAGCAGTACGATAACAGGGTAATGTCCCCTGCCTACTTCAATGCCACCACGCTCCTTCGCTCTCCGTTCATTGCGCTTTGCAAGCACAAGCTCGCTGATGCGCTGGAGCACAAGGACAATCGTAACAGACTGTACCACGAGCAGAGGGGTCATGACTGTGGTTCCGATTGATCAGACATCGTCAGAAGCAGTACTTCGGAGCTGAACCCTGGTCCTAGTGCCGCCATCAGCGCAGCACCTGAAGTTGCACGATGCACGTCGTGATACCACGCATCAAGGACAAACAACACCGATGCGCTCGACATGTTACCAAAGGTGCGGAGGATCTCGCGTGCATGGGCGAACGTTGACGCGGGCATGCCGGTTGCCTCTGCGTACGCGTCGAGAACCTTTGCACCGCCTGGATGTGCAACAACCGCTGAGACATCCTCAGCTCGAATTCCCCATCGTTGATAGGACGCCGATAACACACTCGGAATGTGCGCACGAACAAACGATGGGATGTCGCGAGAAAATCTGACACTCAATCCGTCATCGAGAACATCCCACCCCATGATGTCTTCTGTGTCTGGAAACAGCGTGCTCATGCCAGTGCCAATAGAGACGGTGTGTGGTTGTGCTGAAATCACAACAGCTGCTGCACCGTCACCAAAGATCGAGCTTGCAACAATGTTTGATGTGCGCGTGTCGGACTGTCGGAAGGTCACCGAACAAATCTCGACAGCGACCATCAGCACTGCAGCGCCCTGCATCGCACGCGAGAGATCCGCAGCACGAGCCAGCCCGGCCACTCCCCCTGCACAGCCTAGTCCAAACACCGGTACACGGACCGTGTGTGGGGAAAGACCTAGTCGCTGAATCAACGTCGCATCGAGCGATGGCGTCATAATCCCAGTAGTGCTCACAACCACAACGGCTGCGATCTCATTCTCTCTACCTCGACACGCAGCTCGCGCTGCGCGCTCAGCCAAATCACAAGCAGCGTCTGCATAGACGCGGTTCGATTCCGCAAACCCATGATCAACGGCGTACCATGAGGGTTCACGCACAAACCGCCGTGTGTGGATGTGATCGTGTTCAAACACACTCAGCAGTCGAGCAAGATCAGGCACACGCCCACCGAACACGCGCTCGACCGTGGCCCGCACAGCATCTTGGTCGACAACATGCTCAGGTACAGCCGTTCCTACTCCTTGTATTCCAACCCTGATCATAGCTGCGGCTCTGCATCTTGTTCTGGTGTTGCGCACGTGTTGCGGAACGCCAGCTGGGAGAGACGCTTGCGGTGGTCACTGCGCCAATCAATGCGTGGCCGCGCTGCATCCTGTGGGACGTAGCCCAATCGATAGACTGCCATCAGCTCAAGATCATCCGGCACCTGCAGGATTGACTTTAGCTCGTCCCACGCACCGGGGATTTCCATCGGTGTCGACACGAACTGAATGCCCATGTCGAGGTCCTGCGTCATCAACCAAATATGTTCGATGGCCATTCCAAGCGAGAGCGTGCAGTAAAAGCCCGACAGCTCAGCTGGACGGTACTCTTCTTTTGTGAGTAGCGCTGCAAGGAGCAACGGACTCCCCTCGATCAATTTGCGATTGTCTTCTCCAAGCATCGATGCGACGCCCAGTTTCGACAGCACACTCATCACATTGTCAGTGAACACCTGCTTGACAAACGGCCGCAGCGCCATAGGCATCTTGTCAATCAAGATCCCATCGCGGCGCTCTTCCATTTCTGCATCGCTGAATCGAAAGTACTTTCGATACCGTGTGAAGAATGATCCTCCTTCAATCAGCTGCGTCATTGTGCGACCACCGATCGACGCAATTCGCGATTTGATCGTTGGATCGTCGATCAACACGAACCGCCACGGCTGCGAGTTGAAGTGACTCGGCGCACGCTCGGCAGCTTCGATCAGCATCTGTTGATGCTCGCGCGATACTGGACGTGAATCGAAATGTCCGTTCGTTGTTTTGCGATACCGCAGGGCATCGCGAAGCGAGATATTCTCAGGCATAGAGTTCTTCAATCAGCGATGCATAACGTTCAGCGACGGCTTTGCGCTTCACCTTTAACGTAGGTGTCATCATTCCATTGTCTACGGTAAACGGTTCACTCAATACACGGAAGCGACGAACGCGCTCGTACTTGGAAATCTCCCGCTGGCGCTTAGCCAGGTCTGTCTCAATTGCGCGGTGAAGTTCCTCCGATGACACTACCCAGTCTGACGGAAGGTCGTTCATGCCCTGCGTTGCAGCCCACTGTCGGACGATTTCCATATCTGGGACAATCAATGCCGTGCAATACTCACGGCCGTCACCAACAAGCATCACCTGATCAACAACCGGACTCTGCTGAATCAGTGCTTCGATCGGTTGCGGTGCGATATTCTTTCCGCCACTGGAAACGAGGATGTTCTTCTTTCGATCCGTGATACGCAGATGTCCACGCGCGTCGATCTCGCCGATATCTCCAGTATGAAGCCAACCATCAGCGTCAATCGTCTCGCGTGTTGCCTGCTCGTCGTTCCAATAGCCCTTCATGATGTTCGGACCCCGAGCGAGGATTTCTCCGTCATCTGCGATGCGGACTGTGACATTGTCGAGCGGCTGACCCACCGTGCCGAGCACGATATCCTCAAGCCGGTGCACGGCGATTACTGGCGATGTCTCCGTCAGACCATAGCCTTCCACGATGCGGATTCCCATGATCTGAAAGAACGTACCGACCTCGACACTTAATGCTGCACCACCCGATACAAAGAACCGCAGTCGACCGCCAACACGCGCACGGATCTTGGAAAACACCAAACGATCCGCAATCGCATACTGTAATGCATTCAAAGGCGAGGATGAACCTTTCACCTTCTCGGCACCAACACGGAGGGCCCAGTCAAAGATCTTCTGCTTCAACGGCGAATCACGTTCAACGGCGCCCAATACACGGGCTTGAATACGCTCAAACAGCCGTGGTACCGATGTCATGATCGTAGGACGAACCTCCCGCATCAGTTCGGCAACGGATTCGATGGACTCAGCGATGTATACCGTACAACCCGCGGTGAAGGCCAAATAATACCCTGCCATACGCTCGTACGAGTGGCACATCGGCAGGTACGAGAGCAACACATCGCTGTCGAACAGCGCAATCGTCCGCGTTGCGGCATCGACATTCGAAATCAAGTTGCGATGCGTCAGCATCACACCCTTTGGATTACCCGTCGTTCCGCTAGTGTAGATCAGCGTGAGCAGATCTTCCGGTCCAACCTGCTTCGACCGTTGCTCATACAATGCTCGCCGCTCTTCTGCCGATGTCGAGGCACGACTCGATTCCATCACCGATTGCATCGACACTACCCGAGGGTCGTTGGAGAGATCCGGATTCATCGTGATCACCCACTTCAGATCCGGAAGTTGCTCCCAAACCGCTTGAATTTTCTTTAACTGCGCTGCGTTTGACACAATGATTGCAACAGCTTGGCAGTTTTCATAGATGTACTGTTCTTGCTGTGCGGTGAGCGTAGGAAACACTGGGACGTCGACAATTCCCATACCGGCCATGGCGAAGTCTGCCACGATCCATTCGATGCGGTTCTCGCTCACCAGTCCGACACGATCGCCAGGAGCAATACCCATGCGAAGCAGACCATCGGCAAATGCCTCGACCTGGTCGCGGAGCTGATCATGCGTCAGCGAGTGCCATGCGTCCCCTTCCCGGTGCGCATAGGAAATCTTATCGGCCCGTCCGGCATAGCTCGAACAAACCTCGAGAAACAGTTGTGGAATCGTTTGTGCCTTCATGATCACCTCCGCCATGAATATGCTAAGAACGAGCTAACCGCTAGTCGAGAAACGACCAATCAACGCTCAGACGGATTGCCCGAGTTACCTCTGGCGCGAGCGATGTTGTGTACCACCGCTGTCCGAGAATATTCTCGTACGATGCGCGGACGGTAGCATTGCCAACACGGGCCGAGAGGAACGCGTTCAATCCATCAAACTGTAAGGGGGCTTCTGCAGACGGACGCACATACGTCCATGTAACTGGGACAAACTGTGGCGCCCAGTGCTGCGTGACAATTGTTGAGCGCACGCCGAGTGTGACGGTGCTGAACCCCGCGTCGAATACATATCCAACTGAGAGGTCAGCCATGCAAGCCGGTACCTCTGAACCACCACCAACAGAATCGTTACTCGATGTCTGGACACGGAGGGTTGGAATGAGTTCAATCGGACCCACCCTCCACGTCGCACTACCGACGACGCCAAGAATCGACTGCTGCGTTCCTTGAAGTGATGTCGTGCTCGTGATCGTCTCGTTAGACACGCGTTGTGGGACCGTGCGGATGGGATCGGCGATCGTCCGAGCAAATGCTGTAATGGTCCAGCCAAGCGTCGCGGACATGCCCGTTGCGCGTACCAATGCCAACAGATGGCGCTCCGGAAGAAGATCACGTCCTTCCGTTGCAGATGGCAACCGCAGCGCAGACGATACATCTGCAGCGATGCGAACATCGTCACCAAGTCGCATTTCAGCAGCAACGCCGCCCCCTGTCAGCACGCGGCCCTGCGCCGATTGAAGTCGACCTGCCACGCGCAGATCCAACCATGAAGCAACTGGCACACGTAGATGCGCAAAAAGCTGAGGCACAACGTCGGAGAACGAACGTGCATAGACTGTCGTTGCATCGAGTTGCTGCGCATCGATGCTTGCACCAAGATGCAGACGCATATCGCCTAGACGCTGATCATAGCGCACTTGCATACCAATGGTACGTCCGGACATCCCCATGCCTGTGAGTGTATCTCCTGCATCAACAAACATCGTCGAATCACGAAGTCGGAGCAGCGACGCAACACTCATATACCCTGTGGCGCGGACAACACTGCTCGAATCACGATCGAACATATGCGCAACGTGCACCGTGAGGTCGTGTCTGCGCGTTTCGTCGCGTAGCTGTGCGTAGAGCGGTGTGGTTGCAATGTCGGGGATCGATGATGGCAGCGAAGCACGAGTAAGTCCGCCCCAAAGATTCGTGTTGAGTGACGCAAGCTGATAGGTTGCCAAGGCATGCGTGTGTGCACTGAGCGTCCACCGTATTGCCGCACGTACGTTCCAAATGTCAAATCCCGTGCGTTCATATGCCCCCTCGGCACCGCTACGCCGAACACCAATTGTTACATTGACGCCTTGCGCCACATTCTGTGAAAGCGTACCATCGAACGCGACGAGGTTACCACCACCTTGATGATACCACAACGATGTAAATGGTGTTGCGGTGTTATGCGTAATCGTAGTGAGATTGAGTTCACTCAAGGTCATCGACGATGCACGTCCTACTGCGTCGGTGCCAATGACGAGTTCGATTCGGTCAATCGACGCGGGTTGTGCTTGTACGAGTTGGTACATGCCGGACCATGGATCGACAACCGCGCGACCGTTGATCCCAACACTGAGATCAGTATTTCTCCCACCGGCGACGCGTACTCCGTCGTGCTGACCAAATCCACCATGCGAAAGCTGATTCCACGGTGTTGTTCGTGCAACAGCATCAGCGAGTTGCTGATACTGCACACGGCGGAGATCTTCTTTTCGAACAATAGTCGTTCCGAGCGATGAATCGGCCTGCAAACGACCAATCGCCGGCCATGGCACAAGTGACGTGTCGCCTGCATTTACTGTGCGTGATGCAAATGCAGAGTCACGCGCCTGCCGTTGAGGAGGCGGAGTTGATTGTGATTGCGCGCTTAGCAGCGACGGCAACGTGCTGCAAATGGAAGCAGTGATGAGCCGGATGAGCCACGTTGTGCTCATCCGGCATCGATCATTCTTCTGTTGCTGGTGTCGTGGTGCCGGCCGCTTCATCAGAGCCTTCGTTGGCATCACCCTCTTCATCGTCACGCGTCACGGTCGTGATGTCGGCGATTTGATCACCCTCTTCAAGGCGGATCAACTTCACACCTTGCGTGTTACGACCCAACTGACGGATGTCCTTCACCGGCTGACGGATCAGGATACCATTGACCGTGATGACGACAAGATCTTCTGCATCGCTTACTTCGAGCAAAGCGCAGATCGGTCCAGTTTTCTCTGTGATGTTCATCGCGATGACGCCCTTTGCGCCACGCTTTGTCATGCGAAACTCATCGACGACAGTACGCTTACCAACGCCACGCGAACCAACGACCACGACCTGCGCGTCCGAATGGCGAACAGCTGTGAGCGAGATAACGTGGTGATCATCAGTGAGCGTAATACCCTTCACACCTGCGGCAGCGCGACCCATCGGACGAACATCCGACTCTGGGAAGCGCACGGCAAGACCGTTTGATGCACCAATGAGAATCTCCATCGTGCCATCGGTCAAACGAGCACCAATCAGACGATCCTCGTCATCGAGGTTGACAGCAATGATGCCATTCGAGCGAACGTTCGCAAAGTCCTTGATCGGGGTCTTCTTGACGGTACCAAACTTGGTCGCCATGAAGATGTACGCATCTTCACGCTCGAAGTCTGTAACTGACAAGTACGCTGTGACCTTTTCATCCTGTTGCTTCTGAATCACATTGGCAAGGGAACGCCCCTTTGCATTGCGCGAGCCTTCAGGAATGTCGTACACCTTCTGACGGTACACACGTCCACGATCTGTGAAGAACAGGATGTAGTGGTGCGTCGAGGCGCGGAAAACGTTCTCAACGTAATCGTCCTCGTAGGTGCCTGCACCCGCTACACCACGTCCACCGCGGTGCTGACGACGATACGTCGCAACTGGCGTGCGCTTAATGTAACCGTTGTGCGAGATCGATACGATCACCTCTTCGTCGGCAATCATATCCTCGAGGGTGAAGTCCTTCGCATCATACACAACTTGTGTGCGACGCTCATCGCCGTACTTCTCGGCGATTTCGGTGATCTCATCGCCGATGATCGACATCTGCAGGTCCTTGCTTGCAAGGATCGCGCGCAGACGCTCGATTGTCTGAATCACTTCAGCGTATTCGTTCTGAATCTTCTCGCGCTCGAGTCCTGTAAGACGCTGGAGACGCATGTCGAGAATCGCCTTCGCTTGAATCTCGGACAGACCGAAGCGTTCTTGCAAGCGCTGTGATGCTGTCTGCACATCCTTGGATTCACGAATCGTCTTGATCACAGCGTCGATGTTATCGAGCGCAATGATGAAGCCTTCCAAGATGTGTGCGCGCTTCTCGGCAGCGTCAAGGTCGAACTGCGTGCGACGCACTACAACTTCAACACGGTGCTTGAGGTACTCTTCGATGAGCTCCTTCAGCATCAGGATGCGCGGACGACCATTGACCAGCGCAAGCATGATCACGCCGAACGTAACCTGCATCTGCGTGTGCTTGTACAGGTTGTTGAGCACAACCATCGGCACACCATCGCGCTTGAGTTCGATCACGATGCGCATGCCTTCGCGGTCCGACTCATCACGAATGTCAGAGATGTCTTCGAGCGTCTTTGCCTTCACGAGGTCAGCAATCTTCTCGATCAGACCTGCCTTGCTCACCTGGTATGGGAGCTCGGTGATAATGATCGCTTCTCGACCCGACTTGCTTGTCTCGATGATCGCCTTGGCGCGAACGAGGATTTTTCCACGACCGGTTGTGTATGCATTGCGCACACCTTCGTGGCCGTAGATGATACCGCCCGTTGGGAAGTCTGGCGCCGTTACATACTTGAGAAGCTCTTCGTTCGGAATTGCTGGATCAGCGATCACCGCCTTGATGCCGTTAACAATCTCGCGCAGGTTATGCGGAGGGATGTTCGTCGCCATACCAACGGCGATACCGTTGGCACCGTTGACAAGAAGCGTCGGAAGGACAGCAGGAAGAACTGTTGGCTCTTGCAACGAATCGTCGAAGTTCGAGCGGAAGTCTACCGTGTTCTTGTCGATGTCGCGCAACACTTCCATCGCAAGACCATCCATGCGCGCTTCAGTATAGCGCATAGCGGCTGGCGAGTCGCCGTCGACGGAACCGAAGTTACCCTGACCATCAACAAGCGTGTAGCGCATCGACCATGTCTGCGCAAGACGCACCATCGCGTCGTACACAGCAGAGTCACCGTGCGGGTGATACTTACCGAGTACTTCACCAACGATACGCGCGCTTTTCTTGTATGGACGATTTGGCGTCATGCCAAGTTCGTACATCGCATACAGAATACGGCGGTGCACAGGTTTCATACCGTCACGCACGTCAGGAAGAGCGCGCGAGACGATGACCGACATTGAATAATCGAGGTACGAATCCCGCATCTCGTCCTCCATCAGGACGGGCAGGATTTTTTCGTTGAACAGAGCCATATCCCC
>VFQT010004746.1_pt1 | contig 10940 bp, 8 predicted proteins | sample 3512381 | NCBI WGS metagenome assembly VFQT01 (sample SAMN10412376, study PRJNA504923) | tailings metagenome | isolation source: Relicate 2 Philex TSF3 active mining site | place: Philippines: Tuba, Benguet | collected 2017-08-29 | reverse complement strand
ATCGGGATGCATGCCCATGTTCTCGGGGCGATTGCGCACCAATACCGCTGCTACGGGAATAATGAGTAGCCAGACCAGCACCCCTAGTACGCGGTAGGCAGAACGCCACCCCGCGACATCGATGAGATACTGTGCCAATATGGGAAACAGCGCATTGGAGAGGGCAAATCCCAGACTTACCACCGCCAACGCGCGCCCGCGCATGCGCACAAACCATTGGGCTACCAGCAAATTCCCCGTCACCGGCAATGAACCCTGCCCAAGGGCTCGCATGGCAGCGAATCCCAATAACACGGTGACAGCACCAGCCACGACCGACATCCCCATACAAGCCAATCCAAATAATGCGGCAATGACCGTCAACATGATGCGCGGACCGAAACGATCAACGAGGCGGCTCACCATAAAGGCGGCCACCGCACTCACACCAGTACCCAGTGCGTACAGTGCCGACACCGTGGTGCGAGCAAGACCGGTATCTTGCAAGATGGGGTCGAGAAAAATCGAAAAGACGTACGATTGCCCCGGGCCAGATGCAAATGCGGCCAGCAGAGCAACCCCTGCCATATACCAGCCATAAAAAGGCTTCCAATACCCGATATGCGCAGAAATACGCGCCTCCTTTAGCGGTTTAGTGGGCCGCGACGCTATCCAAAGCCTGCTGTAGATCGGCCACGAGGTCTGCTCCATCTTCGATACCGATACTGACACGGAAGAATTCACTGCCAGCATAGTCGTTGTAGACAAAAATCAGACTTTCGTCGTGCCCCAAACTCACTGCATGCACAAAAATACGGAGCTGAGCGATGAAATCGGCGCGCTTGGTCGAATCCACCAAATCGAAATTGAGCATCCCAGAGAATCCCTGCATCTGGCGTGTGGCAACATCATGATTAGCATGACTTGTCAGCCCCGGGTAGCGCACCCAGGCTACAGCTGGATGGGTCTGTAAAAACTCCGCAACGAGCTGGGCATTCGCGTTATGTCGCTCCATGCGCAACGGCAACGTGGCCAGACCGCGCATGATTTGCCAGGCATTGAATGGACTAATACAGGCTCCCATGTCTTTGACGACAAACCGACGCACCTGGTCAATGATGTGCTGTGGCCCGATGACCACCCCACCGAGTGCATCGCCGTGACCGTTGATGTACTTCGAAATACTGTGCATGACAATATCGGCTCCCAATTGCAGGGGCTGCTGGGTGGTGAGGCCCGACCACGTGCTATCAACCGAACACAAGGCACCATGCTGATGCGCTATGGTCGCCACCGCCGCAATATCGCTGATGCGCGTGGTCGGGTTGCCGGGAGTTTCAATATGCACGAGTTTCGTATTGGGGCGCATGGCAGCCGCCACAGCGGTCACATCCGAGGTGTCTACCAGCGTTGTTTCGATGCCGAAGCGGGTCGGGAAGTGCTCGAGCAACATGGTGCGCACCGAGATGTAGGCAATGTCGGAGCAGACCAGATGGTCGCCAGCACTGAGTAGTGTCATAAATGTACCGTTGATGGCGCTGACGCCACTCGCCGTCACCACACAATCCTCACCTGGCTCAAGCGCCAAAATGCGTTCTTCGAGCCAGCGCGCATTGGGGTTGAGGTCGCGGGCATACCCGAACGGGACGGCATCCCAATCTCCATCTGGGGGGAGCACGTAGCTATTGGCCATCACCAGTGGACGTTTGACCGCACCAGTAGCCGGATCGGGTTGCCAGCCAGCATGCACACTACGCGTCGAAGGACCATGTTCGTGATTCATTAGTGCTCCTCTTTATGCTTCTCTATCATCATCCATGTGTTTCAGCGCCAACCCAGTGCTTCGTGTGGCAACACACTCTGCAGTGCGTGTTCACGGTTTTGGGCACCGCGGCTACTCGCAAACAGGTACCGCAACGTAATGGGTCCACGCTGACTAGTGGGGAAGTTGGTATGCCAATAGTGATTGACCGGCATTGACGCAAGCACCCCATTCCACTGCCACGGTGCAACTTCCCAACGCGTAAACATGATATCGTTGGGCACCACCAGTGGGGCATCAAGCGGAGCCCAAATCAGGGCATGATTGCTTTGATTGGCGATGACTGCGGCCCGTTGCACGGTGTAATAGCGATTACAGGTGCCCGGGATTTGGCCGCCCTCGTGGTGTGAGCCGGGTGTAAAGAAACCACCGCTACTTTCGAGCTGAAGCTCGTAGGTTGGTGCCTGAAACGGGAAGGCCACGTAGACGGCTTCAGGAGCATCGCTCCACACTTTGTCCCATTCAATGTGCAACTCGACGAGCCCACCTTGGTGGTACAAGCGCCATTCATAGCGCAACTTACCCAACTTTTCGCTGGCACCCTGCCACACAATCGCATCGAATACGGGTCCGTGGATACGCTGGGTGATGCGTGTCATGTGCGGGACACTCTGTGCCACCACATCTTGGATGGGGTGGGCCTGCAATGCCGGACCTGCCACGCCCCATGATTTGAGCATGGCCATGGTACTGACTGCATGGCGACCCTGGGGATGGGTGACGGCTTCGTGAATCATCTGCCCAAATGAGCGTTGATGCTCGGCCACCCAATTGTGCTGCGTATGGCGATCAACACACTTGGTCAGCCCACCAGTGGTCGGGTCAACGACAAGTTCCCAGTCGGCATTGTGCATCCGGAACGTACTCGCATCACTGGCATCAGATGCGAGCGCTGTGCGTTCGTGCAGATGAAACACATATCGCCCTGCCGCAAAACCCGTCAACCGCGCCACATACGTCGGCAGTGCGGTATGGCCTTGTTGGAACGGCACACTTCGGCCGTCTGCACACATCAGCACCTGCGTGTCCGGGTCGAGGGGCACATCGGCAGCACGGAAGTGCACTAGGGCATCGGCTACGGGCACATCCACGATGAGGGCAGGTTGATCCATGCGGGCATACAATGTGCGCAAAGCGCATGTAGCCGCTTCATCGAGCATCAATTCGGTGCGATGAAAGTTGAGTTCTTTGAAGGCCTGTTGAAAATTGACCACTGATGCCGCCGGACGGGCGGTAGTCAACCAAGCATTAAACGTGTGTTCCAGCGCAAAACGTTCGTAGCTCATCCCCTGTTCAAAATACTGCGTAGCGGTCGCATCGGCACTCTGGGCTACTAGGGCTGCCACACCAGCGCGACGGCGTTGACTGCGCCGTGCTTGGGCGATCGATGCAGTCATCGATCCGAGACCATGGGCCCAGTGATCGGGCCACGCCGCTCGATAGACCGGTGGATGGGGATGGTGCGCCGTAATCCATGCAAACCATTCACTGAGCGTGGCAGTGCGCATGACAATATCGCTGTGCTCGGCATTCCAACGAGCAATCACGTCAAGCCAACGCCCGTCGGGTGGACTGTTGTCGACATAGAAGCCGCCGGTACTCAACAGCATGGCAGCATGTGGATAGCCACTCGCCTGCAAGCGGCGCACATAGGCAGGCACTTCGATGTGTGCCCGCGCATACAAATCGTCTACAGTCAGTTGATCAGTTTCGGTGAAGTAACGTGTCTTGTCGGCATGGAAGCCTTGTGGACTCGACACCCCCAGCACATTGCCGAGCAGGTAGTGTTCGTTGAGCCAATGCAAGACCTCGCCCCCCTGTGCTCCCTGCCAGCGATGCAGCTCGGGCACTCGAATGGGGGCTTGAGGGTCGATATATGGGCCGTACTCTTTGGTCCACATGTAGTGCACCGAGCCCCGCACACCCAGTGGATTGGTACCGCTGTCGATATGAATCATGCTGCAGTAATACGGGATGTTGCGTTGTTGCAGGGCTGCAGGCAGGGCCCACGGCCAGCCGTTGATATCGGCGTGCATGGCACTTTTGAGGGGGATGTTGTGGGTCTGCGCAAATGTGACCGCAGCATCGAAGCTCTGTGCATAGGCTTCAGCATCGATCAAGTCGGTGAAATGCAGATAACTGGCAGTCACTTCGATTTGACCATTACGCACATAGTACAAAAACTCTGCGAGACGTTGCGGGCGAAAGCGCAAGTAGTGTTCCACCTGCCAAAACGTCTCACAGGTCCATTTGAAACGCTGTGCCTCGGGGGCATCAGCAGTGGCTCGACACAGTGCCAATACGGTATCGTAGTGATCGAGGTACATGTCGGCAATTTGTTCTTGCGGATGGGTATACCCGATATCTGTGTGAGCCGACTGCATCACAAAAATGGTAAACGGCTGAGACATTACCACCTCCATTCCATCACGATTGCACATCAAAACGCTGCCAACAGTGGTTGAATACGAAACCGCTCACCACACATCGCTGTCATCACCGACGCAGGTGTCTAGGCAATGGGAGCGCCCCATAGCGAGCCTGTCACGCCACGTGTCGCCGCAGATTTCGACCATGTGTTGATTTGTATAGTCCTATTGTATACGACTATACAATGGCAAAACTGCGCACGAGTATGACAAAAAACGCATTTCTCCTACCGCTGTTGATTTATGGAGATCCGACATCACGACGCAACCACAGCCACCACGCACACCCCATCAACCCGATCGACACCACCAACACACCGACGACATCAGTGTACGCAACCGTTTGATTGGCGAGCAGGCTGGGCACCCCAAAAAACGGTACGAGGCGGGTCAACGCAGCCGGAAAGTGCAATAAATCGGCAAACCATGTCACCGCAATATTGGCCACAAACCACAACCAGATGACGGCAAATAGTCTGGGAACACCAGCATAGAGCACCAATGCCACAGCGAGCATGCTCAAGACGGCAGGGAAGTAGACTGCCATGGCGGCGAGTGACGCACGCACATCCATGATGGGCTCGGCCATGATCTGCGTATGCGTATAACCCGCCACGAGGGCATAGCTCACCATGACTCCACCAGACGCCAACAATGCCCCCAGCCCCGTAACAACGAGAACCTCGGTACGCGAACGCACCCCTGCCAGCAGTGGATCAAGCAGGCCGCTGTGCTCGTGGTGACGGAGCAATGCGATGACCTGCACACCCGCCGCGGCCGCCGCAAACGCGATTACCAGATGCATGAAAGCCACATAGGCGCGCGTCATGTTCTGCGTGTCACCGAGCATCTGCATGATGGCCGTCAACTGTTCACTGCCCTGCGTTTGCTGGGCCATGGTCTGCCCTAGACCGGCCACCACGAATGCCAGTAGGCTCACAGCCAGCCACCATGCCAATGTCAGGTTGCGCTGCGCAAGCCACCAGAAGCCCCACAGGTGCAACAAGCGTGGCTGAGCATGCCCGACGCCCGCACGCGGTGCAATCAGCCCAACCCCGTATTCACGGCGACGTGCGACGAGATCGGCCAGTGCGAGCAGCACCGCAACTAGTACGAGACCCACGCCAATGGGCCACCATGCCTCAGCGGCAAAGGGCTGCGTACGCTGGATCCACACAATGGGTGACCACCAGCGCAATGATTCATTGCCTAGATTGGCACTCACGTTGGCCATGTAGCCCACTACCATTACGATGGCAGTCACCGCATTCACAAGGCGAGCCCGCTGACTGATGTGGCTAAGCACTGCAGTCAAGGCCACCATGACCCAGCCATCGAGCAAAAACGATGCTCCGAACAGCACCGCAGACGACCAGACAAATCCTTGCCAGACCAATACTGCGGCAAAGGCCAGCGCCAGCATGAGCACATTGCACAGACTCCACACTACGGCCATGCGCCACGGCAGGAGGCGATGCACGGGCTGGCTGAGCACCAATTCGAGCTGACCGCCTTCTTCGAGGGCCTGGCTATGGCGTGTCATGGTGAAGATGCCAAACAACCCTACAAAAATCGCAAATGCGGAGACGCGCCAGGCTACGAGGCCGCCGATAGAATCACTGTACACGTGCCCGAGCATACCTAGCTGCGATGGATTGGACTCGGCCAGCATGGCAAAGGTGCGGCGAGCTTCGGCATCGGGGAACAAGTCCTTCATGCCGACAGCCGTGGCCACAATGAACAACGACAACAGGCCAATCCACACCACACTCCGCACCCGGTCACGCTGGGCCATCAAGCGCACCAGCGTGAGTATTTGCGTCATCATGAGGCCACCTCCGTGGTTTGGTAGTGACTCATGAAGATTTCTTCGAGCGTGGGCGGTTGGATGGTCACCTGCGAGACAGCTGCCGCTCCTAGTGCGGTCAACACTTGTGGCATGGCCGTATTGGTAGCCTGACAGCGCAGAATACCGTCTTGGTATGAAGTGTGCGTTACTCCATCGATATCAGCGATGGCTGGCATCTGATCGACGTGCGCAATCACCTGGGCAGTGGTCAACGAGCGCAAATCTGCCAGAGTACCATGTACCACACGGCGGCCATTGCGCACGATGGTCACACGACTACAGAGTTGCTCGACCTCGCTCAAAATATGGCTCGACAACAGCACGGTCGTGCCGCGTTGATGGGCGGCCTGCACGTGTTCACGGAATACCAGTTCCATCAGCGGGTCGAGACCCGATGTCGGCTCGTCGAGCAACAACACCTCGACATCGCAGGCCAATGCCGCAATCAACGCCACTTTTTGGCGGTTGCCTTTGGAATAGGTGTGACAGGGTTTGTGCACATCGAGCGCAAACTGTTCGACGAGTTGGGCCCGGCGCTGGGGCTGGGATTGACCATGCAGGCGCATCAGCACGTCGATGGCCTGGCCACCAGTCAGTTGTGGCCACAATGCCACATCACCGGGCACATAGGCCAACCGACGATGCAACGCAGGAGCATCGCGCCATGGGTCGCCACCGAGCAAGCGTACCTGGCCGCTACTGGCCCGGAGCAGACCGAGCAGGATGCGCAGAGTGGTGGTTTTGCCGGCGCCATTGGGGCCAAGGAATCCATGGACCTCACCGGCTTGCACCGTCATGTCGAAACCGTCGAGCGCTGTGACACGCCCAAATTTCTTGGTTAATTGCTGAATGTCAATGACGGGGGTACTCATGGATGTCCACCTTTCTCACCACAGCCTACCACCTGCTGCGTCCATGTCTGTATCTGTCTGTAGTAATGCGACGCAATCATAGCACACTTCGTCCCACAGTAGCCTGCCCAACATCAGAGGGACTGGCATATGCCGGTATGCTATCATACAGGTACACGAATCTGTTTTCAATAACACAAGGATGTGGCATGCAGATTACTGACCTGCGCTGTGCAATCATTGGCGATTACCCGGTGGTGCGGATTACCACGGATGAAGGCATCGACGGCTACGGCCAGGTCGAATCGTGGAAGCCATTCATCAAACCACACGTGCTGTTTTATCGTGACTACATCATCGGCGCCGACCCCACCAACGTCGAAGCGGTGATGATGCGCATCCGGCGCATGGGGTCGTTCAAACCGTGGGGGGCGGCGGTGAGTGCCATCGAGATGGCGTTGTGGGACATCGCCGGCAAGGCGGCTGGCGTGCCCGTGTACAAGTTACTGGGCGGCAAAGTGCGCGACAAGGTGCGCGTCTACAACGGCGCGGTGCGCTTCCCCATGCCCGATCAATCGCCTGAGTCCTATGCCGAAAACGTGCTCAAGATGGCCGAATCCCCCGAGAAATTTTCGATTATCAAGCAGGCCATTTCGTTCCACAGCCCGATGATGTACGACGTGCCCAACTACTACTACGGCGAAATCCACCGCATCGGGCGCCACCCCAACCGTGGCCTGATGACCGAGCAGGGCTTTCGCCATACCATGTCCTGTATCGAAGCCATGAAGACAGCCCTCGGTGACCGTATCGGGCTGGCCCTCGATTGTGGCCCTGGGCTGGTCGCCAGCGATGCCCTGCGCCTGGCCAAAGCCTGCGAAGACTACCACCTGATGTGGCTCGAAGACATGATTACAGGCGACTATGTGCCCTACACCCAGGCCGACGTCTACCGCGACATTACCATGCAGACCAGCACGCCCATCCACACCGGCGAGCAACTCTACTTGCGTCAGCACTTTGTGGAGCTGATTGAAAAACAAGCCGTCAACGTGATTGGCCCCGACCCACTCGACGTGGGCGGCATCGCCGAACTCAAGTGGATTGCCGAATACGCCGACCTGCACGGCATCATGATGGCGCCACACGGCACGGGCGACGGGCTGCTGGGGCTGGCGGCCCTCGTACAGGTGGCGGCCACACTGCCCGGCAACTACATCGCCTTCGAGTACCCCAAAGCCACGCAGCCGTGGTGGTACGACATCGTCGATGGGCTGCCCGACCCGATTGTGGTCGACAGCCACATTGCCGTGTGGGATCGCCCGGGCCTCGGCGTGACGTTCAACGTGCCAGCAGCGCGCACATACTTGGCCAGCGAAGACCAGCAGTTTTTTGACTAGAGCGACACAGAAAGACACGAGCATGAAAATTACCGACCTGCGGTGTGCGATTATGGGGGGCTCCCCTGTGGTACGCATTACCACCGATGCTGGCATCGACGGCTACGGCCAAGCGGAGTTTTATAAGCCGTACCTCAAACCCCATGTGCTCTTTTATCGCGATCTCATCATCGGTGCCGATCCCACCGATGTGGAAGCGGTGATGATGCGCATCCGGCGCATGGGTGCGTTCAAGCCGTGGGGGGCGGCGGTGAGTGCCATCGAGGTGGCGCTGTGGGATATCGCCGGCAAGGCGGCCGGGTTGCCCGTCTACAAGCTGCTGGGCGGCAAAGTGCGCGACAAAGTGCGCACCTACATCACCACCAATCGCTACCCGATGCCCACGCAATCGCCGGAGGAGTATGTGGAAAACGTGCTCAAAATCCGCGAGTGGCCGGAGCAGTTTTCGATTCTCAAGCAACCGATTTCGTTTCACAGCCCGATGGCGACCACCATCCCCGACTACTTTTATGGCGAAATCCAGCCGGTGGGCGTGCATGCCAACCGCGGACTCATGACACCGGCTGGCTTCAAGCACACGCTCAAATGCGTGGAAGCCATGAAAGATGCTCTGGGCGACAGCGTGGGGCTGGCGCTCGACTGTGGCCCCGGCTTCATGGCCAGCGATGCGTTGCGCTTCGCAAAGGCCTGCGAGGACTACCACCTGATGTGGCTCGAAGACATGGTGACGGGGGATTACACACCCTACACGCTGTCGCACATCTACCGCGACATCAGCACTCAAACGACCACGCCCATCCACACGGGTGAGCAGATGTACTTGCGGCAAAACTTCGTCGAGCTCATCAAAAACCAGGCGGTCAACGTGCTGGGGCCCGACCCGCTCGACGTGGGTGGTATCGCTGAGCTCAAGTGGATTACCGAATACGCCGACCTACACGGCATCATGATGGCACCACACGGCACGGGCGATGGTCTGATTGGGCTGGCGGCGTTGGTGCATGTATGCGCCACCTTGCCGGGCAACTTCATCGCCTTTGAGTACCCCAAGGCCAATCATGCCTGGTGGTACGACATCATCGACGGCTTGCCCAATCCGATAGTGAAGAACAGTTATGTCGACGTATGGGATGCACCCGGATTGGGGATTTCGTTCAATGTGCCGGCAGCACGCAAATACCTCGAGCCAGAGGATCGGGGATTTTTTGACTAAAAAGGCCAGACCATGCAGATTGTTGCAATCAGTGTCAACCACAACACCTCGGCCTACATGGAGCTGATGCTACGCTCGTACGATGCCATGCACGCCATCTCGCCGATTAGCGACTGGGTGCTCTACGACAACGCCTCGAGCGACGATACGGCTGCCCTAATGGCCTATGCCGAGCGGCGTGGCACGCCACTACAGCCGAGTGGCTACACCCCACAGACCGCCTACAACTCGCATGGGCACCTGCTTCAGCGTGGGTTTTTGCAGTATCCGCACGCCGATTATGTCGTGTTGCTCGATGCCGATGTGGTATTCACGCAACCCGACACCATCCCACGACTCATTGCCGAGCTCGCGATGCACCCGACGTGCTGGGCCATCGGTGTAGCGCCCTCGTGGGATGGTGTGCAGCACATCCCCGCAGAAGTGCGGGCCGGTAATCCCGACATCTGTGATGCACGCTTGCACCCGTGTTGTGCGGTAGTGCGCAACACGCCGGTGATACGCCGTGCGATCGAGCTGTTTGGGTTTGGCACTGTCGAGTATCACTGGCCCGAGCGTGCTGAGTACCTCGACACCACCAAACTGCTGACGCGCGTGCTCCTCACGCACGGGCTCACGCACCACGTGAGTAGCGACGTGCTGGTCAAGCATTTCTTTTGCACATCGTACGCATGGGATGATGCGGAGTTGAAAGCGCTCAAACAGGCCGAACGAGACCAGCGGCTCGCCGCCCTGCGCGGGTACTACCCGTAGTGGAATGCACTACGGGTAGTGGGGGATTTACTTGGAAAGTGTGCGCAAATACGCCAACAAATCGGCGAGCTCTTGTTCGCTGATACGCCGACCCGGCATCATGCCGATTTGGCCGCGGCCACCGCGGACAATCCAGGCGGCGATGTTTTCTTCGCTACGCTCAGCGCCGTTGGGCAGGGCATACCCGTAGTTGACGCCATCGGGGTAGGTGGGGCCACCGGCGGTCATCACGCCGGCCAAGCCAGGGCCGACCAACTTTTGGGTGGTGGTGGCATGGCACATGGCACAGCCGTTTTGTGAATACACGAGCGCGCCGGCTTGAGCGTCGCCGGCCTGTGACAGCGACACCGCGATGAGGGCATTGACATCTGCGGGCGCAGGAGGCTGAGTGGCACAGGCGGCGAGCAGACTTGCCACACACAACACGAATACCATCGTAAATCGTCTACGCATCCGTTAGCCTCGATTCTTTTCGGCATAAAAAACGTTCTCTTGTGGATAATACACCACAAGAGAACGTACAAATCAGCGATTATTTGGCGAGTGTATGCAAATACGCCAACAAATCGGCCATTTCGGCATCGCTCATTTCTTGCGGTGACATGACGCCGATTTGGCCCGTACCACCCACCAGAATCCAATTG
>VFQT010004744.1_pt1 | contig 10940 bp, 9 predicted proteins | sample 3512381 | NCBI WGS metagenome assembly VFQT01 (sample SAMN10412376, study PRJNA504923) | tailings metagenome | isolation source: Relicate 2 Philex TSF3 active mining site | place: Philippines: Tuba, Benguet | collected 2017-08-29 | reverse complement strand
AAAAAAGAAAGAGAGAAGATGACCAATGATAAGAGAATGGTGACTGCTTTTTGTTTTTGCCAAAGCCAGTAACCGAGATAGACCAACATGATAAGCAGGCTGACATACACCGGTGCAACGATACGAAGTTGGAATTTAGTGCTGGCATCGAACAACGTCATCGAAGAAATGATCGAGGCGAGGTAACCAAAAATGTAAAGTGTGCTAATAAAAGATAAAACTTCGGGCATTTCAGGGGCAGGCTTGAAAAATTTCTTCAGACCGCGAGAAACAACCCACACAAGCAAAACCAGAATAACAACAGCAAGAATACTAGCAAAAAGGTTGGGGACCTTGATCAGGTCACGCCGCCATGTTTCGATGGGCAGAATGAACGTTGCAAAATTGGAAATGCCCAACTGAATGTTCTCTGCGGTGATCGGATGATAGACAAGTGTACGATTGGTGGCGTTATCTGCCAGCAACCGATTGCGGATGCTCCACGCCAGAGCGAAGGGGATGAACCCGGCGAGGAAGATACCTGCACTGGTCAGGCGTTGTTTCCAGGTGGGGTGAAGAATGAAAAGGGAAACGAGGAATGTAGCGAGGAGTGCAAGACCGGCGTAGCGGGTCAGGTAGGCAAAGGCGGTGAGAACCGATGCAAAGAGGAGAAAACCTTTTGAACCGCGAAGCTCGCGAAAAACGCTAAGGTTTTCTATTTTCTTAGCATCATTAGCGGTTAATTCGCTCTGACTTTCTTCAAAGAAATACTGCCAAAATGACAAGAACGCTGCCAGCGTAAAAAAGATATACAGCGGCTCACTCATCGCCGTGGTGTGGACGCGGAAGAGTTGTCCATTCAGCAGAAACAAAATGGCTAAAAGAATCCCCGCCACTTTCGACTGGGTCATGCGCCAGCCGATGAGTCCAAGCATAAAAACGTTTGCGCCAAAGATCAACGCATTGACTAAGCGTGCTCCACGCAGAGGATCGAGTCCGCTGATGCCGACGAGAGCTAAAACAGATGAAAAACCGGGAGGGAAATGGGTAACAGGTTGGTTGGAAGCAAGCCACGCTTCGCGATAGCCTTGTCCGGCAAGCAGACTTCTCGCGCCAGCAATATAGGCAATGGAGTCATCGAAGAGTCCCATGCCTTGCGGAGTCGCATACAGGATGAGAAAGGTCCCTGAAAGTGCAAGCAGACCAAGGATTAAGAATGAAGCGTAGGGGGATTGTCGAACGTTCATATGAGAATGTTACGGATTACGCATCACACAAGTCGTAATACGTAATCCGTAACAAACATAAATTTACTTCACAGGAAGCAGGAAACCCTGTTCTTCCAGATACTGGACGATAACACGGGCATTGTCTTCAGGTGTGGAGTCGTATCCCTTAAGCGTGATCTCCGGCTTGATGGGCGGCTCATACGGATCGTCGACGCCGGTGAAGCCCATGGGCTTGCCGTCGATCATGGCTTGGCGAGCCTTGGCGTACAGACCCTTCACATCGCGCTGTTCGCAGACTTCAACAGGGGTGTCCATGTAAACTTCGATGAAGTTCTCACCAACCATCTTGCGGGCTTCTTCACGGGTGGCGCGATACGGACTGATGGCAGCGCAGATGACGATGCCGCCGGCATGCACGATCTCACCAGCCACAAAGCCGATGCGAAGGATGTTGGTATCGCGGTCTTCTTTGCTAAAGCCAAGACCCTTGGAAAGGTGGGTACGGACCACATCACCATCGAGGATGGCGGTTTCACGTCCACGTTCGAGCAACAAGGTGGTGAGGACTTGTGTGGTGGCAGATTTGCCGGAACCACTCAAACCAGTGAACCAAATACCAAAGCCCTGCTTGTGGCGCGGAGGATACATTTCGCGCAAAATTTCAGCGGTTTCGGGGCGGGTGAACCATTCGGGCAATAACTTACCCTTGGCGAGATAGTCATCACGCACCTGTGTGCCGGAAATATTGGCAACTTTGGCACCCTTCGGTACATCCTTCTCTTCCACATAGCGGTCTTCATCAGGCAAATAGACCAGCATTTCGAACGGAACCATCTTGACGCCAAGTTCGTGTTCGTACTGCTTCATCAATTCCTGTGCATCGTACGGACCATAGAACGGCTTGCCCGTTGAGTCATTGCCAGGACCAGCATGATCACGACCAACAATGAAGTGATTCGCGCCGTGGTTGCGGCGAATGATGGCATGAAGAAGAGCTTCCTTGGGTCCAGCCATACGCATTGCCAAAGGCAACAGGCTGAGCATGGTCTTGGCTTTGTCGTAGTGATTGTCAACCAATGCCTTATAGGTGCGGACACGGGTATAGTGATCCACATCGCCAGGCTTGGTCATACCAACCACAGGATGAACGATCAAAGAACCGTTCACCTGAGCGGCAGCACGTTTGGTAAGTTCTTCGTGAATGCGGTGCAGGGGGTTGCGGGTCTGGAAAGCAACGACATTGTCATTTCCCATGGTTTCAAGCATTTCGCGCACCTGAGCAGGTGTGTGGCGCAAGTTCACAAAATCGTAGTACTTGGGAAGGTTCACAACCTTCATCGGACCAGAAATGCAGACCTTGTTCCAGCGTCCCATTTCAGAGACCATTGGGTGCTTGGTGTCGGTCGAACCATAAGCCAGAGCGGCTTCGGTCTCAGCATCCCAGTGGAAAACTTCATCGAGGCGCATGACAGCGATCAAGTCAAAGTTTGCGTTGCGAAGCGCGAGTTCTTCACCAACAGTGGGAAGTTCCTTCGGGTCGGCAGTCAACGTGATCGGCAGAGGAAAGAGCGTTCCATCTGCAAGACGCATTTCCTTGAGCACGCGTTCGTAATCTGCCTTGCCCATGAAAGTAGTGAGAGGTGAAAACCCACCCGTTGCGATCAATTCAAGGTCGCACAAGTTGCGCATGGTGATCTTGATGGAAGGCAAATGACCCGCACGAGCGATCAATTCATCGCGTTCGGCACCCTTCACGACCAAGTCAACCAATTTTCCACCATAAGGGGTAATAAGATTTGCTTTAGCCATTGTGATTGTTACTCCATTTGTTTTGTAAAGTAGGGGATGCACCTAAATCCATCGCCCGTACCAGTTTGCACAAGCGCCAATTATACTCCAAAATTCAGTGGATGAATTTTGGAAACCTCCCGCCTCTTTCTGAACCTCGAACCTGCCTCACCTCTCAAACCTTCCCCCATCCTGCATACGGATTCAACAAAAAAGCGGCAGGTTCTCTGCCGCTTTTACGCTTATAACTTTATCAACTTTCCAGTCTTTTGAGACTCATGCACCGAAGCGATGATCCTCTGCACCTGCACACCATCCTCCAGCGGACACGATGACTCTGCCCTACCTTTGACCATATCCACAAAATGCTTTGTTTGCTCTTGGAACATCACATTGCGCTCCCAGCCTTCCGGCAACGGGAAGACATCCCAATCCTTTTTCTCGGTACGGTAAATCCGCGCCGCACCATCGACCAAATTCCACTTGATGGTTCCATTCGTACCAATAATGCGGAACTCGTGCTCTGGCGGTTGTTGGTTATAGTCGAGATGCAAGCTTCCCAATGCACCGCCTTCAAACCGCAAACCGATCTTGGACGTATCATCTGCAGTCACCTCAAGGTCGCTGATCTTATCTGCAAAACCCCAAACAGACTCAACCTTCTTCCCAACCAACCATGGAAGATAATCCAGTGAATGACATTGCGTTGCCACCACACCTCCACCCATATCAGAGCGCGCCGCATATCCCTGGCGATAATCTTCCCAAGGGTGCCAGGCAGGCAAATACTCACCAAAGTGGACACTCGCTGAAACCACACGTCCGATCTCGCCGTTTTCGATCAATTGCCTAGTCTTAACCATACCGGGATGAAACCGGAACTGAAATGCCACCAACACTTTCGAGCTACTTTTTTGCACGGCTTTTTGCAACACATCCACCCGTTCCATTGAACCTGCAATGGGTTTCTCCAGCAAAATGGCGCATCCAGCCTCTGCCGCAGGAATGGCAATATCCAAATGTAATGAGGTGGGATTGGAGACAATAACTGCATCTGGCTTGTGCTTTTTTAACGCCTCCGCAAAATCAGTTTCAACAGGGTAGCCTGCCAGTTCATCTTCAGGCATTGTCGCTTTGTGAGTGCGGTAAAGGACAATATTTTTTTCACCGAGCGCAACCAAATTGCGCATGTGGCGGCGTCCGACAGAGCCGAGACCAGCAATTAGATATTTCATGTTTCCATCCTTGATACAAATAAGGGCGGGAAATACCACGTTGTGGCACAAGCCCCGCCCTTACGAATTTACCAATTCAAATCTTTCTCATAACCCCACTTGACCAGCACATCACCTGCGATTTCCTTGAACAAGGTTTTATCATGTGCCGTGAACAAGCGCTGCCAATTGCCAGCCTGTCCCTTCGGGAGGAAGGAGGCAATCCCTTCGTTGCGTTGTGCCTGCCATTCTTCATCGGGGTTGGAGGACATTTCTTGGAGCAATTTTTGTTCAAGAGTAGTATCAATGTTCTTCACATCCAGGAACTTCCATAAGCGAGAGAGTTCTGCAAATGGTTTGGAAAGCATGTCTTCATAACGAAGCGAGATGTAATTCTCTCCATACAACCGCTTACTTTCCGAATCGATCTCGTTCAGGTCATCTACCCAGCGTTTGGCAATATTGCGAATGGATGCTTCGGTAAAGATCGAGCGGCGTCCATCGCTGAATGGAGCAGAGTCAGTTCGAAGGTCCGAAATGATGCGTTTGTCTTCAGAGGTGAGGAATTTGGATTCTTCCACAAAATTCCTGAAGCGTTCAGAAATCAACACATCACGTCCATCACGGACAATATAGATGATCTTGGCATCGGGATAAATAAGATGTGTATCGCGCACAACCTGTCCATGTATCGTGGAGGAAGGGCTCTTATCACCTACAATGTGTTTCCCTTCACGGACAGCATCACGTTCCATAATGAAGTCAGCCGCGGCACGCAAAACCAAAGGCGAAAGATCACGTCCCTGATTCCAACGGTTTGACTTGCGCATCAACCATTCTTCGATATCAGGCGAATCCACCAGCGATTTGAGCATGGGCTTGCGTGAGAAGAAATGTGCTTGATAGTTGCAATGGACTTCTTCATGCAGGCGCAAGAGACGCATGAGCAAGGTTGTACCGCTGCGGGCGTGTCCCATCACAAAGAATTTTTCTCGCGAGAAAAATTCTTTGATCTCCGCCAGTTCTTCCGCGGTAATGGCAGGAATGAAGTTACGAGTTTTCTTTTTTGGCTCACCCTTGAGCAAAATGCGAGCAGCAGACTTAAAGCGAGAGAACATAATTTATCTTTTCCAATTCAACATCACCAGACCTGCCAAACACACAAAAACACCAGCAATGTTGACCCAGGAGATCTTATCTTTGAACACAAAGATCGCAACGGGCACAAGAATGAGCGAAGCCAGCGTCGTTGTCAACACCGCCGCAATGCCAAGGTTCCATCCTGCACGATACATCAACAAATAGCCGAATTCAATACCCATTATTGCAACCGCCAGCCCAATACTTGCCCAATTCAGTTGTTTTAACTCAGCAACAACATTTGAGGTGGGAAAGAAAAAGAACGTAAACAGGGTTGCCACAAAGGCAACCCCATACGTCACTAAAAGTGAAACTGTAAAGTTCACATTTGTTGGTGTGCTTTTTGCAACAAAGTGATAAAAGGCACTGGATGTAATGGCAAGGGTGATCGAGAAATAAAAGAGAGACATCGAACCGGCTTTGTTCATTGATTGTTATCTAAAGTCTACGCGTTCTTTGGTGATCACCACTTTATAGACCACCGCAGAGTCTGTCAGACACATTACACTATCACCAGAGCGCGCGACTGAAGTTTCTGAACCAGTGATCCAGGCGTAACCCCAATAACAACCTGCAAGTACTTTATTGGAAGATGTAGAATCGACACCAAGTGAAAAGGAATATGTGTAACATTCCCCTTTGTCATTTGGCGACATCATTCCATAAGCCAAGTTAACGCTTCCTTTTGATTCATTGTAAAACTCAACAGTAACCAGGTTACCTTTTGGCTCAGGAGCCGGAATCTGGTTGCATTCAGGAGTGGCAGTTGCAACAACCCCTGCAGGGGCAGCAACCGGTTGAGTAGGCAAAAGTCCTAAAGTGGGGGCAGCCGTTGCAGTTGGCTGAGGAGTGAATGTAGGTGGGACAGGAGTTGGGGAAGGCATGGCAGCTGCAGTCTGAGTAACGACCAGCCAAGCTTGGGCCACAGTGGTTGCAGCAATGTCTTCCGCACTCATCTCAGGTGTGGCAGCTTCTGTGCCGCCACAAGCAGATAAGGCGAGCATCGCCAAAATTGAAATGGTAATGAGAATTTTCTGTTTCATGGGTATCTCCAACCCTCATTTTTACCATGAAATGACAACCTGCCGCTTTGACAGGTAATCCGCTTCTTACTTAAACGATACCTGATTCAACACCCGAAGAATGAACTCCGCCGTACGCTTTCCCGCTGTCGCGTCGGTAAAGGTGATCTCATTTTCAACGAATCTCTGCCGTTCGGCAGAGTCAATAGTTCTATCTTTCAAATACATATTCAACGCATCACGCAACTCATTTTCATTACTTGTTACCCTGCCAGCCTTCGCTTCTCTAAATCGTTTATGCGTAGGCCAATCACCAATCTCTTTCAACGAGAGCGAGAACTTGTTAGGCTTGTTCCACCCCCCAGGAACATCGATCGTCGCGGCGATCATCGGCGTATCGTGGACGGCGGTCTCGACCAACATCGTCGAATAGACCGTCACCACCACATCCGAATACGCCATCATGGACGACTTCTCATCCATGTCTTCACCGCCGTAGTAGCCGAGAGAGCCACCCAACGCAACGGGTTGGACAACATGCACATGCGGATATTTTTTCTCCAGGTCAAACACACGCTGACGTTCTTCAGCAAATATCTTCGGCTTGTCTTGAAAGTGACTCGGGTGCAGGCGAATCAACAACTGCGATGGCTCGGCTAACTCATCCGATGAAACCAACTTTGCCAGGGCTTCGATGTTTGGAAAGTTCGGCGCAAAGTGGACAAAACTGCTGGCATATGAAATCAACTTGCGCTTGGGGTCGAGATTGTGCAGCTTGAAATACTCATCGCGTGGCATGAGCCATTGCTTGCGGAAATATCCGTCATATGAAGGAATGCCGCCAATGTTGACGTGCTCAGGATCCCAGTCTGAGCCGTAGACCAGTTCATCTTTTTGCAATTGCGACCAGCAGGTCGCCCACTGCACATCCGCGCCGCTGACGTTGTATGAAGATGAATTGTCCCAGCCAACGATGACGGTCATGTTCGGGATTTCGCGGCGGGCGGATTCGCGCAGCAGATAACGGTCCATGCGCCAGCCGGGAGTAGAGGCGATGACCATGTCGGGTTGATATTTGTCGAAGAGGTCGGTATAAATTCCAGGGTCCGGGGTGAAGCGGTTTTGCATCTTCACAAGAAATTTACGCGCCCAGGAAAAATTCCGCAGGAAGAACAACATCACAGCGGCAGGAATCCAGACACCAAAGCGGAACTTCCAACCGTTCTCACCCCACACTTCCCACACATGGCTGTCCATGGCTTCGGTGTTGATGCGGCGTGAGCCGCCCACACGGCGCAAATAGCCAAGCAGCCACTGCATGCGCGGACTAACTTTTTTGGCGTAGTCGCTGGCCTGTTTGAGGCGCAACCCTTCGAAGGTGAGACCAGGCTTTGCAAAGCGTTGCGATATTTTTTCTTTGGTGTCGTCATCAGTAAGGACAACAACTTCCACACCCGCTTCGAGTAGAGTCGAAACAACATCGCTTTGCAGGAAGTAGATGATAGCCATGCCGTGATCGGCGGAGATGAAGATTTTTTTTGTCATTTCGTTTGATTGATTCGTAGGTGAGAAGTTGGTTATGAGTAATACCAACTGAAGATCTTGTTATACACCGCCAACAACATCTTCTTAATCGGCGGCAATTCCAAAACCCGTTTCCCGATCCCTACTTTCTTACCCTTCGGGGACGATGTCTTTCTTCTTTCTTCTTTCTTTAGCTCCCCACGCAAATACCCCAACGTATTAGACATATTCATCGCCAACGGGTCTGAGACCATCAGCCGCAGCAAGCCTGCATCGTTCATACGCTTATCCAACTGGCGAACCTGTCCCATGGGTTTGTCCATGTCGAAGGGCAGAAATTGCTGCAAAGTGGTTTTATACGCCGTGAACTGCCAGTGACTTGCACCCGCGAGAGCCGTTACCCCTTTGTATTGAATGCGCCAGTCACTCGTCTCGGCATAGACTTTCACATTCTCTTCTTCGGTCTGCCCGAGCGAGAGGTTGAATTCCAAAAAGGTTTCCCATGGAATGAATTGACCTTCATCCAGAGTCGCATTTTTCTTCGCCCACTCCAAGGTGGATGTGTACAACTCCGGCGAGGTGCGATAAGGTCGCGCTGTCACCATGCCAACGTTCGGAAAAGTCTCAAGCAATTCCACCGAACGTGAAAGCCAATTCGGCGAGAACAACACGTCGCTATCGGTGTAGGCAATGATCTCACCCGGCGCGCCTGCCAGCATCACATTCCACGCGCCGCCCTTGCCCATGTTCTTCTCGGAAAGGATCAGGTATTGAATTCGCCCCTCTTCCTTTTCTTGGATCAAAAAGTTGCGCACTTCTTCGCATGAGCCGTTATCAAAGATCATCAGATCGAACGGCAGCCCCGCATCCTTGCGCATGGACTCCAGACTAACTTTCAACACATCGAGAGTCTCGGCATAAAATCCGCTCAGGAAGGGGATGTAATTCAACAACGCAACCGTGATCCGCTCGGGGCGGGCAACGTCTTTGACGAACTTGGCGGGGTTTTGACCTTTTCGCATTTTCGATACTCGTTATTCGGGATTCGATATTCGCAACTCGTCATTCAGGAATCGATCAGTCGATTCTCGAATATCGAATTATCGGAATATTTTCTTAATTCGCTTTTGCCATCGTTTGGGTCGTGCAATGTTCTCAAGCACACTCTCGGGCAGGAAGAAAAATACAGAACGCAGGAACAACTCGAATTTACGCGTGAAGCGCAGCGAAGTCATCTTTGGGCGGGCAAGTGTATCACCAACCAGTTGATGCGTTGAATCCAAAATGGTGTAGCGCACATTCGCCTGTCCGCCTGCCAAACGGATATTCTCATTCGTTTCGGGGTGGTCGTAGTGCGGCTTCGCGCCGGGCAGGTGGCTGTAGTCGTGGTTCTGATGCACGATCATCACCGACGGCGTGCAATCGATCACCGCCCAATTTTCTTTGCGCGCTTTGTAGATCATCCAGTTATCCCAACCCGCACGCCCGATGGTGAAGGTTGGGATGTCGGCATAGCAGGATCTTGGGAAGAGGAAGAAATCGCTTCCGGCGGGACGATGAAGCTGACCCTGACCATTGACCTTGGACCGCAGACCGCGGCTCCAGTCTCCCGAAAAATCAAGCGGCGCGGTCACATCCAAATCCCAGCGCTGGCTCAACAAAACGAATTTATCTTTCAACTTTACAGACTGTTTCGCCGCTTCCACAAAATCAGGCATCAAGACCATGTCGGCATTGATGATGCAAAGCAGATCGCTGTTCGAGTTCTCGCGCGCCAGCTTGAACATGGACGAGATCAACGGCACACCGTTGGCATTACGTTCCACCGTGGCAATATGCCTCACACCCAACTCACTCGCCGCATCGGCGAGACCTTCTTCCTCGCCAAGCAAAATGACTTCGACATCCGGCAGCAATGTCCACGACTTGATGGCGTTGCGTTGGATCATCGCGATATGCGGATTAGTGAAAGGCTTGGGAGCGGAAAATAAAGTAATCAGTGACATCAGTAATCAGTTGCCAGTGGCGCGTTCGTCAATATCTTTCAGAGTTTTATGCTGGACGCCTGCGTTGATCTTCATCAACTCAGGATTATCATGAACCAGGTCCAGGACTTCTTTCCAGAAGAAATCGTCGCGTCCATCGAAGCGGGCATAGACCTGGCGCATGAATTCAAGATCTTCAGGCGTATCCACTGTCCAGCGGTAATCGCCGAAGTCCGTGGTGTGATGCAGCAGGGCGATATTATATCCGCGCGGCGAAGTGCCGGTTTCAAGGGTCCGGTTTTGGCGGGTTAGTTGCACACCTTCATAAAAATATGGCATGGCATGTTCGCGGTGCTGGGGTTCTTTGGCTTCCTTCCAGGCTTTCTTCAAAACCTTGAACGTGCAGGCTTCCACATCCAAGCCGATGGGATAGGTGCGAGTCCACGGCGGCGGGAGGCGGTTGCAGACGAAGTCATATTCGTCTTCGAGCAGGGTGTTGACTACATTATCGATCAACTCCGGGTCAATGACGGGGCAATCTGCCGTGATACGGACAACCACATCCGCTTTGGCTTCTTTGGCAGCTTGATAGTACCGGTCGAGCACATCGAACAGACTGCCGCGGGTGAAGGGGATGCCCGAGAAATCGCAGTACTCCGCCACGGGGTCGTCAGAGGCGTCTGTCGTCGTGGCAAAGATAACCTCATTGAGAGTCTTCGCCCTGGAGGTGCGAATGTACACCCGGCTCAACATTGGCTGTCCGCCGATATCGGCAAGAATTTTTCCCGGCAGGCGGGAGGAGGACATGCGTCCTTGAATGATAGCGACTACTTTAGGCTTCACAAATACAACTCTCGTGTTTATATGAATTATGGTACTTTTCGGTTTGGAGGACCTTCAAGGCATCGATTTGTTCTATTGCAAAAGTCATTCATTTGTTCAGGCGTAATTTCCCAAAGTAGGTAACTAGGGGCGATCATTCCGGTGGGTTCAAAATTCTCAATTAGCCAAGCATAAGCATCAGACGGCGCAGTAGAAACCCCCACCAATTCATTCACA
>VFQT010004743.1_pt1 | contig 10941 bp, 6 predicted proteins | sample 3512381 | NCBI WGS metagenome assembly VFQT01 (sample SAMN10412376, study PRJNA504923) | tailings metagenome | isolation source: Relicate 2 Philex TSF3 active mining site | place: Philippines: Tuba, Benguet | collected 2017-08-29 | reverse complement strand
CAAACCATTCACTATGCATGGCCATCTCAGCTAGCTGAACTTTTCCGGATGCATCCTGCCATTCCGAACGAGCTCCAGTCGGCAAGATCCTTCGCATGATCTGATCGGTTGTCCAAAGCACCGTCGCAACAGTCGGGATTCCGAGACGCTGATAGATCTCTGCGCGCCCCGGGTCATAGATTCGCGCAACCACATTCTGTACGCCATAAGTCTCACGAGCAACGCGAGCGGCGAGGATATTTGAGTTATCGCCATTTGATACGGCTGCAAATGCATCGGCTTTCTCGATACCGGCTTCAATCAAAGTGTCGCGATCGAAGCCAACTCCGGCCACTGTGAGGCCATTGAAATCGGCGCCTAGACGGCGAAAAGCCTCTCGGTCCTGGTCTATGACTGCGACGGAATGCCCAAGGGCTTGAAAGTCTTTCGCGAGAGTGGAGCCAACACGGCCACAACCCATGATCACGATGTGCACAATGGAGCAATTTACACCTTTAGGCTTTGCCACCTGTAATCCGCGCGGGAATCGAGGCTAATTTGAAGGTCGGCGAGAGAGTCGAAGTCGAAATTACCGCAATCGCACATGGCGGACATTGCATCGCTCGATCCGAAGGCAGAGTCATATTCGTTCGTCATGCGATACCGGGGGAGAGAGCGCTCGTCGAGATAACTGAGATCACAAAGAATTTCGCTCGAGGTGATTGTGTTGAAGTCTTCCATAGTTCGCCACATCGAGTTGAGGCTCGATGCAAGTATGCAAACCCCGGAGGATGTGGCGGTTGCGACTTCCAACATATTAAGCCTAGTCACCAACGCGAGTTGAAGGCTGCGGTTATTCGCGAGCAATTCGCCCGATTGGCGAAGATGGAAATCGCACCGATTGTGGAAGAAGTTGAACCAATCTGGAATTGGCGAACGCGGATGGAGTTCACTGTATCGCCAGAGCGCAAGATCGCCATGCATCGAACCAGAAGTAACGATTTGATTGAGATTACAAGATGTGAGATTGCGGGCGGCGAGATTGATTTAGCCGCCCTAAATGCAAATCGATTACCGATTGGGAAGAAAGTCGATGTTGCAATTGACTCCAATAATGAAGTCGTAACAACTATTGAGGGGCGCTCGGATTTCCGGTTGGTAACCCAAGAAGTCAACGGCTTTAAATTTCAGATCTCGCCCGACAGTTTCTGGCAGAGCCATCGAAACGCGCCAGAGGTCTTGATTTCTGCCGTCCGCGATTACACAGAAGTTAAGACCGGGGAACATCTGTTGGATCTATATTCGGGCGTCGGGCTATTCGCCAGCGCTTTCCTGGGTGATATCGGCCCCGGTGGCAGAATCACGATGGTTGAGGAGTCTGCTAGCGCCGTGACCGATGCTCGCCGAATCTTTGCCGAGTTCCCTAATGTCGAAATTTTGGAGGGGAAGGTCGAACGAGTGCTCGGCAAGTTGGCTAGAGCAGATCGGGTGATTCTCGATCCGCCACGTTCTGGCGCCGGCGAAAAGGTAATCGATTTGATTGCCGCTCTCGGCCCGGATTCACTGACTTACGTTGCCTGCGACCCGGCTGCCCTGGCGCGGGACACCGCATATTTGCGGCAACGTGGCTATGACTTAGCTTCGATTCGCGCCTTCGATCTCTTTCCAATGACCCATCATGTTGAGTGTGTGGCGCGTTTCATCCGAGGCTGAAGCCCTTGATTCTGGGGCGATATATCGCCCCAGTTAGGATTCGGTCATGAGCAAGGATTCTTTCGGAACGAAGCAGCCGCTTGATGTCGATGGTAGAAAATACGAAATTTTCGATATCACTAAATTGCCGAATGCGGCGACTCTGCCATTCTCGCTGAAGATACTGCTCGAAAATCTCCTCCGTACCGAAGATGGTGCGAACATAACCGCCGCACAAATCGAGGCGCTTGCAAATTGGAATCCGGACTCTCAACCTGAGACCGAAATTCAATTCACGCCAGCACGAGTGATCATGCAGGATTTCACTGGCGTTCCTTGCGTTGTGGATCTTGCGACGATGCGAGAGGCTATCGCTGAGTTAGGTGGCGATCCTGCGCGAGTCAATCCGTTAGCACCGGCCGAATTAGTAATTGATCACTCCGTGATTGCGGATACTTATGGAGCGAAAGACTCCTTTGAGAAGAATGTAGATATCGAATACCAGCGAAATACCGAGCGATATCGCTTCCTTCGCTGGGGACAGACGGCATTTGACGAATTTAAAGTAGTTCCTCCTGGGACGGGAATTGTCCATCAAGTGAATATCGAGTATCTAGCCCGAGTGGTCATGGTTCGCGATGTAAATGGCGTCACTCGCGCCTATCCAGATACCGTCGTCGGTACCGATTCTCATACAACGATGGTCAATGGTTTGGGCGTACTTGGCTGGGGTGTGGGCGGCATCGAAGCGGAGGCAGCGCTCCTGGGCCAGCCGGTCTCTATGCTCATTCCGCGAGTTGTTGGATTCAAACTAAATGGATCTCTACCAATGGGGACTACAGCTACCGACTTAGTCCTAACCATCACTGAAATGCTCCGCAAGCATGGCGTCGTAGGTAAGTTCGTCGAGTTTTACGGCCCTGGAGTCAGCGCACTTCCCATGGCTAACCGCGCAACAATTGGGAATATGTCGCCAGAATATGGTTCGACGGTCGCAATCTTCCCGATTGATGAGGAGACGCTCCGATATCTTGAATTGACTGGAAGATCGAAGGAGCAGCGAGATCTAGTAGAGAGATACGCAAAACACCAAGGTATTTGGCATGATCCAAGCGCTTCGCCACGTTACTCCGAGCATCTTGAACTTGATCTAGCAAAGGTGGTTCCATCAATTGCCGGCCCGAAGCGGCCCCAGGATCGGGTCTCCTTAAGTGAGGCAAAGAGCGCATTCGCGAAGAGCGTAACTAGTTATGTAAGTGACAAGACGGTCACATCGGATATTCCAGTATCTGTAAATAATCGAGCAGGCGTAGTTAAGAATGGATCGGTCGTTATTGCATCAATCACTTCATGCACGAACACCTCGAATCCAACAGTGATGATCGGTGCCGGATTATTGGCAAAGAAGGCGGTGGAACGCGGCTTGAGTAGCAAGCCCTGGGTGAAGACCACCCTGGCTCCTGGATCGAAAGTGGTCACAAACTATTATGAGAAAGCTGGACTTACTCCGTTCCTAGAGAAGCTAGGTTTCAACTTGGTTGGCTACGGCTGCGTAACATGTATCGGTAACTCCGGCCCGCTCCCAAGTGAAGTGAGCAAGGCAGTGAACGATAATGATCTAGCCGTCGCAGCAGTACTCTCCGGAAATCGAAATTTCGAAGGGCGAATTAGTCCCGATGTGAAGATGAACTACCTCGCCTCGCCACCTCTTGTTGTGGCGTACGCACTTGCGGGGACCATGGACCATGACTTCGAGACTGATGCGCTTGGCAAAGATTCCAATGGTAACGATGTCTTCTTGAAAGATATCTGGCCAACGCCACAGGAGATTCAAGGCGTCATTGATAACGTCATCTCATCGGATATGTTCAAGCGCGACTATGCGAGCGTCTTCGCAGGCGATCACCGGTGGACTTCGCTAGATACGCCATCAGGTGAGATTTTCGAATGGGATGCGAACTCTACTTATGTGAGAAAGCCGCCATATTTCGAGGGGATGCCACGCGAACCTAAGCCAGTAACGGATATTGCGGGGGCGCGGGTTCTGGCAAAACTAGGAGATTCCGTCACGACGGACCATATTTCGCCAGCTGGATCGATCAAGGTCGATTCGCCGGCTGGTAAATATTTAACGGAACATGGCGTTGCAAAAGCCGATTTCAATTCCTATGGATCACGGCGTGGTAATCACGAAGTTATGATCCGTGGAACCTTTGCGAATATTCGTTTGAAGAACCTCTTGCTACAAGGAGTGGAAGGTGGCTACACCAAGAACTTCTTGGCTGGCGGTGAGCAAACGACTATCTACGACGCCTCGATGGCTTATCAAGCCGCCGGAATTCCTCTCGTTATCCTCGCCGGGAAAGAGTATGGCTCTGGTTCATCGCGCGATTGGGCAGCGAAAGGAACGGCGCTACTTGGCGTAAAAGCTGTGATAGCAGAATCCTTCGAGCGCATCCATAGATCCAATCTCATTGGCATGGGTGTGTTGCCACTCCAATTCCTAGATGGCCAAAGTGCAGAGAGCCTGGGGCTTACAGGCGATGAGGAGTATTCAATTTCCGGGATCACCGAGCTAAATGGTGGCCAAGTTCCGAAGACGGTGAAAGTGGTTGCCAGCGGAAAAAGTTTCACTGCTCGTGTGAGAATCGATACTCCAGGTGAGGCCGATTACTACCGCCATGGCGGGATCATGCAGTACGTGTTGAGATCCCTGCTGGGGTAGTTACCATTGGGCTGGTGAGGCTCCTATCTCGGATCAAGTCGCCTTCCGATCTCGCGCGTTTAGAGAACGAGGAATTGATCGAATTAGCCGGAGAGATTCGGTCGTTTCTAATTGAGAAAGTATCGCAATCAGGGGGACATCTCGGTCCAAATCTGGGAATAGTTGAACTAACAATTGCCATCCACCGGGTATTTGAATCACCTCATGACGCCATCGTCTTTGATACTGGCCACCAGTCTTATGTTCACAAGCTGTTGACCGGCAGGGCGAATGGTTTTGAAAGATTGCGTCAGCGCGGCGGAGTATCGGGCTATCCAAATCGTCGAGAGAGCGAACATGACATCATCGAAAACTCGCACGCCTCGACTGCGCTCTCGTGGGCTGATGGGATTGCCCGTGGTTTCGCAATCTCCGGATCGAAAGATCGGACGGTTGTAGCAGTAGTCGGAGATGGTGCCCTCACCGGTGGCATGGCTTGGGAAGCTCTCAATAACATCGCGGCATCTGATGATCTCCGGTTGGTGATTGTCGTCAACGATAACGAACGTTCGTATTCACCAACTATCGGCGGCGTCGCTACATATCTCTCGACCCTTAGAGCGACCAAGGGCTACGAGAAATTCTTGGAGTGGGGGAAGGGCGTCTTGGAACGCACGCCACTTGTTGGCCAACCAATCTATGAGACCTTGCACGGAATGAAGAAGGGCTTGAAAGATATCGTCGCCCCACAGGGAATGTTCGAAGATCTCGGCTTGAAGTATCTCGGACCAGTTGATGGCCACGATATCGAGGCGCTTGAGCGGGCGCTTACCCAAGCAAAGCGCTTTGCCGGACCCGTCTTAGTACATGCGATAACGGAGAAGGGCCGTGGACATCTTCCTGCCGTTAATGATGAGGCGGAGAAGTTCCATGCAGTCGGGGTAGTGGATCCAGAGACAGGTGAACCACTGGCCAAGAGCGGTAAAACATGGACTCAGGAATTCTCCGAAGCGCTAGTCGAATTGGGTGACAAACGCAGCGATGTGGTTGCTATAACTGCTGCGATGCTCGGCCCTACCGGCCTGGATAAGTTCCAGGAGAAGTTCCCCGAAAGAACTTTCGATGTAGGGATCGCCGAACAACACGCCACTGCATCAGCGGCGGGCATGGCTTTTGCGGGGTTGCACCCAGTTGTCGCTGTTTACTCCACATTTCTCAACCGCGCCTTCGATCAATTACTTCTCGATGTATCCCTTCATAAGGCGGGTGTTACATTCGTTCTGGATCGCGCTGGGATTACCGGCGATGATGGCCCATCACATCACGGAATCTGGGATCTATCGCTGACTGGAATAGTTCCCAACCTACATGTCGCTGCGCCACGCGATGCGATCCGTCTTCGAGAAGAGCTAGGCGAAGCGCTAGAAATTAGCGATGCGCCATCGCTAATCCGCTTTCCAAAAGGTGCGATCGCTCCAGAACTTCCAGCGTTCGAGCGGCGCAATGGCATCGATTTTCTATATCGAGGTGAGAGCCCAGATATCCTCTTGATTTCGGTCGGCGCAATGGCCCATCTCGCAGTTGAAGCTGCCGCGCAGGCTTATCGCGAAGGCGTTGGTGTTACGGTTATCGATCCAAGATGGGTTAAGCCGTTGCCAATTGAAATGCTGACACAGATGGCAGACCGCTATTCGCAGATTGTAGTAATCGAAGATGGCATCAAGCGCGGTGGGATCGCAAGCGCCCTAGGGGATGCTTTCCGCGAACTTGGCATCAAGATTCCGATCCACTCCATCGGCGTGCCGTTGGAATTTCTCGAACATGCCAAGCGGAATCAGATACTTGAAGATATCGGCATGACATCGCAAGCTGTCGCTCGCCAGTTGGTAGCGACGAAATCTGGGGAGACTACGGAAGTGATGCGACTCCAGGTGGATGGAAACGCTGACCAGAAACCGCCTCGCTGATTCCCTCTCGATCCAAATAAGGGAGAATCCCGCCGAGATGCATCGGCCAGCCGGCCCCCAGAAGCATGCAGAGATCGATCTCGGCTGGCGTTGCAATCACACCCTCATCGAGCATCATCCGAGCTTCCTCCGCTATCGCAGAGAGCGCGCGGAGGCGAACTTCTTCAGCGGTCGAAGGCTTCGTTCCTTTCTCCACAAGAGCTAGCGCCTCAGGATTCGGGGCTAACTTCCCATTCTCATCCTTCAAGTAGAAGGTTTTCACATTCTTCTCGACGAGGCGTTGTACCGTCGGCGAAATTCGATAGCGCTCACCCAGGTTCGCATTTAGCGTCTTGGAGACATGGAGGGCCACACCTGGGCCGACGAGTCCGAAGAGTTCTAGCGGTGACATGGGGAAGCCAAGTGGTCGCAGCGCATTATCCGCTACATCGTATGGAGTTCCCTCATCAATTGCATCGGTAACTTCGCCCATAAACCGAGTGAGTAAGCGATTGACTACGAAACCCGGAGCATCCTTGCAGATGATCATGGTCTTCTTAAGTTCCTTGCCAACATTGATCGCAGTAGCGGTTGTCGCATCATCGGTCTTGCTCGTACGGGCCACTTCAAGAAGCGGCATCACGGCTACTGGGTTGAAGAAGTGGAAGCCGACGACGCGTTCCGGATGCCTTAATCCCTCGCCCATCTTCTCGACCGATAGCGAAGAGGTATTCGTAGCAAGCACGCATTCAGGCGTGATGATCTCCTCCAGATCCTTAAAGAGCTTCTGCTTGATTGATAACTCTTCGAAGACTGCCTCAATTATGAAATCGACGTTTGCGAAGACCTTCTGGTCGACCGAGCCGCTTATCAACCCAGATAGACGACGCGCACCTTCCTCCGAGAGTCGCTTCTTAGCAACTAACTTCTCAATCTCGCTATTTACCCAAGCCACGCCCTTATCCACGCGAGCTTGGTCCAGATCAGTCATCACTACTGGGACCTTCAAGTTGCGGACGATGAGTAGCGCGAGTTGAGAAGCCATCAAGCCGGCGCCAACGACGCCAACCTTGGTGACCTTGCGCGCGAGCGCCGCCTTTGGCGCACCTTCAACCTTCTTACGCTTCTTCTGAATCAGATTGAAGGCGTAAAGCGAGGCTCGAAGGGGGTTGCCCATCACTAGATCTGCCAAGACCTCATCTTCAGCATCAAATCCCTGATCCGGGGTGTTTATCCGTGCAGCCGCAATCAATTCCAGCGCGCGACGAGGCGATTCGATATCAGCGCCGCCATACTTCTTAGCAACCGCTGCCCGGCCTGTTGCAAGAGCACGATCCCATGCCGCTTCATCTTGAGAATGGTCAATCCGTTCGATTTTCACTTTCCCCGAGAGGATTTCTGCTGCGAAGGTGCAGGACTTCTCCAGGAAATCTGCCGGGACGAAGACCGCATCAACGACGCCGAGAGATAGCGCATCATTGGCCTTCATCATCGTGTTGTTATTCAATGAGTTCTGGATTATGACCTGTACGGCTTTCTCTGGACCAATCAATTTAGGAAGCAGAGTTGCGCCACCCCATCCAGGGACCAGACCTAAGAAACACTCAGGCAGAGCGGTAAATGCAGTGCTTGCCAGCGTGCGGTAGTTGCAGTGCAGGCCAACTTCAATTCCGCCACCAAGAGCTAGGCCGTTGATGAAGGCGAAGGTAGGTTTCTTACTGCGACTAAATCTCTTGAAGAGATCATGACCAAATTTTCCAATTGCCAGAGCCTGGGATTTATCGGTTACAAATGGCAGTCCGGAGAGATCTGCGCCAGCAGCGAAGATAAATGGTTTACCGGTGATAGCGATAGCAGATGAATTACTCGCTTCGGCGGCAGTGAAAGCAGCCTCCAATTCCTGGAGAGATTTCGGTCCAAGAGTATTTGGCCGAGTATGGTCTAAGCCGTTATCTAGCGTGATCAGCGAGAGCGAGCCCTGGAAACCGAATGGAGCTAGATCAATCTCGCGGAGTAGCGCCTTTGTTACTACCTCTTCTGGTGCTCCGGTAGGCGTATTCAACTCACTCATCACTTTGCCCCTTTGTAATTTGGGTTCTCCCAGATCACTGTGCCGCCCATGCCCAATCCGATACACATCGTGGTTATTCCATAGCGCACATCAGTCCGCTCTTTGAAACCTTCAGCGAGATTTAGGATCAACCGGACCCCCGAAGATGCGAGTGGATGGCCTACGGCAATCGCGCCACCATAGATATTGACTCTCGGGTCGTCATCGGCAATCCCAAAGTAATCTAGAAAAGATAAGACTTGGATGGAGAATGCCTCGTTGATCTCGAATAGTCCGATATCGCTTATCTCCAAACCGGCCAATTTCAGTGCTTTTAGAGTCGATGGCACTGGGCCATAGCCCATAATCTCTGGCTCGACGCCAGCAAATGCAAAGGTAACTAACTTCGCCTTTATTGGCAGACCTAATTCTTTTGCCTTTTCTTCGCTGGCTAGAAGGGCTGCGGTAGCTCCATCATTGAGGCCTGCTGCATTACCCGCAGTGACTCGACCTGCTGGACGGAATGGAGTCTTCAAAGCTCCTAAAGCTTCCATAGTCGTACCAGGGCGGGGTGGTTCATCGGCTGTTGCAACGCCCCAGCCTTGTTCGGCATTCCTAACTGCGACTGGAATGAGATTCGGTTGGATTTTTCCAGCCTGGTAAGCAGCGGCAGTCTTATTCTGCGAATTGAGTGCGTAACGATCAGCGCGCTCTTTAGTTAGATGTGGGAATTTATCGTGAAGGCGTTCTGCGGTATTTCCCATAGCCAGTGCATCAGGATCGACAATCTTCTCCGCTAGATATCTGGGATTAGGATCGAGGCCTTCACCCATCGGATGATTCCCCATATGCTCGACGCCGCCTGCGATAGCAAGGTTGTATGCGCCCATATTTATCGCGCCAGCTATCGTGGTAACTGAAGTCAGCGCTCCAGCGCACCATCTATCTACCGAGTAACCAGGTACGGTATTTGGTAGCCCGGAAAGAATCGCTACCGATCGACCCAAGTTCATGCCCTGGTCGCCGCTCTGAGTAGCAGCAGCGATAGCGACATCATCGATATCGGCTGGATTTACCTTTGGGTTCCGCTCCAGTAAGCCGCGGATGCAGCGAACCATGATGTCATCAGCGCGAGTGCCGGCATACAGACTCCCGGCTTTTCCGAATGGAGTGCGGACGGCATCAACAAGGACGACATTGGTTGAGGTGGTGGCAGTGTTCATGCCACAACCCTACTCGCGAGTAGCCTTTCTCGACACCCACCTAATGGGGCCGATATGTTCGAGGGAAACAGCGTCCCCAACGGCGAATTCGAGCGGTCCGGCCACACGGACTTTCAACTCCCGTGCAGGCTCTGCGACCTTAAGTTCTAGGACTGCATCGTGGCCGTAGTAGTGGATCCGCGAAATGACCGCTTTAGCGCCACGGTGGCGAGGTGGGTGGACCCGAATCTCCTCTGGACGAACCAATAGTTCACCAGGCTCGCCTGACTTCCGGGCAGGGATGCGTGACTGGTGGAGCGGAGAGGTAAAAACCTTTGCTCCATACTTCACCGCCGGCAGAGTCAAAATGTCTCCGGTACTTACTGCAATATCAGCAGAGAGTGGTTTCAGATACACCTCAGCCGGGCTGCCTGTCTGCACGACGGTTCCATCTCGCATTAACGCGATTAGATCAGCCGAGACAAGAGCATCCTCCCGATCGTGCGTAACCATGAGGGTCGTGGTGCCGGTATTTTTCAATAAACGAACGACTTCATCGCCGATCTCTTCACGGAGCGCCTCGTCAAGATTCGAGAATGGCTCATCCAGAAGTACAAGCGATGGCTTCATGACTAGTGCGCGAGCGAGTGCGACTCTAGTTTGTTGGCCACCACTCAGCTCTGTCGGTCTTCGATTCGCAAAACCGGGTAGGCCAACCATATCGAGCATATTTGTGATTAATTGATCTCTATCTTCTTTTGGAATCTTGCCGAGTGCGAAGCCGACATTATCTGCGACGGTTAAGTGGGGGAATAGGCCAGCATCTTGCGGTAGATATCCGATATTTCGCTTGTGAGGTGGAAGTACCAGAGATGAAACGCTCACTAGTTGCTTGCCAAACCTGATCGCCCCAGCTGATGGTCGAACCAGGCCCGCAATTGCACGGAGCAGCGTCGTTTTGCCACAACCAGAGGGGCCGAGAATCGCTGTGAAGGAGCCTGCTGGAACTTGGAGATTTAACGAATTAAGGACCTCTCGTTCACCGATTCTTACGGCAAGATCCTTTATCTCAAGTGATGTCATGTGAGCTCACCAGATCCATCCGCTGATTTATCCGGTCGCGTGATCAAGAACGTTGGAATAGCGGCGAGCAATACCAATAAGAGTGCATACGGGGCAGCTTCACTAAAGCGAAAGATTGAGGTGTAAGTCCACATCTCAGTGGCTAGAGTCTCGAAACCGGTCGGTCGTAGCATTAAGGTGGCGGGTAATTCCTTCATGGCGGCCAAAAAGACGAGCAGAGTACCGGTCAAGACATTTGGAGCCGCTAACGGCAGCACTACTTGGCGAAAAGTCTCTCTGCGATTC
>VFQT010004742.1_pt1 | contig 10941 bp, 7 predicted proteins | sample 3512381 | NCBI WGS metagenome assembly VFQT01 (sample SAMN10412376, study PRJNA504923) | tailings metagenome | isolation source: Relicate 2 Philex TSF3 active mining site | place: Philippines: Tuba, Benguet | collected 2017-08-29 | reverse complement strand
ATCGCGCGCGCACTGGTAACATCGCCAAGCATCATCCTTGCTGATGAGCCGACGGGGAATCTCGACTCAAAGACTGGTCAAGACATCATGCGTCTGTTCGGCGAACTCTGGCGCGGTGGTAACACCGTGATCCTTGTAACACACGAAGAAGACATTGCACGTCATGCACGACGTATTATTCGACTGCGTGACGGCCGTATTGAATCCGACGAGGTAAATCCGCATGCTCCGTTGGCCTGAGCTCCAGGAATCATTTCGCATTGCGACATCGTCGCTGCGTGTGAATCTCCTTCGATCAATCCTGACAACCGCAGGAGTGGTCGTGGGCGTGGTGCTCGTTGTGCTCATGGGATGGACGATCAACGGTCTTGATGCTGTGTGGGAACAGACGATTTCCATTATCGGCAAGGACATGATGTACATCGATAAATGGAACTGGGCAGGGGGCGGCAACTGGCGCAAGATGGAGGCGCGTAAGGACATCTCCCTTGATCAGGCACTGATGCTGCAGCAACGCATGGAATCAGCCGAAGAAGTCATTCCCCTGATTCGTAAATGGGGTGGCTCTGTGTCGCTCGGAAACACGAGCATTCGATGCTCGGTCACAGGAACGACAGCAGCATACGGGAACACAGCAGCCGGTGCAACACTCGAGGGACGCTTCTTCAACGACATTGAAGAACGCAGTGCCGACAATGTTGTGGTGATTGGCTACAACGTGAATAAAAATCTCTTTCCCGGTCAATCGGCCATCGGACAAGCAATCAAGATTGCAGGCATCCCCTATCGCATCGTGGGCGTGATCGAAAAGCGTGGCTTCCTCTTCATGGACTTTGTCGACAACGAAGTGTTCATTCCACTGCATGCCTTCCGCGGTGCATACGGGTTCGTTGGTCGCAGTTTCTCGGTTGGTATCAAAGCTGGCAACGAGCGGTTGCTCGACATTGTGCGTGACGAAGCTACCGGTCACATGCGCTCAATTCGCAACGTTGCGCCCGAAGACGAAAGCGACTTCTCGGTGAACGAGATGAAGGCCTTTGACCAACAAGCCAAGAACATTCGTGTAGGCATCTGGGTTGTTGGTATGGGGCTCACCCTGCTCGCATTCGTCGTCGGCTCGATCGGTATCATGAACATCATGTTCGTATCGGTTACAGAGCGCACAAAAGAGATTGGCGTGCGTAAGGCCATCGGCGCACGACGTTCATCGATCTTGCTGCAGTTCCTCATCGAATCGGCATTGCTCTGTGTGACAGGGGCTGTTATCGCGTTCCCAATTGCACAGATTCTTGTGGGCTCGGCGCGCTTTGTTGCAGTGTCGGTCTTCGAGCTTGACTGGGCCTCGGTAGTAAGTCCGATTATCCCACTCGACCTGCTGGGTATTGCCGTAGGCGTATCGATTGTCGTTGGTCTGCTCGCAGGATTGCTCCCTGCACTCAAGGCATCTGGTCTCGACCCTGTGGAGGCACTGCGATCAGAATGAACGCCTTCGAGTCCATATCGATTGCCATCGATGCCGTCCGTGCGCAGAAGCTTCGGTCGAGTCTCACACTGCTAAGTATCGGCATCGGCGTCTTTGCAATCATCGCATCAACGTCAATCATGAGTACGCTGCAACAGGCCGTGAACGGACAGTTGGCCGATCTTGGTGAGAACTCAATTCTGATCCAGCGGACTCCGTCGATCAACTTCGGCACGAACTGGGCCAAGATGCGCAAGCGCAAGAACATCACGTACGCACAGGCACAGCAGTTCCGCGATCGCATGACATCGACACAACTCATCGCCATCAGTAATGAGTCGCCAGCCTATACCATCAAGGCAGGCCTGACGTCGACAAATCCTGATGTAACGCTCATTGGCATCGACGATATGTACTTCGCCGTGAATGCCGTTGCAATTGCTGACGGCCGCTCGTTCACGGAATCCGAGGTTACACTTAGTCGTCGTGCCGCCATTATCGGTGCCGACGTTGTCAAGTCGCTCTTCGGTTCGGGAAGCGCTCTCGGCAAGACCATAACGATCAAGAACCAGGAATTCGACGTGATTGGCATTCTCGAGTCACGCGGAGGTGTGCTTGGACAAAGCCAAGACAATCGCGTGCTGATTCCCATCACCGTATTCAATCGCTACTATACATCGGAGTGGGATGCCAGCGTCGACATCTCCGTGAAGGCAGAGTCGAAGTTCACGCTCGAGTCGACCTTTGATGAAGCAGTAGGAATCATGCGTGCGTTGCGCGCAGTGAAGCCCTGGGACGAGAACAACTTCGAGATCGATACCAACGACGCCCTCACGGGACAGTTTAGTGGGTTTTCATCGGCACTGTTGATCGTCGCATGGATCAGCGGACTTGGTGCATTGATCGCTGCAGGTATTGGCATCATGAACATGATGCTCGTAAGTGTCCGCGAACGTACCCGTGAGATTGGCGTGCGAAAGGCACTTGGTGCGCGCAAGCGCTGGATCATCCGCCAGTTCCTGATTGAGAGCATTACGCTCTGTCAGCTGGGTGGCGTAACGGGAATGGTTGGAGGTCTGGCCTCGTCGTGGGCTGTCACCGAAGTCCTCCGCGGAACAATGCCATCCTTGAGTTACGTGATGCCATGGGGCACTGTGGTGTTCAGCATCGTGATTTGCACGGTGATTGGACTTGGCTTCGGACTCTATCCCGCGTGGCGGGCCGCTACGCTCGATCCAATCGAAGCATTACGGTACGAATAAACCGCCCATTGTCCCTGCCGTCGTAACTTGCCGTTATGTACGGCCGCCTCATCGCACCAGAGATCGAGGAACTCATTGCGGCACGAGACTTCGCGACGATTCGCGATGTCGTTCTGGATTGGGAACCTGTTGAACTCGCTGATCTACTCGCCGACCTCCGTGAGGAGAGTCGGGTGGTTGTGTTTCGGCTCCTTCCAAAGGATATCGCAGCAGAAGCATTTTCCTACTGCGAATTCGACACGCAACAAGAGCTCCTTCACGACATGGCACGTGAAGAAGTCGGTGCACTCCTCAACGACATGTCGCCGGACGACCGTACACAGTTGTTCGAGGATCTCCCAGGCAATGTCGTATCCGAGTTGATCAACTCGCTCAGCGCAGAAGAGCGCAGCATCGCCCTCGCACTGCTGAACTGGCCCGAAGATTCGGTTGGACGTCTGATGACGCCCGACTACGTGATTATCAAGAAGCACTGGACTGTTCAGCAAGCACTTGATCACGTGCGCAACTACGGCAAGGATTCCGAGACACTCAACTATCTGTACGTCACCGAGCACGGTACGCTCATCGACGACATTCACATCCGTGAAGTCCTGCTGGCGAGTCCTGATACGCGCATCAGCGAGATCATGGACGATAAGGTTGAATCGCTCCTCGCCACTGATGATCAGGAAACAGCGGTTCTTGCCTTTAAGCGTCTCGACCGTTTTGCCCTTCCCGTCGTCGACATCGATAATAAGCTTCTTGGCATCATCACGCTCGACGACGTACTCGACGTTGCTGAAGAACAAGCAACCGAAGAGATGCAACGATTCGGTGCTGTTGAAGTGCTCGATGAGCCATACATCGATGTGCCGCTGCTCGAACTTGTTCGCAAACGTGCGACCTGGCTCGTGGTACTGTTCCTAGGGGGCTTCCTCACCGCCACCGCGATGTCGGCATTCGCAACAACGATTGATGGCGCCGTCATCCTTGCATTGTTTCTTCCCTTGATCATCTCGTCAGGCGGTAACTCTGGCTCGCAAGCGGCGACACTCATTGTGCGCGCACTCGCACTCGGCGAGGTTACGCTGAGTGACTGGTGGACGATCATGCGTCGTGAGATTGCCGCTGGCTTCATTCTTGGTGTGATCCTCGGCGTGCTCGGATTCCTCCGTATCGTCGTCGGACACTCACTCGATGGCACGTATCAACAAGAGTCGACCTTGATCATCGCAACGGTGATCGGACTCTCACTCATCGGCATCGTGATGGCTGGCACAATTGCAGGCTCGATGCTCCCGCTGCTCATGAAGCGCCTGGGCTTCGACCCCGCTGCATCGAGCGCACCGTTCGTCGCCACGTTTAGCGACGTCACAGGCATCGTGATCTACTTTACGATCGCAACACTTTTACTGCGTGGTATCCTGCTCTAACCAGGAACTCAACACTGCCAACAGCGACAAGCAACGGCATGATCGCAGCGAACATCATCAGTCCGTCATCATCTGCTGGTGGTGCGGTGAAGCTAATGATTCCGAACCCTATCATCCCTGCGACGGCAATTGACAGCAGCGCTGGTACAACGATCAATGGTGTCCACCCCGGACGTATCGCCGCGAGCACGCCGGGCACAAACAACGCAGGTCCAGCCGTAAGCCACAGTGCAATAAGCGAGAGATTCTGTTGAAGGGGCTGATGATGCGGACCCCAGATAAGTGGTACCCATTGCAATAAGCTCCACACGCCCCCTGCTACAAAGACAAGCGTCACACCCCATTGCGCGACACGTCCACTACGTGTTTCCGTGCGAGCAACGGCTGCGTAACCGAACAGGAACATGATCAGTCCATACGCTAGCGTGTAGAGACCATACTCGCTGGTGAAGAGCATGGCAATGGCATAGAACGTATTCGTCACACCAATGCGTATCGCAGGAGCTCCGACAACACGCGTGTATGCACGCGCGCGATCAAGGTCGGGACGATCTGCTGGCACCATACGTGCCTCCTAGAAGACGTTGTACACGATCAGTGATGCAACGTAGGCCATGACGAAGGTGATTCCAAATGCAAGCGTAGGCCACTTCCATGAACCCGTCTCACGTTTCATGATGGCCATGGTACTGATGCACTGTAGCGCAAACACATAGAAGGCAAGGATCGATAATCCTGTGCGAAGCGGTATTTGCTCCTGCAGAACTTCTCGCAGTGGAGCATCAGACTCTGCAACATCGGCTGCATAAATCTGCCCCATTGCGCTGACAAACGTTTCGCGTGCTGCATAGGAGCTGAGCACACCGAGTGTAATGCGCCAATCAAATCCGAGAGGTTCGAAGATGGGTTGAATCGTCCGACCCAAATCTGCCGCATACGAATGATCGAGCTGATGTTGTTGCTGTTGTAGTTCCGACATTGACGGATCTGGTTGCGTACGCGGCAGTTCTGTGAGAATCCACAGCGCAACGGAGAACGCCAAGATCACCGTACCTGCCGTTGTCACAAAGTCGCGCGTACGATGTACCATCGTCACGCCGATGCTGCGAAGCGATGGAACGCGATACGGAGGGAACTCAATCATAAACGGTACAACAGCACCGCGAAACAACGTGCGCTTGAGGACGAGTGCAACGAGAAGTCCGCTCAGTGCGCCGAGCACATAGAGTCCAGCCATCACCGCTGCTTGCAGTGAGAACCCTCCAAGCACCGTCACAGCAGGGACCACGGAACTAATCAGCAGTGTATACACAGGCAGTCGCGCTGAACATGTCATCAGCGGCGTGGCCATGATTGTAGCCATGCGATCACGATACGACGGAATGATACGTGCCGACATGATGCCCGGGATGGCACATGCAAAGGATCCCAGCAACGGAATGAATGATCGTCCCTGCAAACCGAATACACCCATCGCACGATCAACCAAGAACGCTGCGCGTGCAAGGTAGCCGCACTCTTCAAGGATCGTCACCAGCACATTGAGGATGATGATCTGTGGGAGGAAGACGAGGATCGATCCTACGCCGCCGAGGAGCCCCTTGACCACAAACGAACGAAGAAGATCGTTGCTGATCCACTGCGCCGCAACGTCGGAGATAAGTGCCATCATGGAATCGATACCATCCATGAGCGGTTGCGCCCAGGAGAAGATCGATTGGAAGAACAACGCCATGACGACGAGGAAGACAAGTGCTCCACCGACAGGATGCAACAACACACGATCGAGCAACGCCGTTGTGGTGTCTTCACGTCCCCGAACGACTACCTCATCAAGCACGGACTGTGCCCACGCCGATCGAGCTTCGACCGTTGATGTACCAACATCAACCAGCTGCGGAACCGTTGCCTGATGCGCGAAGAGTGCATCACGCACCTCGCCCACACCAAGACCCTTCGTTCCGACAACAGGGAGCACCGGCACACCAAGACGATGATGGAGCGTGATATCATCGAACACCCCTCCGAGCGCCTTCACGGCATCAACCATCGTTGCTACAACGATCATTGGAATGCCAAGCGTCGAGAGTTCAGCAAAGAGCGCGAAACACTTCGCTGGATGATCTGCGCTCATCACATGCATGACGACGTCTGGACGTGGAATCGATGGGTGCGTGCCACGAAGCACATCAATCGTGAGCTGCTCATCTTCCGATGCGGCCGTGAGACCGTACACGCCTGGTAGATCAATGACCGTGAGCGTCGACGCACCATCGCGCAATGAACCAACCATCGGTTCGACAGTGACGCCGGGGAAATTTCCGACGCGCTGCTGCAGCCCTGTGAGTTCATTGAACAACGTCGACTTGCCCACATTCGGCACGCCAACAACGGCGATGGTGATCTCTCGCATTACGCTTCCACGTAGATACGCAGGTCCTGCGTCGGTCGAACACCGAGTCGCGACACCTCGAGCGCAATTTCAAGGGGGCCACCAAATGGCGCTTTGCGTACGATCGTACACCATGCGCCCGGGACCATGCCCAGCTCCATCACACGACGCGTGTGGGCGCTGTCGCCCTCGAGCGATACGATGCGGCACCGTGTGCCGACCGGGAGATGTTGTAGGAGCTGCGTCATGTTATTTGGATTTAGTCCAAAAATACGGAATTGTACATCGCTAAAACTTTTGACAATTTGTAGAATGCTTCGGTCCCTCTACGTCGACCTTAACTCGTACTTCGCATCCGTGGAGCAGCAACTTGATCCGTCGCTCCGTGGACGTCCGGTAGCTGTTGTGCCGGTGATGGCCGACACCACATGCGCGATTGCCGCATCGTACGAGGCCAAGAAGTTCGGCGTCACCACCGGCACAATCATCGCCGATGCCAAGCTGAAATGTCCGGACCTCGTGCTGGTGCATGCAAAGCACACAGTGTACGTCGAGATGCACCACCTCGTTGTCGATGCCGTCGAGCGTGTGATTCACGTCAAGCGCGTAGCATCAATCGACGAGATGGTCTGCGACCTCACGGGGTCGGCACGCGATCGTGATCGTGCACTTGCAATTGCGCGCGACGTCAAAGAATCGATCTACGCACATGTTGGCAGCGAAATGCGATGCAGCATTGGCATCGCACCAAACGACTACCTTGCCAAGACGGCAAGTGATATGCAGAAGCCCGACGGGTGTGTTGTGCTTGATAATGACGATCTCCCCCACCGTCTGCATGAGCTTCAGCTTCGCGATCTCTGCGGCATTGGACGAAACATGTATGCACGCTTGTGGAAGCATGGAATCTATACGGTCGAGATGCTTTGTGCCGCAACGCCACGTCAACTCCGCGAGGTATGGGGCGGCATCGAAGGTGAGCGCATGTATGCACGACTACGCGGTGAAGATGTGCCGCTACCACCAACACAGAAATCAACGGTCGGACACTCCCATGTGCTCGAGCCTGAGTTTCGCTCACGCGAGGGGGCTGTCAGCGTCCTGCACCGGCTCGTGCAAAAGGCGGCAATGCGCTTACGCTCGTACGAACTTGTGGCAGGACGCATCGACGTAAGTATCCGCTTCCGTTGCGGTACGCGTTGGAAACACGGAATGAACCTTGCATCAACGCAAGACGTGGTGCAATTCACGCACGCACTAAGCCGGTTATTGCTCGATGCCCCTTACGACCGATCACCACTTAAGGTGAGTGTATCACTCAACGATGTTGCGCCGCGTGCACAGGTGCCGCAGCCACTGCTGGACGATGTTGGACCCGTGCGTGAACATCTCAACGCATCAATCGATGCCATCAACCACAAGTATGGCAAGAACACACTCTACGTGGGCACTGCGTGGAATGCGCTCCACAGTGCACCGATGCGCATCGCGTTCAATCACATTCCAGATCTTGAGCTCGACGACGACGAGTGATTATCGTACGAAGTAGGTGCGATGATGATTCGTGCGATCCATCGCATTGTGGGGATGCCCCTTCACATAGGGCTGCACAAAGCGGAAGTCCTCATCGTTGAGAATCAGAAGCATCGGTGCATTGTCGATGGCAATCTGTTCGGCTTGACGGTAGAGCGTCATGCGCTCTGCGCGATTCGTTGTGGCAAGTGCTCGCTCGAAGAGTGCATCGAATGCAGCATTCTGGAAGCGAGTTGAGTTGATCGGCGATGGCTGTGATGGATCGGGGACGATCTTCCCATAATAGAGGTTGAGGAACGACTCAGGATCGGGATAGTCGGCAACCCATCCGAGGCGGAAGAACGGCGCCTTCCCTGCATCGATCGATTCGAGATGCTGCGCGAACTCTACTTGGAGCAAGTTGACGGTAATGTTGAGATGCTCCTTGAGCATACCCTGAATTGCTTCGGCAATCGACACGTTGCGTCCGCCCCCTGCATTGAGTTGCAACGTTAGCTCCGGGAATCCCCGTCCGTTCGGGTACCCTGCTTCAGCCATCAATGCACGCGCGCGTGCTGGATCGAACTGATACCCCCGCACACTGTCGGAGGCATACCCTGGCATTGATGGGGGAACAAGACCATGATGGGCCGGACCCGATGCCTGCCCCTTGAGCACATAGCGTATGATGCGTTGTCGATCGACTGCATAGTTGAGCGCTTTACGAACTCGCACATCCTTGAGCACGGGATCAATGTTCACCATGCCATAGAACTGCGTCGCAAGCGCTGTGACGTGGAGCAGTTGATACTTGGCCCACTTCTCCTTCGGCTGCTTCTTCTCGTCAACGAGTTCGGCGAAGAACTCATTCGGTATGCGATACGATTCTTCGAGGTTGCCTGCGTCAAACTCAAGGAGCTGCATCTTGTCGTCCTTCATAAACGTGAAGCGTATGCCGTCGAGGTACGGCAGGCGGTTCCCTGCTTCGTCAACCTCCCAGTATGAGGGATTTCTGCGCAACTCGCACGAGCGATCAGGCGTCCATGAAACAAAGCGGAACGGACCCGAGCCGACGGGATGCTGCGTGAAGCGGTCGCCATATCGCTCGATTGCTTCACGAGGCACGATGCCCATCGATGTCTGCGCGACGGTGTATTCGAACGGCGCAAAGGGCTTGATCAACACAATCTGAAACGTCGTGTCGTTGACAGCAACGAAGCCTCGCACACCGGCAACCGTCGGCGCACTACCTGAGCGCTGCGCCTGTCGCGTAGCCTCGTAGTACTCGCTGGCGCCCACAACCTTATCGCGGAAATACGTGTCGTTCTTGGACTTCGTTCGCACGTCGCACACGCGTTCGAAGCTGTACTTCACATCGGATGCGGTAACGCGACGCCCCTTACCGCCAGGGAAGCACGGATCATCATGAAACGTAGCTGATGAGCGCAGATGATAGGTATACGTTCGCCCATCGTCCGACACCTCGTAACTCTTGGCGAGCTGCGGCACAATGTTGAGGTTGTGATCAAAGCCAATCAGCTGATCGTAGATATTGATGATGATGTGCGACGACGTTATGTCGTTCACACGAACAGGATCAAGAGAACTCAGTTCGCCAGTCTCGTTCTGTCGATAGATCCCACCATACATCTTGCCGCCAGCCGCTGGACGTAGTTCGCCCTCTGGCTGTCCTTGTGATGTGCACGCAGCGACGATCGCTGCCAGTACCACGATGTATGATCCAACTCGCAGTGTCATGCGTTGTCCTAGCGAACGGGTGTTACCACCTCGATCTGCACCGTACGCGAGTACGAGCGTCCTTCCGGCGTATCGTTATCGTAGAGCAAGCGATCGGAACCGACCGGTTCAATCACAACACGATCATCGCTCAGACCAAGTGCCCGTTGTGCTTCAACACAGCGCTTACGCGCAAGCTCGCGGTTATACTCGGCATTGCCCTGACGGTCGGCGAATCCCATGATTCGCACTTTCGATGTCGATTGAATGCGATCCTTGACGCGCTGCATGATGCGCTGATTCGATGGATTCAGCTTGGCGCTGTTGAAGTCGAACACAATCAGGGAGTAGCGTTCGACCATCTTGCCCTCTTCCTGACGTGCCTTCATTGTCTGCAACGTGACGTAGTCAACGGCCACAGTGTCGGACGCTGTGACGCTCGAGCCAGCGGCATCACGGACGCGATAGGTAGCAATCACCGAACCATCGCGCTGGAGCTTCGTGTCGGACTTACCAAGCGACCACGTGACCTCACGCGGAGTACCTCCACCGTCGTCGGCGAGAAGTTGACGTCCGTCCTGTGATACCCGGAGCGACCATTCATTGATTCCCTGCTCATCACGCACCGTTGGCTTCACAACAACCATTGTTGGATTGATAATCAAATCGCGATCACGGAACTCAACTGGCTCGAGGAGTGCCGCGTTGTTTCCTTCAATCTCGACACGCTGGTTCTCTGCACGTCCATCAACTGTGGTAGGATTTGCTGGCTCAGCTGGAAGCAAGCCCGCACGCGTCACAATACGGTCAGGTGTGATCCCCCACGTCTTGACGAGATACTCCTTGATACCCTCCGCGCGTAGGCGTGAAACTTCACGATTACCCTGTTCGACGCCAGCATTGCTACAATATCCACTGACGGTGATCTTACCGTCTGGGATCGTCGACATGCGGTAGCCGATGATGTTAAGCACGTTACGGTATACATCGAGCTGATTGCGCTCGAGCTTTGTTGGTTGGAAACCTGGTGCTTCAGGAGCTGCCATGCGACGTTGTGTCGTAGTAGCGAGATCGCCACTACCTTCTGGGTAGTAGATCTGAGGCAACAACGGATAGCTCTCAATCACGTCAAGCTCTTCAACGCGAATAGACTCAAGCGGC
>VFQT010004741.1_pt1 | contig 10941 bp, 14 predicted proteins | sample 3512381 | NCBI WGS metagenome assembly VFQT01 (sample SAMN10412376, study PRJNA504923) | tailings metagenome | isolation source: Relicate 2 Philex TSF3 active mining site | place: Philippines: Tuba, Benguet | collected 2017-08-29 | reverse complement strand
CCGTTCAAGGAAGAGGACGTCATCAAGTACCAGCAGGAAGCTGCTGCACGTGCACGGCGCGACGCTGGCCAACGCGCTGTGGCCATTGATGTTGTAAGCAATCCTGACCAGTTCAACTTCGGCTCGATGTCTGTCTCGAACCGATTCATGGCCGAAGGAGGCCCCGTGGAAAAAGACCAATCGGGCCAGGCCCGCAAAATGATGGATGACCTGTCCGCCCCGGAAGACGACGCGGCGCTCATGCGCATGCTCGACGAGATCACGAGCAAAGGCAAACTGTCCAAGGACCAAGTGCTCGAAGCCGTGGACCGCGTGGCGGCAGCCGGGCGCGGTGGCGACGAGCTCCTGGCCTACCTGTCACCTGAGTCGGTCGCCATCCTCAAGAAGATGGGCGGAGCCGGGACCATCAACCCTGCCACGGGCCTGCCTGAGTTCAAGGGCGGCGTGGTCGGCAGGATTGGCAGCTCCATTCGTCGCATTTTTGGACGGGAAAACGCGCCCGCCGCAGCGCCTGCCGCACCTCCTCCCAAGGAGGCGTGGAACCCGAAAGCGATGGAGCAGTATGGCCAACTGGAGCGCACGGTCAACCGCCTCCAGGATGCGCTTGGGGAGATTCCCGCCACCATTCAACAGCGGACCGGTGGGTTCTTCAAGCGGCGCACTCGGGACGTGGAAAACCCCGCCTACGCCTCTTTGAACAACCAACTCACATCGGCGCGGGCCCGCCTGGAAGAGTTCAAAAACAGGTACGAGCCGATGCCTGCTCAGACGGCAGCGGCCCCCACGGCTTCGGCAGCGGACCTGCTCAAGCAGCTTGATGCGGCCAAGACGCAGTACGCAACCGATCTCAAGGCACAGCAGGAAGCTGCTGCCAAGGCACAGCAAGACGCCGTTGCAGCAGCCCTCAAGGCCGATGCAGAGAACCGCGCCAAGATGGTGGCCGTACCGGTCATCGGCACGGAGCCGACGAAGTCGGTCAAGCCTACAGCCCCGTCCCTGCCGACTCCGACCTTGTCGGATGCCATCACGCAGCTCAAGGAGGGCAACCGTGACACGGCAACTGACATGCTGCGACAGATCGTCGGTCTTCCGCCGCTGCAAAAACAGGGCCCTGTTGCCACGGCCCCGCTCAACAGCGCCGGAACAATTGGACGTGCTGCGGCACCTGTTTCCGCTGCGGCCCCGTCGCCCTACGGCCCCATCTCCAGCATCCCGATGGTGCAACCGATGGACCCGGAGTTCCTGCGCAACATCGCTCGGTACGACCCGGCCACGCAGCGCCAGATGATTGAAGAGCGCCAGCGCGACATGGGCCAAGCGCCACGGCCCACGGCCCCCTCCAATCTGCCCGATGTCAGCGGCACCTTCGAAGGGCAAATCCCCTACGTTGGCCAACCCAGCCAGGGCATTGGTCCTGTCGGCAGCATCGGGGCGATCCCGATTGGTGGCATCTCCATGCCGTCGATGCCCACGTTCGGTGGACCACGGCCCACGGGCCAGCAGCAGGCATCCAGCCCCAACAACTACTTCGCGCAGTCGCAGCCCGCCGATCAGGGGATGTTCCCTGGCACGGTCACCGCAGGCTACAGCCCCATGGCGCAGTACCGTGGCCCGTCGGCCACGCAGGCGCTGCTGTACAACCCGAACCTATCCCCGGGCATGCTTGGTGGCATGCAGAACGCGGGCATGATGACCGACCGCTTGGGCAACCGCATCTACGCTCCGGCCACTCCACCCTTTGGTTTTGCCAAGGGCGGCCAGGTGGACATCGACGCCATGCGTGCCCTGGTGGACGCGAGCAACGTGGCCGACGAAGAGGAAGGCCCGACGGTGGACGACTACGCGGGCGAGGCCAAGCGCATGCTGGCGTCGCTCCAGCCGAGTGGCCAGACTCCGAAGATGTCGCGCACGCGACTGCCTGCCACGGGCGGTGGTGCAGAGACGCCCAAGGAAATGGGCATGGCTTCTGAATCGCTGACCGAGCGCCAGGAGTTCAAGCCCAAGAAGGCGAAGTCTGCACAGGCAGAGCTGCGGGCCTTGGCCAAGCAGTACGCGCTCAAGCAGCGTGCGGCCGAGAACCAGGCCCGAGGGCTGATGCAAAACACCCTGGGTGCACCGACCTTGGAGCAGCCAACGCTCACGAAAGAAGGCTTGTCAGCCAAGCGCTTTCAAAAAGGTGGTGAAGCAAAAAAAGCTGACGCCGGAGAGGTGAAAGAGCCTAGCCTCTTCGGCGTGAGCGACTATGCGACCAAGGCTTCTGCCCGGATGTTCCCTGACCAACTGTGCCAGGATGACCAGCGTGATGCGGCTCGGCACATGCTGGCAGCAGCAACCGTCACTCGCAAGTACGGGCCCAAGGCTGCAGAGCTCCTGGGCAAGGCGCACGAGTACACCAGCAACCCCCACACCTTCTTTTCAGCGTTCGGTGTAGGGAAGGCGCGGGATGATCTGCCTTACGATCTGCACAACAACCAGGTGGGCGTGGAGCTTGCAGCGCGGGCCAAGAGCCAGGCCGAGTTGGAAAAGCTGGTTGAGATGATGGCGCGGCAGGCGCAGTTCAAGCAAACTGCAGGAAAGCCCTGGATCATGAGCCGCGAGCAGATGCAAGAGCGCGAGCGGCGCTTCCAAGAGCAGCAAAAACAGCTCAACCAGGCCCCCGAATACAAGCACGGCGGCGCTGTAAAGCGTCACGCATAAGGAAACAGCATGCCAATCGACAAAGCACTCAATCAAGCGCCCGTTTTGGACGTGGTCGTCGGGCTCCCAGAGCCGCAAATGGACATTGAAGTGGTCATTGACGACGACGGAGGTGCGACTGTCGAGATCGGCGCGGACGCTGCGCAGGAAGTTGACTTCTACGCCAACCTCGCAGAGGTCATTGACCCCGATGAACTGGGCCGAATCGCCCGAGATGTGAGTGCTTTGTTCGAGGCGGACAAGAGTTCGCGCTCCGATTGGGAGCAGATGTACGCCAAGGGCCTTGATCTGCTGGGCTTGAAGCTCGAAGAGCGCACCAAACCCTTCCGTGGAGCCTCTGGTGTGGCCCATCCGATGCTCACCGAGGCCATCGTGCAGTTCCAGGCGCAGGCTTTCAAGGAGCTTTTGCCCGCTGGTGGCCCTGTGCGCACCCAGATCGTGGGCAAAGAGACCGTGGACAAGTACCAGCAGGCCTCTCGCGTGCAGGATTTCATGAACTACCAGATCACCACGGTGATGGAGGAGTACACGCCGGAGTTCGACCAGCTACTTTTCTACACCGGATACGGTGGTTCGACCTTCAAGAAGGTCTACTACGACTACCAGCTCGGCCGCATGGTCTCAAAATTGTGCCTGGCCGACGATGTGTACATCCCGTACAACGGTTCGAGCGTGATGAGCCAGTGCGCACGCATCACGCACCGCATCGCGATGGACTCCAACGACTACCGCAAGCGCGTGGTGGCCGGTGAGTACCTCGATGTGGCCATCCAGAGCATGGCTTCGCCTGCTGATCCGAGCCAAATCCAGGAAGCGGTGGACAAGGCCATCGGCGTGCAGCCCACCGACGACGTCGGCGAGGTGTTTTTGCTGGAGATGATGGTCGATCTGGACATCCAGGGCTTTGAGGACCGCGATTCCATGGGTGAGCCCACCGGAATCAAGCTGCCCTACGTCGTCACGCTGGCCGAAGACACGCTGCAGGTCGTTGGAATCCGCCGCAACTGGCGCGAAAACAGCAAACTCAAGGAGCGCAAGAACTACTTCGTGCACTACGTGCTCGTGGAAGGCCCTGGCGCGTACGGTTTGGGCTTTGTGCACCTCGTTGGCGGCCTTTCCAAGGGCGCAACCAGCGCTTTGCGCCAGTTGATCGACGCTGGAACGCTGTCGAACCTGCCTGCGGGCTTCAAAGCCAAGGGCGCACGCATCGCAGACGACTCCACGCCCATCCAACCGGGCGAATGGCGCGACATTGATGTCGGCGGGGCCGAGATTTCGGCCTCTTTGCTGCCGCTGCCCTACAAAGAGCCCAGCCAGGTCCTGTTTGGCCTGCTTGGCTTCCTCGTGGACGCCGGAAAACGCCTGTCCAGCACCGCCGACATGCAAGTTGGCGACGGAAACCAGTACGCACAGGTCGGAACGACGCTGGCACTGCTGGAGCGGGGCTCGATGGTCATGTCCAGCATCCACAAGCGCATGCACTATGCGCAGACGCTGGAGTTCCGCCTGCTGTTTGAGGGCTTCGGTACCTTCTTGCCCGACGAGTACCCGTACGAGGTGCCTGGCGCGAGCCGCAAGGTCAAGCGCTCGGACTTCAACGACATGGTTTCGGTCCTGCCAGTGGCCGACCCCAACATTTTCAGCACCGCGCAGCGCATCCAGCTTGCGCAGATGCAGCTCCAGCTTGCCCAGTCGGCTCCGAACATGCACAACATGTACGAGGCCTACTACCGCGTGTACGCCGCGCTCAATGTGCGCGACATCGACGGCATCTTGCTGCCGCAGAACACCCAGATGCCGCGTGATCCGGCGACCGAGAACGCCGACGTGCTCAACGGCATGCAGCTCAAGGCTTTCGCTGGCCAGCAGCACGACGCGCACATCGCAACGCACCTGATGATGGGCCTGTCGCCCATTCTGCAGTCCAACCCGATGGCCGCCATGATGCTGCAGCGCCACATCCTGGACCACATCCGCATCAAGGCCGAGGAAGACGTGGAAGCCGACTTGTTCAAGGCCTATGGCACTGACCCGGACCGCATGGTCTCGCCGATCCAGAAGGAAGGCATGGTCGCGCTACGCATTGCCCAGTACATGAAGGACGTGCGCGACATGCAGGAGCAGCTTGCTGGCGGCGGTGGCGAAGACCCCATCGTGGCGCTCAAGCAGCAAGAACTGCAGCAGCGTGCGCAGGCCGATCAGGCCGACAACGCCATCGACCAGCAGCGCCTGGCCCTGGATCAGCAACGTCTGCAGCAGCGCAACGCCATCGACCAGCAGCGCCTGGCTCTGCAGGCCTCCAAAGTTCAGCAACTACCTACAGGAGCACGAAATGCCGCTTAAAAAAGGTTCCAGCCAGAAGACCATCAGTTCCAACATCGGCGAGATCGTCCGCGATTACAAGAAGGACGGGATGATCGGTACCAGCAAGCCTAAGAGCAAGGCCGCTGCCGTCAAGCAGGCCGCTGCCATTGCCTACGCGAAGGCGGGCAAGACCAAGAAGATGGCCAAGGGTGGCAAGGTACAAGGCCCGGCCATGGTTGTGAAAAAGAAGGACGGAAACCGTCCTGTGAAGATATACTGACAACTCACCACGCTTTCAGTCGGTGCGTTAAACCGACTGCTTTTCATGGAAACGACCATGCTTGAATTTGCAGAAGCAGTTCTGAAAGAAATCAGAAAGCACCGTCAGCAGGCGCAGGAGATCGTGTTGAGCGGCGGCATCGCCGACATGGAGCGGTACCGCTTCATGATGGGTCGCCTCGAAGGTTTGAGCCTGGTCGAAGAGTCCGTGAAAGAGCTTTTGAAGCGTGCCACGGGTGATGACGACGAGGACCTGTAACCTGAAAGGAGAACCATGGAAGCCGAAACCGCAGTACCGCAGATCAACATGACAGCGCTGGAGCGCAAGTGGGCCGAAGAAGCGGCCAACAAGCAGCCTGCACTGGAAGATGCCTACACCGAGCAGGGGTTCGACCCCGCCAAGCTCGACCCGGCTGTGATCGACACCATCCCCAAGCCGACGGGCTGGCGCATTGCCATCCTGCCGTACCGTGGGGCCGAGAAGACCAAGGGCGGCATCGTCCTGGCCGAGGAAACCCAGCGCAAGACGCAGCTCGCCACCGTGTGCGGGTACGTCCTGAAGATGGGAGACCTGGCCTACGGAGACGAGGGCAAGTTCCCGAGCGGCCCGTGGTGCAAGGAAGGTGACTGGATCATCTTTGGCCGGTACGCCGGTGCCCGCATCCCGATTGACGGCGGCGAGATTCGCCTCATAAACGACGATGAGGTTCTGGGCGTCTTGAACGACCCCGAAGACATTCTGCACATGTGAAGGAGAGCACGATGAGTGAGCAATCAGAGATGGAGTTCAAGATTGGAGAAGACGAACAGCCTGCCGCTGTCGCCATTGGCGAAGATGGAAAGGCAGAGCTGCTTGACCAAGCCCAGCCGCCAGCGGTCGATACTTCCGCAGGCGCTCAGGGTGCTGCAGACCACCGCAGCGAAGTGGACGATTACAGCGAGAACGTCAAAAAGCGCATCGACAAGCTGACGGCTCGCTTACGCGAGACCCAGCGCCGCGAGCAGGCAGCCTTGGAGTACGCCCGCAGCGTGCAAGCCCGGGCCCAGCAGCTTGAGCAGCAGTACCTCAATACCGATCAGCAGCGTGTTGCCGAGGCCACCGGCCGGATCGAGACACAGACGGTCGCTCTGAAGCAGATCATCCGCAAAGCCCGTGAAGAGGGCGACGTGGATACCGAAACCGAGGCCATGCAGCGCCTGGCCATGCTCACCAATGAGCAGACCAGTATCCAGGCCCAAACAGCCCAGCAGCAGGCCTACCAGCAGCACCTGGCCGCCCAGCAGGCTGCCGCCGCGCAGCAGGCCTACCAGCAGCCGGTTCAACAGGCTCGCCAAGTCGATCCTCGGGTCGAGGACTGGGCCGAGCGCAACCCCTGGTACGGCCGAGATACCGCCATGACCCATGCGGCATGGGGTATCCACAAACAGTTGATACAAGTTGAGGGGTTTGACGCAAGCTCCGACGAGTATTATCATGAGCTGGACCGCAGAATCCGCGAAACCTTCCCTCAGAAGTTTCAGCAGGACGCTGCGCCCCAACAAAACAGACCACAGCGAAACGTGCAGGCTGTGGCACCTGCATCCCGATCTTCGGGTATTTCAAATGCGCGCCGCACTGTCAAACTGACGCCAAGTCAAGTTGCAATTGCCAAAAAGCTGGGTGTTCCACTTGAGGAATACGCCAAGTACGTGAAGGAGTGAGAACATGAGTGACGCACCTACAACCATCAACCGCACTACCCGCGAGGCCGAATCTCGTGCGAAGAGTGCGCGGCGTCGTCCCTGGGCTCCCCCGTCCCGACTTGATGCACCGCCAGCGCCTCCTGGGTATAAGCACCGTTGGATTCGGGCTGAAGCAGGTGGGATCGAAGACCGCACGAACATCTCTGGTCGTCTCCGCGAGGGGTACGAACTGGTTCGTGGGGACGAGTATCCTGACTACCATGTCCCAACGGTTGAAGACGGCCGACATGCTGGCGTGATCAGCGTGGGAGGTCTGCTCCTTGCTCGCATCCCTGACGAGACGATTGCCGAACGCAATGCGTATTACCTGGATCGTGCGAACGACCAATTGCAGGCCGCTGACAATGAACTGATGAAGTCCAATGCTCATTCGAGCATGGTCATCGAGAGGCCCACGCGCAAGTCGCGAGTGTCTTTCGGCGGTTCACGAGGCGGCTAACCAAACACTTTTTGTGAAGGAACCATCAAATGGCAAACGTCGATAAGCCCTTTGGTCTGCGTCCTCTCGGCAATCTGTCCGCTACTGGCTCTCAGAAACAGTACGGCTACGAGATTGCTGATAACCAGTCCGGGGCAATTTACCAAGGCGACCTCGTAACCGTTTATGACGGCTACCTGGTCAAGTTCGCACCTGCTACCCACACCGCTGCTGTCGGTGTGTTCAACGGCTGCAACTACATTGACCCGTCTTCGGGCAAGCCCACCTGGAAGAACTACTATCCGGGCTCCGTCAACATCACCGCTGGCAAAATCATGGCCGACGTGATCGACGATCCCAGCCAGTTGTTCATCATCCAGGTTGATGAAAGCGTCGCGCAGACTCAGGTCGGCATGAACGCTGACGTCGTGGGTACCGGCGGTAGCACCACCACTGGTGTTTCCAGCATGGAACTCGACTCGTCCACCATCGCAAAAACTGCTGCATTGAACCTGAAAATCGTTGGCCTGTGGGATGTCCCTGGCAACGAATTCGGTACCAACGCAGTCGTGGTGGTGAAGATCAACGAGCACCTGTACGGTAGTGCCGGTGTTGCAGGCCAAGGAGCTTAATCATGGCAATTTCCCGCGCACAACTGGTAAAAGAACTTGAGCCTGGCCTGAACGCCCTGTTCGGTCTGGAGTACAAGAACTACGAAAACGAGCACGAGCAGATTTACACCATGGAAACTTCGGACCGTGCGTTCGAAGAGGAAGTGATGGAGTCTGGCTTCGGTGAAGCTCCGGTCAAGACTGAAGGCGCTGGCGTCGCGTACGACCAGGCGCAAGAGGTCTACACCGCTCGCTACACCCACGAGACCATCGCCCTGGCGTTCTCGCTGACCGAAGAAGCCGTGGAGGACAACCTCTACGACCGTCTGTCGGCCCGCTACACCAAGGCTCTGGCTCGCTCGATGGCTCAGACCAAGCAGATCAAGGCGGCATCCGTTCTGAACGGCGCTTTCACCACCTCCATCGGTGGCGACGGCAAGCCCCTGTGTGCAACCGACCACCCGACCCTGTCGGGCCCGGACCTGCGCAACGAGCTCACCACTCCTGCTGACCTGTCCGAGACCTCCCTGGAGCAGGCGTTGATCGACATCGCTGCGTTCACCGACGAACGTGGCCTGAAGATCGCCGTCCAAGGCCTGAAGCTGATCATCCCGAAAGAGCTGATGTTCACGGCCGACCGTATCCTGAAGTCCACGCTGCGTGTGGGCACTGCTGACAACGACATCAACGCTGTCCGCAACATGGGTATGGTTCCCCAGGGCTACTCTGTCAACCACTTCCTGACCGACCCGGACGCCTGGTTCATCAAGACCGACGCTCCCAACGGCATGAAGGGCTTCGTCCGTGTGGCGATCAAGACTGGCTTCGAAGGCGACTTCGACACCGGCAACGTCCGCTACAAGGCTCGCGAGCGCTACAGCTTCGGCTTCAGCGATCCTCGCGGTATCTTTGGCTGCCCTGGAGCCTAAGAAACCGTTCGGGTCTTCCCGATCAAAAAGGGGTCTTCGGACCCCTTTTTCTTTTTGTTGACATGCTGTATATTTGAGACATTCCGGGGTTATCCGGCGCTATTGACAGGTCCCGGCCTGACGGCATGCAGACAATAGCGCTTCAACTCGCATGTGAGGACCAAAATGGGTGCTTCTACCTTCTCGGGGCCGCTCAAAGCTGGCACCATTTCCCAGACCACCGGCACCACTGTCGGTACCAACGTGGCCAACGTCGGTTTCACCGTCATGGCCCAATCCGCTGTCATCGACATCATCGGCGCTACCGCTGCTGACCAAGTCGTGGCAACCATTCCTGCTGGCTCGCAGATCATCGACGTCATCCTGAACGTCACGACTGCCAACGACGACACGGGTACTGCCACTGTTGCCGTAGGCACCTCGGGCTCTGCCACTGCCTTCCTCCCGGCCACTTCGGTCAAGACTGCGGGCACCACTCGCGGCACCTTGAGTACCAGTGTTGCCACGGACGTAGGCACGACCGACATCCAAGTGCTGGCCGACTTCACCGCTCAAAACGGTAACGGCGCTGCTGGCGCTGCCACTGTCACGGTGCTGTACCTGCAAGCTCGCGACCTCGTTTAATCGGAGGCCGCCATGAGCTTCAGCAACATCCAAACGGTCCAAAAGACGACCTCTGCGCAGGGCGTCAATGGACGCGCACGGTTGCTGGGGGTCTACTTCGCGCACACGGCCACGCCCGCTACCCTGTCGTTGAAAACCGGCGGCAGTGGCGGTACAACCAAATTGGCGCTGACGACCCCAGCATCGGCGGGTTCGCAGGACCTGATCATCCCGGACATGGGCATCTTGTTCGACGACGGCATCTACATCGCACTGAGCTCGGCTGAGATCACCAGTGTGACGCTGCTGTTTGAAGGCGGAGCGCCTGCGTAATGGCCGCCAAGAAGGACATGGGCATCAAGACCTCGGTCAAGTCGGGTAATTTCCGGCCGACCAAGGCGGGTGCAGGCATGACCGAAAAGGGCGTCAAAGCGTATCGCAAAGCCAATCCGGGCAGTAAGTTGAAGACGGCGGTGACGAGCAAAAACCCGTCACCGGCGGAAGCAAAGCGCCGTGCGTCGTATTGCGCTCGTTCGGAGGGCCAGATGAAGCAGTTTCCAGACGCTGCAAAAGACCCCAACAGCAGGCTTCGCCAGGCGAGGAAGCGGTGGAGGTGCTGAGTCGTGGAGATGATGATCTGGAACGTGGTCTTGACCGCGATTGTGGGTGTTATGGGGTTCTTGTTGAAGAGCAAGTTTGACGAGATCGGCCGCCTGGGCATCCTCCTGAACAAGACTCGGGAGGAAGTCGCCCGAGAGCATGTGACGCGCAAGGAAGTGGACGACCGCTTCGACAAGTTCGTGAGCCATGTGGACCAACGGTTCAACAGGCTTGAGGTGAAACTGGACGAAATCCGAAAGGCAGGGTAAACCGATGAAAGCAAAGATGGAAATGGTCAAGAAGGGTGGCAAGAAAGTGCCCGCTTTCGCGGCCGACGGTGTGGGCAAGATGAAAAAGGGTGGCATGGCCGACAAGATGGGCCGTGCCGTCAAGCGTAAAACGGCCGACGTCAAGGGCCGTGCAATGAAGAAAGGAGCCTGATCATGGCTGGCAAAGGAATGGGTTGCGCCACTCGTGGCGGCGGTGCCGTGATGAGCGGTCCGAAGAATCGCGTGATGTCGGAAACGAGCAAGACGACCGGCCCCGTGATGATGAAAAAAGGCGGTGCTGTGAATCAGCATAAGCGCATGGCCATGGGCGAAAAAGTCAAGGGCTACATGGGCGGCGGCATGATCAAGGGCTACCGCAAGGGCGGGATGTGCAAGTAAATGACCACATCGGGCACCACCACGTTCGACCTGGCGATTGACGACCTGGTCGAGGAGGCATTTGAACGCTGCGGAATCCGTGCGCAGAG
>VFQT010004740.1_pt1 | contig 10942 bp, 13 predicted proteins | sample 3512381 | NCBI WGS metagenome assembly VFQT01 (sample SAMN10412376, study PRJNA504923) | tailings metagenome | isolation source: Relicate 2 Philex TSF3 active mining site | place: Philippines: Tuba, Benguet | collected 2017-08-29 | reverse complement strand
GCCGCGCCCGCTACGCCTTCGACTGGAACAAGCAGTTCGAGCTCTCCCTCGATCCGGAGCGCGCCAGGGAGTATCACGACGAAACCTTGCCCGCCGACATCTACAAGCAGGCCGAGTTCTGCTCGATGTGCGGCCCCAAGCACTGCCCGATGCAAACCAAGATCACCGATGCCGATCTCGAAGGTCTCGAACAGGTGCTGGCGGAGCAGAAGGCTGGCGAGACGGTGGCTGTCTGAGGCCGCTTCAGCCCGGGGATCAACCCCGGGCTTTTTTTGTGGCCGCCTTGCTTGTAAGACTTAGTCCATGACTAGACTAGGAATATCAGCGCGAAGGGGTGCCATGCGGATGGTGAATGTGCATCAGGCCAAGACCCATCTCTCTCGCCTGATCGATGAGGCCCATGCCGGCGAGACCATCGTGCTCGCGAAGGCAGGCAAGCCCTGGGCACGCCTCATGCCTCTGGAGCTGCCTGCGCCTGAGCGGATCCCTGGCCGGCTTCGCCATTGGGGTCCGCTCACGCAGCCTGATCTGCTGTTGGAGCCGATGGCGGGCGATGCATTGGCCGCTTGGGAGAACGGCTCGCTTTGGCCAGGGTCGTCGTCGTGATGGGTGCCAGCGGCAGCGCCTATCTCCTCGATAGTCACGTTCTTCTCTGGTGGTGGTTCGACCCTGATCGCCTCACCTCACAGGTGCGGTCGCTGCTGATCGACTCCACCAGCGCTGTGTTCGTGAGTGCTGCTTCGATCTGGGAGCTCAGCCTCAAGCATCACCAAGGCAAGCTCCCGGAGCTGGACAACGCGATCCGGGATCTGCCTTCATTGCTGGAGGCCGATGGATTTCAGCCGTTGCCCATCTGCATCGCCCATGGTTTGAGAGCCGGTGGTTACGGCCAGACCCACCGCGATCCGTTTGATCGCATGCTGGCTGCCCAGGCTGAGCTGGAGGGTCTGGTGCTGATGACTGCGGACCCTCAGCTCAGCAACTTTCCCTGTCAGATCCTTTGGTGAAGTCAGGGTAGGCAGCCTGAAGCCATCAAAAAGCCCCGCCATTGGGCGGGGCTGGCGGTGGAGGCTTACCCCGAAGGATTGCTGGGATCAGCCCAGAGCCTTCGCTTTGGCCACCACGTTGTCGACGGTGAAGCCGAACTTCTCCATCAGCAGCGGGCCGGGGGCGGAGGCGCCGAAGCGGTCGATCGACACGGTGTCGCCTTCGAAGCCGGTGTACTTGTGCCAGCCGAAGCTGCTGGAGGCTTCCACCACCAGGCGCTTGCGGCAGGCGGCGGGCAGCACGCTCTCGCGGTAGGCGGCGTCTTGCTCTTCGAACAGTTCCACGCAGGGCATCGACACCACGCGCACGTTCTTGCCTTCAGCGCGCAACTGGGCTGCGGCTTTCACGCAGAGGTCGAGCTCGGTGCCGGTGCCGATCAGGATCAGGTCGGGGGCGCCGTTGCTGTCTTCGAGGATGTAGCCACCCTTGGCCACGTGATCGGCGTTGGAGTTGGCCTGGTTGGCCATCGCCTGACGGCTGAGGAACAGCACGGTGGGGCGGTGGCGGTTGGCCACGGCCACCTTGTAGGCACCGCTGGTTTCGTTGCCGTCGCCGGGGCGGATCACCAGCATGTTGGGGATCGAGCGCAGGCTGGCCAGGGTTTCGATCGGCTGGTGGGTGGGGCCGTCTTCACCCAGACCGATGGAGTCGTGGGTGAGCACGTAGATCACACCCAGCTCGCTCAGAGCCGAGAGACGCATGGCACCGAGCATGTAGCCGGCGAAAACACAGAAGGTGCCGCCGTAGGGAACCAGGCCGCTGCCGTGATACGCGAGGCCATTGAGGATCGCGCCCATGGCGTGTTCGCGCACGCCGAAGTGCAGGTAGCGGTTGGCTTCGGCGCCCTTCTGGAAACCACCCTCACCCTTGATGTCGGTGAGGTTGGAGTGGGTGAGGTCGGCGGAACCGCCGATCAGCTCGGGCAGGTTGGGGCCGATGGCGTTGAGGCAGTTGTAGGAGTGCTGGCGGGTGGCCAGGCCTTTGTCGTCGGCGCTGTAGCTGGGGAGGTTGGCGTCCCAGCCCTGGGGCAGTTCACCGCGCAGCTGACGCTCAAACTCCGCGGCTTCGCTGGGGTACTTGGCGCGGTAATCGGCCAGGGTGGCGTTCCAGGCCGCTTCGGCAGCCGCGCCGCGCTCGATCGCCTGGCGCCACTGGTCGTACGACTCCTGGGGCACTTCGAATTCGCCGTACTCCCAGCCCAGGTTCTTGCGGGTGAGGGCGGCTTCATCGGCGCCGAGGGCGGCACCGTGCACACCGGCGGTGTTGGCCTTGTTGGGGGAGCCGTAGCCGATCGTGGTGGTCACCTTGATCATCGACGGACGATCGGTGACGCTCTTCGCTTCCTCAATCGCGCGGGCAATACCGGCCAGATCGGTGTTGCCGTCGGCCACGTGGATGGTGTGCCAGCCGTAGGCCTCGTAGCGCTTCAGCACATCTTCCGTGAAGGAAACATTGGTGTTTCCGTCGATCGTGATGTGGTTGTCGTCGTAGAGGGCGATCAGTTTGCCTAGGCCCAGGTGGCCGGCCAGGGAGGCGGCTTCACCGCTCACACCTTCCTGGTGGCAGCCGTCGCCCATGATCACGTAGGTGGTGTGATCAACGAGCTTGCAATCGGGCTTGTTGAATTTGGCCGCCAGATGGGCTTCGGCCATGGCCAGACCCACAGCGTTGGCGATGCCCTGACCCAGAGGGCCGGTGGTCACTTCCACACCGGCGGTTTCAAAGGTCTCGGGGTGGCCGGGAGTTTTGGAGCCCCACTGACGGAACTGCTTGATGTCGTCGATGGTCACCGAGTCGTAGCCGGTGAGGTGCAGCAGCGCGTAGAGCAGCATGCAGCCGTGGCCGGCCGACAGCACGAAGCGGTCGCGGTTGAACCACTTGGGGTTCTTGGGGTTGTGCTTCAGGAACTTGTCCCAAAGCGTGTAGGCCATGGGCGCGCAACCCATCGGCAGCCCCGGGTGGCCCGAGTTGCTCTTGTTGATCGCGTCGACCGCCAGGAAGCGGATGCTGTTGACGCAGAGGCTGTCGACGGACTGGGTTCCAGCGACGGGTGCGGCGACCATGGGATTACGGGTAAGGGCGAAGTGTGAGGAGCGGATAAACCGCGGTGAGCTGAGAAAGATCAGGTCATCCGGCGGAACGCCAGGCAAACGTTGTGGCCGCCGAATCCGAAGGAGTTGGACAGCACCACATCCAGTTTGTGTTCCCGGGCTTGGTTGGGAACGACATCCAGATCACAAGCGGGATCCGGATTTTGGTAGTTGATCGTAGGTGGCACCAGGTTGTGGCCAATGGCCAGCACGGCCGCCACCGCTTCAATGCCACCACTGCCACCCAGCAGGTGACCGGTCATCGACTTGGTGGAACTCACCGGAATCTGCAGCGCGCGCTCCCCAAGGGAGGCCTTGATCGCCGAGGTTTCGTTGAGATCGTTGGCAGGGGTGCTGGTGCCGTGAGCATTCACGTAATCCACCGCTTCTGGCTCGAGCCGTGCATCGCGCAGCGCCAGGCGCATCGCCTCAGCGCCCCCTACGCCACCGGGCGAGGGTGAGGTGATGTGGTGGGCGTCGCAGGTCATGCCGTAACCCACGATCTCGGCCAGGATCGTGGCGCCGCGGGCCTGCGCGTGGTCGAGGCTTTCAAGCACCAGCACACCGGCGCCTTCCCCGATCACGAAGCCATCGCGCTCCGCATCAAAGGGTCGGCTGGCGGTGGCGGGGTCGTCGTTGCGGAACGACAGCGCCTTGGCGCTGGCGAAGCCGGCCACCCCCAGGGGGGTGATGGCTGATTCGGCGCCACCGCACACCATCGCGTCGGCGTGGCCGAGCTGGATCAGGCGGAACGCATCACCGATGGCATTGGAGCCGGCGGCGCAGGCAGTGGCCACGGCTGTGCTGGGGCCCTTGGCGCCGATGGCAATCGCCGTCAGGCCGGTGGCCATGTTCGGGATCATCATCGGCACGGTGAAGGGGCTCACCCGCGATGGACCTTTGTCTGCAAGCACGTGGGCCTGCGTTTCCATCATCAGCAGGCCGCCCACGCCGGAGCCGATGGCGGTGCCCACGCGGTGGGCATTGCTGCCATCAATGGTGAGGCCGGCATGGGCCACGGCCTGCTTGGCTGCCACCACGCCGAACTGGCAGAACCGGTCCCAGCGCTTGGCCTCTTTGGGCTCGATGTAGGCGGAGGGATCGAAATCCTTCACCTCAGCGGCAAAGCGGCAGGCATGAGCGGAGGCATCGAACAGGGTGATTCCTGCCACCCCGTTGCGTCCCGTGCTCAGGCCTTCCCAGTAGGAAGCAACAGTGTTGCCGATCGGTGTGACCGCGCCGAGACCGGTGACGACGACGCGGCGGAGACCCTCCACCATCAGTTCCTCAGGCCTGCTTGTCCTGGATGTACTTGACGGCGTCGCCCACGGTGGCGATGCCCTCAGCGGCTTCGTCGGGGATCTCGATATCGAAGGCTTCTTCCAGAGCCATCACCAGCTCAACGGTGTCGAGCGAGTCAGCGCCCAGATCGTTCTGGAAGTTGGATTCAGGCTTCACTTCGCCGGCGTCAACGCTCAGCTGCTCGACAACGATCGAGCGGACTTTCTCGAAGATCGCTTCCTGGGACATGGCCGGTGTGGCGGACGCCGCATCCTACGGGGCGGTCTGCAGCGCACCCATGCGTATGAACAAGGGTGACGGAGCGGCAAAGGCGGCCGTTTGGCCTGGGTACCTTGGGCGTCGCGTCCCGAGGCGACATGTCCCACGCCGTCAAGATTTACGACACCTGCATCGGTTGCACCCAGTGCGTGCGGGCTTGCCCTCTCGATGTGCTCGAGATGGTGCCCTGGGATGGTTGCAAGGCCGGCCAGATCGCGTCGTCGCCCCGCACCGAAGACTGCGTGGGTTGCAAGCGCTGCGAAACCGCCTGCCCCACCGACTTCCTCTCGATCCGGGTGTACCTGGGCGATGAAACCACCCGTTCGATGGGCCTTGCCTACTGAGGCTTTCGGCTTCTTCCCATAAGCTCAAGCCCGGCCCCTGCCGGGCTTTTTTTGTTGTTGGCAGCGCTATGTGCGGCATCGTTGCGGTGATCGGTTCGCGCGAAGCGGCCCCCCTGCTGCTGGAAGGGTTGCGCCAGCTGGAATACCGCGGCTACGACTCAGCCGGCGTCGCCACAGTGAATGGTGAGCGGCAGCTGAGCTGCCTGCGGGCTGAGGGCAAGCTGGTGAATCTCACCCAGCGCTTTGAAGCCTCCGGCGCGGCGGGTCTGTGTGGCATCGGCCACACCCGCTGGGCCACCCACGGCAAGCCCGAGGAGCGCAACGCCCACCCCCACCTCGATGGCCCGGGCCGGGTGGCGGTGGTGCAGAACGGCATCATCGAGAACTACCGCACCCTGCGGGAAGAGCTGCAGGCGGAAGGCGTGGTGTTCCGCTCCGACACCGATACCGAGGTGATTCCGCATCTGCTCAGCCGCGAGCTGGCTCGGCTCCAGGCCGGCGGCGCCACGCCAAGCGGAGCCCTGCTGTTGCAGGCATTGCAAGCCGTGCTGCCGCGGCTGCATGGGGCCTATGCCTTGGCCGTTGTGTGGGCAGAGCTGCCGGGAGCCCTGGTGGTGGCCCGTAAGGCGGCGCCGCTGCTGATCGGCCTGGGGGAAGGGGAATTCCTCTGTGCCAGCGACACCCCAGCTCTGGCCGGGTTCACCCGCACGATCCTGCCGCTGGAAGACGGCGAAGTGGCCCTGCTCACGCCCCTGGGCATTGAGCTCTACGACGCAGCCGGTGATCGGGTGCAGCGCACCCCGAGCCTGCTGAGCGGCACCGAGCACGTGGCGGATAAGCGCAGCTTCCGGCATTTCATGCTCAAGGAGATCCACGAGCAACCCGAAACGGCGGCGCTGTGGGTGGCACGGCATCTGCCGGAGGCTGAACCCGGCGCCGCTCCCCATGCCGGCTCACTGGTGGCACTGCCCCTCGATGAGAGCGTGTATGAGGGTGTGGAGCGCATCCAGATCCTGGCCTGCGGCACCAGCCGCCATGCGGCGCAGGTGGGTGCCTATCTGCTGGAGCAGCTGGCGGGCATTCCCACCAGCGTGTTTTATGCCAGTGAATTCCGCTATGCGCCGCCGCCGCTGAGCGCCAACACGCTCACGATCGGCGTGACCCAGTCGGGCGAAACGGCCGACACCCTGGCGGCCCTGGCGATGGAGCAGGAGCGGCGGCGGGCGGTGGCTGATCCGGCGTTTGCACCGCGGCTGCTGGGGATCACCAACCGGCCGGAGAGCTCCCTGGGCCGGCTGGTGGATCAGATCCTCGACATCGGCGCTGGCATTGAGGTGGGTGTGGCGGCCACCAAGACGTTCCTGGGCCAGCTGCTGGCGTTTTATGGCCTCGCCCTGGCGTTTGCCGAGCGCCACGGCGGTGGTGCCACGGGCCATGGGCCCGAACAGCTGCGCCAGCTGGCGGCCGGGCTGCGGGCGCTGCCCCAGCAGCTGCGGGAGCTGGTGGACGACCACGATCGCCGCTGTGAGCAGCTGGGCCATCTGTTCGCCGACACCCAGGATGTGATCTTCCTGGGCCGTGGCATCAACTATCCGATCGCGCTTGAGGGTGCGCTGAAGCTCAAGGAGATCAGCTACATCCACGCCGAGGGCTATCCGGCTGGGGAGATGAAGCACGGGCCGATCGCGCTGCTGGATGCGCGGGTGCCAGTGGTGTCGATCGCCGTGCCCGGTGCGGTGTTCGACAAGGTGCTCAGCAACGCCCAGGAAGCCAAGGCCCGCGATGCGCAGCTGATCGGTGTGGCCCCCGAGTGTGCCGACGCTGAGCTGTTCGACACGCTCTTACCGGTGCCGGTCGTGGATGAGCTGCTCAGCCCGCTGCTCACGGTGATTCCGATGCAGCTGCTCAGTTATCACATCGCAGCCCATCGCGGTCTTGACGTGGATCAACCGCGCAACCTGGCGAAGAGCGTCACGGTGGAGTGATTTCCGGCTTCCGTGCCTAGGGCAACCTCTGCCTTGGCGGCCTGGTTGCGGTTTTTCCTTAGTATGTGCTGATCATGCACAGGATAGTTCGATGGCGCGGCAGGGTGTTGAGCGGGCCACTGAGCGGGCCACTGAGCGGGTTGCCGTGTTGATGACCCCTACGGAGAAAGCTGCTTACGCCGATCGGGCCAGCAGTCTTGGGCTGTCTCTGGGGCAGTTTTTCCGCGAAGCCGGTGCGTCCTATGTCAATCGCAGCAGTCAGCGCGATGAGGAGGAAGCTCTGGAAGCGGTCCTGAAGCAACTGGAGTTGAGCACGCGTCATGCTGAACAGACGCTTGATGAAGCCCTCGCCGAGGTTCGTGCTGCCTTGAATTCCGGATCATGAGCGTCACTGATCGGATTCTCACGGCGCTCACCACCGTGATTCGCATGAACGACAAGGTGGAGGAGATGGCTGGCCTGATGAAGGAGCAGCAACGCCGCCTCGATGACCTCAATGGACGCGTGATCCGTCTTGAGACCGTGCTTGAACTGGCCTTTACCCGCTCTTCTGGATCAGTGGCTCGGCTGTCTGATGCTGATGGAGGCTCATCTGCCCGCTGAGTGCAGACATCCTGGGGGTTTCAGGCAGTCGCGGTAGGTGCGATTGGGCTGGTCGTCCCGTCGCTGCGGCCGTAACGGTCTTCGAAGCGCACGATGTCGTCTTCCCCGAGGTAGGGCCCGCTCTGCACCTCGATCATCTCCACCGGGATTTTCCCGGGATTGGTGAGGCGGTGCTTCGCACCCAGAGGGATGTAGGTGCTTTGGTTTTCACCCACCAGCTCTTCCACGCCGTCTTTCTCCACCAGCGCGGTGCCCTTCACCACGATCCAGTGCTCGGCGCGGTGGTGGTGCATCTGCAGCGAGAGGCTGGCGCCGGGATTCACCACGATCTTTTTCACCTGCCAGCGTTCACCCTCGGTGATGCCGTCGTAGCTGCCCCAGGGGCGGTAGATGCGGCGGTGGGCCTTGCTTTCGGAGGCGCCTTCGCGTTCCAGAAGCCCCACGATCGTTTTCACATCCTGGGCGCGGTCGCGGTGAGCGACGAGCACCACGTCGTCGGTTTCCACCACCACCAGGTTGTCCACCCCCAGACCCACCACCAGGCGGTGTTCGCTGCGCAGATAGCAGTTGCTGCTGGCTTCTGAGATCACGCGCCCGCGCAGCACGTTGCCGTCGTTGTCTTGTTCCGCGGTTTCCCAGAGGGCGCTCCAGCTGCCCACATCACTCCAGCCGGCGTTCAGCGGCAGCACGGCGCCGCGATCGGTGCGCTCCATCACGGCCACATCGATGGCCACATTCGGGCAGGCGGCGAACGCTTCCCGCTCCAGCCGCAGGAAATCGAGGTCTTCACTGTCGTGCTCGAGGGCGGCGCGGCAGGCGCTCACCACCTCCGGTGCTAGCCGCTCCAGTTCCGCCAGGATCGCGCTGGCTTTGAACAAAAACATGCCGCTGTTCCAGGTGAAGCGGCCGCTGGCCAGAAACTGCTCCGCCGTGGCGCGATCTGGCTTCTCCACGAAGCGGGCGATCGACACCGGTTGCAGAGGCGCCGGATTGCCGTTCTCGGCTGTCCCGCCGGTTTTGAGTGGTTCAGCGGCCTCGATGTAGCCGTAGCCCGTTTCCGGGGCGGTGGGCACGATCCCGAAGGTCACCAGCTGGCCGGCTTCTGCGGCGGCCATCCCCGCCTCCACCGCCGCGCGGAAACCGGCGGCGTTCTGAATCACATGGTCGGCTGCGAGCACCAGCAGCAGAGGGTCGTCGCCGTGGGCTATGGCTTGCAGGGCTGCCACGGCCACAGCGGGCGCTGTGTTGCGGCCCATCGGCTCCAGCAGGATCGCCGCGGGCTCCACACCGATCTGGCGCATCTGCTCAGCCACGATGAAGCGGTGGTCTTCATTGCAGATCAGCAGTGGAGGCTGCAGGCCGGCAATGCCCTCAAGCCGTTGATGGGTCTGCTGCAGCAGGGTGTCTTGGCCATCACCCGCCAGGGCCCAGTACTGCTTGGGATAGGTGGCCCGCGAGAGGGGCCACAGCCGGGTGCCGGTGCCGCCGCAGAGGATCACGGGAACGAGAGCAGTCATGGGCGAGCTGGGCGCAGCGGCGGCGTCTGTGCGTGCAGCTATTCCAACCCAAGCCGGGGACGCGGCCAACCCGCGCACCGCACCGTCCAGAATTCTGTACAGACTGTCCGTTATTTCGGACACTGCGGATGACGCCCTAGTCCGCTCCCTGGTCGCTGCCGGAGTCGGTCGCATCAGCCGCATCGGCCCCGGTGTTGGCGCTCAGCTCCAGCAAGCCCGGCGGCGGCGTGATCCCGATCCAGCCTGCCTGCAGCTCCACCACGGGCACGATCGCTTCCACAAAAGGAATCCACAGCGGCGCACCACCGCCGCTCAGCTCCACCTCCAGCAGATCGTTTCCGGCGTGGATCAGGTCTTTCACGGTGCCGATACAGCGGCCGCTGGGCTGGTCGGTGGCGTCGTCAGCACCCTCCAGCAGCCGCACCTCCACACCCACGAGATCAAGGAGGTGGAATTCGCCCTTGGCCAGTTTGGGTCGATCCGCTGCTGGCACCAGCAGCTCCTGGCCCACCAGCGCTTCAGCGGCGCTGCGGTCGTCCACGCCCTCCAGGCGGATCACAAAAAGCTCCTTGCCCGGCAGCTGACGGCCGCTGACCAGTTCCACCTCAGCGGCCGTTGCCGTTTCGCCGCGGCGCCCCTGGGCAGGGCGCAGCCAGCGGCGGCCAGGGCGGGTGAAGCGCTCGGGAAAGTCGCTGAGCGGATTAACCCGCAGCTCGCCGCGCAGCCCCTGGGCGGCCACCAGACGACCAACCACCAGCAGCTCTTGCTCCTCAGCCATCAACCCACGCCGCGCCGTCAGCCTCGATAATGGCCCCGCACCCGAGCTGCACCCATGGCTGAAACCCTGCCGATCCTGCCGGGCTCCACCGTGGTGGTGCGCGATGCCACCTCCATCTACAACGGCTACCAGGGCTTCGTGCAGCGCATCAGTGGCCGCGATGCCGCCGTGCTGTTTGAAGGCGGCAACTGGGACAAGCTGGTGACCATGCCCCTCAAGATTCTGGAGCAGGCCTAACTACTTGGGCTGCTGGAGCTGCTCCAGCGCGACACGCGCCGCATCCTGCTCGGCCTGCCGGCGCGAACCGCCCCACCCTTCGCCCAGCGCACGGCCTTCGAGGCTCACCTGGCTGTGAAAACGCCTGGGGTCGCCATGGTGCTGGCTCACCTCCTGGCATTGGTAATGAGGAAGTCCAAGCTGCTGGCCTTGGCTCCATTCCTGCAGCGCTGATTTCCAGTTGTTGAGGTGGGGATCGGCTTGCAGCTGCTTGAGGCTGCGTTGCCAGTGGGGCCTGAGCCATTGGTGCACCGGCGTGAGGTCGCCCCAGATGCGATACAGCGCGCCGATCACCGCTTCGCAGGCTTCCGCCCGCAGGGTGGCGCGTCCGGTGTGATCACCCGCTGCCACCGCACCGATGCGCAGCACAGCATCGATCCCGCACAGCTCGCCCAGATCGGCCAGCCAGCGATCGCTCACGAGTTGTGCCCGCAGGCGCGAGCGCTCTCCCACCGAGAGCTGCGGCTGGGTGTCTTCCAGGAACTCAGAAGCCGCCAGCCGCAGCACGGCATCGCCCAGAAATTCCAGCTGCTCGTGGTTGTAGGCCCGGCCCGCGGAGGTGTGGGTGAGGGCCTGCTCCAGCGGCAACAGCTCTGGATCGCCCAGCTGCCGCGGCGGTTGCAGCGAGAGCTGGGTGAGGAAGCGGATCAGCTGCTGGCGGCGGGCGGCATCCATGGGCAGCGCTGAAGGGGTGAAAGCAGGACGTAAGCCGGGTTCTGTTCGCCGGAGTGCCGGAGCGCTC
>VFQT010004737.1_pt1 | contig 10947 bp, 11 predicted proteins | sample 3512381 | NCBI WGS metagenome assembly VFQT01 (sample SAMN10412376, study PRJNA504923) | tailings metagenome | isolation source: Relicate 2 Philex TSF3 active mining site | place: Philippines: Tuba, Benguet | collected 2017-08-29 | reverse complement strand
TCGCACCCGGGGATTCGGAATTCGGACGCCGGTCGACCGGCGTGAACGGATCGTCGTGCCAGACGGTCACTTCGGTGGCATGCGAATGCCGCCGTCGACCCTGATCGTTTCTGCGTTCATGTAGCTGTTGGTGATGCACTCGAGCACCATCGAGGCGAGCTGCTCGGGCTTGCCGAGCTTCTGCGGGAACAGCACACCCTTCTGCAACTGGGCCTTGAACGCCTCGCTGGCATCTCCGCTTCCGTAGATCGGGGTGTCGATGAGACCGGGAGCGACGGTGTTCACGCGCACTCCGACCGCGGCGAGATCGCGTGCGACCGGGAGCGTCATTCCCACGACGCCTCCCTTCGAGGCCGAGTAGGCGTTCTGGCCGATCTGGCCGTCGAACGCCGCGACCGACGCAATGTTCACGATCGCGCCGCGCTCGCCGTCTTCCAACGGTTCGGTCTGGCTCATCGCGGTGGCAGCGATACGGATCGCATCGAAGGTGCCGATCAGGTTGATCGCGATCACGCGCTTGAACGCGTCGATGTTCGCGGCCGACTCGTAGGCCCCGTCCTTGCCGATGGTGCGCTGTGCCCAGCCGATGCCGGCCGAATTCACGAGAACGCGGAGCGGACCCATCGACTTGGCCATCTCGACGGCGTTGATGATGTCTTCGGTGACCGTGACGTCGACGGGGCAGAACGCCGCGTTGCCGACTTCCTTGGCGAGTGCCTCGCCCTGCTCGCGCTGACGCTCGAGGTCTGCGATGACGACCTTCGCCCCTCCCTTCGCGAGGAGGCGGACCGATGCCGCACCGATGCCCGAGGCACCTCCAGTGACTACTGCGCTGACGCCGTTGATGTTCATGGGATCAGGCTAGGCACCGTGGGTGCCCGGGGCACAAACCGGGCTCACCCGCCCGTGGTTCGGGCGACCGCGAGCGTGTCCACGAAGTCGTTCATCGGGTCGCCGCTGTGGCCCTTCACCCATTCGAACTCGACGCGCCCTCGTTCGTTCACCAAGGTGATGAGCGGCTCCCAGAGGTCACGGTTGGCGACCGGCTGGCGTTGCGAGTTCTTCCACCCCTTGGCCAGCCAGCCGCGCCACCAGCCGTCGACGAAACACTTCACGACGTAGTTCGAGTCGGACACGATGCGGATCACCCGCGGATCGTCGGCGAACTCGCGCACTGCGTCGAGAACTGCCGCGAGTTCCATGCGCTGGTTGGTGGTGTGGGCGTCACCGCCGCTGCGATTCGGTTCGCCTGTCGGTGCAACCGCCCATGCCCAGCCTCCCGGCCCGGGATTTCCCGAACATGCGCCGTCCGTGTACACGACGAGCGTCGAATCGGGGTCGCCATGGGTGCTCACAGCCCCAATTGTCCCCCACGGCAGACCGTTGCGGCGGGATGTCGACGGCACGGGAGCGAAACGTCGCGACGAGTGGGAGAATGGGTTCGTGCTGTTCGACGGGTCGATTCACCAGTTGCCGGACACCGATCCGGAGGAAACAGACGAATGGCTCGAGGCTCTCGACCAGATCGTCGAGACCGGTGGCAAGACGCGCGCCCGGTACCTGCTCTCGCGCCTCCTCGAGAGGGCACAGCAGCAGCAGGTGAGTTTCCCGGCCACGGTCTCGACACCGTACGTGAACACCATTCCGCGCGAATCGGAACCCTGGTTCCCCGGCGACGAACACATCGAACGACGAATTCGTGCCTACGTGCGGTGGAACGCAGCCGTCATGGTGTCGCGGGCGAACCATGCAGCCGACGGAATCGGCGGACACCTCTCGACATATGCGTCGTCGGCGAGCCTCTACGAGATCGGCTTCAACCATTTCTTCCGTGGCAAGGACAACGGCACCCCGGGAGACCAGGTGTTCATCCAGGGCCACACCGCACCGGGCATCTACGCCCGTGCCTACCTCGAAGGTCGCCTCGACGAGTCGGACCTCGACAGTTTCCGCCGCGAGATCGGTCGCGACGGCCGCGGACTGTCGAGCTACCCGCATCCGCGACTCATGCCCGACTTCTGGGAGTTCCCCACCGTCTCGATGGGGCTCGGACCGATCACAGCCGCCTATCAGGCGCGGTTCAACCGGTACCTGCACAACCGCCAGATCGACGACACCAGCGAGAGTCGCGTGTGGTGCTTCATCGGTGACGGTGAGTCGGACGAACCAGAGACCACGGCCGCGATCGCCTTCGCCGCCCGCGAGCACCTCGACAATCTGGTCTTCGTCGTCAACTGCAATCTTCAGCGACTCGACGGCCCGGTTCGCGGCAACGGCAAGATCATCCAGGAACTCGAGGCGATCTATCGCGGCGCCGGTTGGAACGTGATCAAGGTCATCTGGGGTTCGCGCTGGGACGAACTCCTCGCACGCGACGTCGACGGCGTGCTGTTGAACAAGATGAACTCCACGGTCGACGGCGAGTTCCAGCGCTACACCGTCGAGGACGGGGCCTACATCCGTGAGCACTTCTTCGGACCCGACCCGCGGCTGCGCCAGATGGTTGCCCACCTCTCCGACGAGGAACTGCGCACCCTGCCCCGTGGCGGTCACGACTATCGCAAGCTCTACGCGGCGTACAAGACCGCCGTCGACAACCTCGGCACCGGGCGACCCACCGTCATTCTCGCCAAGACCATCAAGGGCTGGACACTCGGCACCGCGATCGAGGCGCGCAACGCCACGCACCAGATCAAGAAGATGAACTTCGAGCAGTTGCGCACGTTGCGCGACCGTCTGCACCTCGAGAACGAGATCCCCGACTCGATGCTCGACGAAGACGAACCGCCGTTCTTCCGTCCGTCACCCGACAGCGTCGAGCATCAGTACATGGTGCAGCGCCGCCGCGCTCTCGACGGGCCACTCCCGCAGAGACTCGTACGCGATCGCCGGCCGATCACGTTGCCGGCGCCTGCGGTGTTCTCCGAATTCGACGCGGGCTCGAACGGACAGGCTGTCTCGACCACCATGGCCTTCGTGCGGCTCCTGCGCAACCTCGTGCGCGACCCGGGCTTCGGCCAGAGGGTGGTCCCGATCGTCCCCGACGAAGCTCGCACGTTCGGCATGGACTCGATGTTCCGCGAGGTGAACATCTATGCACCGCAGGGACAGAAGTACGAGCCGGTCGACCACGACCTGCTGTTGTCGTACTCCGAATCGACCAAGGGTCAGATTCTCGAGGAGGGCATCACCGAAGCAGGCGCCATGAGCAGCTTCATCGCGGCCGGCAGCAGTTACGCGAACCTCGGTGTGCCGATGGTGCCGTTCTTCATCTTCTATTCGATGTTCGGCTTCCAACGCATCGGAGACCTCGCGTGGCAAGCCGCCGATTCGCGCACCCGGGGCTTTCTCCTCGGAGCCACGGCCGGGCGCACCACGCTCCTCGGCGAGGGGCTGCAGCACCAGGACGGGCACAGCCACCTGCTGGCGTCGACGATTCCTGCGTGCATGGCCTACGACCCTGCGTTCGCCTACGAGACGGCAGCCATCGTTCGACACGGCATCGAGCGCATGTACGGCCCCGATCCGGCCGACATCTTCTACTACCTCACGCTCTACAACGAGAACATTCCGATGCCGCCCCGGCCCCTGTACGTGACCGACGCCGACATCGTGAACGGCCTCTATCGCTGGCGCAAAGGCGAGGGTGCCGTCGCCGATCTCTTGTTCTCGGGGTCTGCATTCGCCGCCGCAGAGAAGGCCGCCGCGATCCTCGCCGAGAAGTACGGCGTCGTGGTCGATCTCTGGTCGACGCCGTCGTGGAAGTCGTTGCGCGACGATGCCGTCGAGACCGAACGGTGGAACCGGCTGCACCCTGCGTCCGAACCACGTGTCTCCAATCTCGTCCGCACGCTCGGCAACACCTCGCGCCCGGTGGTCGCGGTGACCGACTACATGCGACTCATCGCCGATCAACTCGCTCCGCACCTGCCCGGCCGGCGTTTCCTTGCCCTCGGAACCGACGGCATGGGACGCAGTGACACACGTGAGGCCCTGCGTCGTTTCTTCGAGGTCGACGCCGAACACGTGGTGGTGGCGACGCTGACGACCCTGATCGGCTCGCACGGCATCACCGCCGAGACCGTCGCACGTGCGATCGTCGACCTCGGCATCGATCCCGACGCGACGCACGGATTGACACGAGACTGACGACCCCACACCACGACAGGAGACCCACCGTGACAGGAACCCTCTACATCACCGGCAACCCCGCATCCGACAAGTTGCTCAACTCGAACGGCACCGCACTGATGATCGGCATGCTCCTCGACCAGCAGGTCCCCATGGAATGGGCTTTCAACGGAGCCCACGTGTTGAAGCAGCGACTCGGACACCTCGACCCCTCGCGCATCGCGGCCATGGACGCCGACGACTTTCTCGCCGTGTGCACCGAGAAACCGGCGATCCACCGTTTCCCGAAGGCCATGGCGGCGCGCATCCAGGGGCTCTGCGCGATGCTCGCCGACGAGTACAAGAACAAGGCCGAGAACATCTGGCGGGGCGTCGACGATGCCGACGAATTGTTCTCCCGGTTGCGCCGGTTCCCCGGTTTCGGGGAAGAGAAGGCTCAGATTTTCGTCGCGCTCCTCGCCAAGCGCTTCGGCGTGCGTCCGAAGGGTTGGGAACGAGCCGCCGGAGTCTTCAGTGACACCAACCCCCGCACCGTCGCCGACATCACCTCTCCCGAGACCCTGCTCGAGGTGCGCGCGTGGAAGAAGGCCGAGAAGGCCGCCGACCGCGACAAGCAGTCGCGTCCGATGAAGAAGCCGGCCAGGAAGGCGACGACGAAAGCGCCGGCGAAGACCATTGCGAAATCCAAGGCGAAGAAGTGACGGTGCTCGTCACCGGCGGTGCCGGCTACATCGGGTCGATCACGGTTCGCCACATTCGCGCGTCAGGGCGGGCGGTGGTCGTGCTCGACACCCTCGAGAACGGCCACCGTGCAGCCGTCGGCGATGCCCCGTTCGTCGAGGGCGACATCGCAGACTCCTCACTCGTCGAGCATCTCTGCCGTGAGCACGGCGTCGACGAGGTCGTGCACTTTGCCGCCTACAAGGCGGTCGGTGAGTCGATGGAGAACCCGGGAAAGTACTTCGCCAACAACGTCTCCGGTTCCCAACGGCTGCTCGAGTCGCTGCACCGCGTCGGTGTCGACCGTGTCGTCTTCTCGTCGACGGCGGCTCTCTACGGCACACCCGATTCGGTTCCCGTGCGGGAGACGGATCCGGTGCGCTGCGAGAGTGTCTACGCCGAGACCAAGCACATGATCGAGCGGATGCTCACGTGGTACTCGCACACCACCGCGATGCGCCACGTATGCCTGCGCTACTTCAACGCAGCCGGTGCGGCCGACGACGCGTCACTCGGTGAGGACTGGCGCCACAGTCAGAACCTGGTTCCGCACGTCATGCGCGCGGTGTTGGGCGACTCGAACGGCCTGCGCGTGTTCGGCAACGACTACCCCACCCCCGACGGCACCGGCGTGCGCGACTACATCCACGTGGAGGATCTCGCGGCCGCCCATGTCGCCGCGCTCGACCACCTCGCGCAGGGTGGCGAATCCACGACGTGCAACATCGGCACGGGACACGGCTCGAGCGTGCTCGAGATCATCGCGACCACCGAACGCATCACGGGTCGAACAGTTCCGCACGAGATCGTCGACCGCAGGGCCGGCGACCCGGCCGAGTGCTGGGCCGATGCATCGCGAGCGAACGAGATCCTCGGGTGGACCGCCACGCGGTCGCTCGACGACATCATCTCCTCGGCCTGGGCGTGGCACTCCACTCACCCTCGCGGCCACGACACGTGACCCGGGCGGGTCAGACGAGCAACGCGCGCTGACGATCGAGCCACCCGAACAACACCGCAACTGCACGTGGATCGTGACGCAGACGGTGACCGGCGCCGGCGATGACCCGCAACTCTGCCGATCCGTGTGCCTCCGCGAGAACGCGCGAGTCGGCCACCGGCACGCTTTCGTCGTCTTCGCCGTGCATGACCAGCATCGGCCGTGGGGCGAAACGTCGTGCGGCATCGACGGGCCTGAACCTGCGCAACTCGCGCGACCATTCGTCGAATGCCGGCGGGAAACCCGGCGTACGGATCGCACCGATCTCACGGCCGTGTTCGAGGAACCGTCGCGGCTGCCCGGCCCAGTCGTCGAAGTCGGCCCGCGCTCCGAGCAGCGCACACCCGCGCACACGCGGGTCGTCGGCGGCGACGCACAAGGCGAGTGCACCACCGGTGTTGGTGCCCGCGAGCCAGATTCCCGCGGGAGAGACTTCTTCTTCGAGGTGGTCGATGGCGGCGCGGAGGTCGTCGACCCATCCCTGCATCGAGAAGTCGCCCTCGCTCGATCCGCACCCGCGGAACGTGAACGTGAGCGCCGCCCACCCCAGGTCGTTGGCGATGCGGTCCATCAATTGCGGGAACGTCACCGCCGACTGACGCGCATCGAGCGGCCCGATCGGGAACCCGTGACAGAGGATCAACCCGGGCAACGAGGGCACGTGTCCGCTCGGGCGTGCGAGATACCGGTTGAGGGTCAGCCCCGAGGAACGGAACGTTCCGTTCATCGCGCCCGTCATGTGCGCCTCAGGCGCGCGGCTTGCGGTGACGGCGACGCGCACCCGGCGTCGCGAGCGAGTAGCCGCGGTTGCGGGCCTCGGCCAGGGTGTCGGGCCCGAAACACAGGCCGACTCCCTGCTCGACGATCTCGTCGATGATCGCGGTGTCGGTCCACTCGTCGAGGTCGTAGACCAGCTGCGTCCTCTTGTCACCGAGGAATCGGGTGTGTTCGAACTTGACCGGGCGCTCCATGGGTCCAACGGTACTCGTCCGCGGTCAGCAAGCGCACGCTCGCGCACTAGGTTCCCCGTCATGAGCACCCCGTCCGACACCGAACAACCGGAGCGAGTCGAGTTCTTCTTCGACTACATGTGCCCCTGGGCGTACCAGACCTCGCTGTGGATCAGGGAGGTTCGTGAGGCCACCGGCCTCGGCATCGACTGGCGGTTCTTCAGCCTCGAAGAAGTCAACAGAGAAGAGGGCAAGAAGCACCCGTGGGAACGCGAGACGGCCTACGGGTGGACGCCGATGCGGGTCGCGGCGTGGTTGCGCCGCCACGACATGGACTGGTGCGACCGTTGGTACCTCGCGTGCGGCCGCGCCCTTCACGAAGAGGGACGACGTCCGTACGACCGCGCGGTGGCACTCGAACTGCTCGACGAATCGGGTCTGCCCGCTGACGCATGGGACGAGGCACTCGCCGATCCGACGACGCACGACGACGTCCGACGTGACCACGAACATGCGACGCGCGACCTCGCAGGATTCGGTGTGCCGATCATCGTGGTGCCGGGGTCACGCCCGCTCTTCGGACCGGTGGTCCTCCCCGCGCCGACCGGTGCCGACGCCGTGCGTCTGTGGGACATCACCCTGGCTGCTGCGCGATTCCCAGGACTGTGGGAGCTCAAGCGACCGAAGACCGACGCCGACATGGCGGAGATCGGCCGCAGTTTCGAGACCTACCTCACCACTCGCCAGTGGCGCACGATCCAGAACCCCGCACGCTGAGACGCGACGACACAGAGACACGTTCAACCCGCACAGAGACAACGAACAGGACAACACGATGATTCCCGTCGACACCATCGACAAACTCGAGAGCATCTTCACGTCACTCACCGAACTCGGCGGGCAACTGACCGAGGAGCAATGGAAGACGCCGACACAACTGCCCGGGTGGACGGTGCAGGACAATCTTTCGCACATGATCGGAACCGAACGGGTCATGGAAGGTCTCCCCGCCACCGAGCACCGCTCCGATGCGCGCGACTGGGTGAAGAACCCGATCGGTGCGGCCAACGAGAACGAGGTCGATGCCCGACGGTCGCTTCCCGGCGCCGAGGTGCTCGGCGAGTGGAAGGACCTCGCCGCCCGTCGCATCGCGACGCTGCGCTCGGCCGACGACGCCTACTACGACGTCGAGATGATGAACCCGACCGGGCCCGGGACCCGCGCCGACTTCCTGCACGTGCGCGTCCTCGACTGCTGGATGCACGAACAGGACATGCGTCGTGCGCTCGGCATGCCGGGCCACGCATCGGGGCCGGCGGCCGAACACACCGTCGACCGGCTGATCCGCACGATCCCGATCGTCGTCGGGAAGCGTGCCGCGACACCCGAAGGCGGCACCGTCGTCGTCGAGATCTCCGGTGACGTCGAACGTCGCGTGGTCACCACCGTCGTCGACGGACGCGCACAGATCGGTGTCGAGGGGAACGTGCTTGCGACGGTGCGCATGGACTCCGACACGTTCCTCCAGCTGGCAGGCGGACGCGCCACGCACCTCGAGACGGCCGGCCACTGGAGCATCGAGGGCGACACCGCCCTCGGCGAGAAGGTTCTCGCCAACTTCAACATGATGATCTGAGCTGCTGGGCGGCGCGACGCTGTTCGCGGTCAGACACCGGTGGCGCGCGGACCGACGGCACCGATCGCCTCGAAGTAGGCGACGTGTGCGTCGACGACGTGCACCACGTCGACGTCGTCGAGAATCGCGACCCCGCGTCGCTCAGCCTCGGAGAGAAGGTGCGCGGCCAGCGTCACGTCGTCGACCACCACCGGTTCGGCGATGTCCTGTGGTCTGTCGGTCACGTCGTCGGGCTGCAGTCCCCTGGCGTGCAGCCACGCAACGTGTGCACGGAGCAATTCGCGCAGTTCGTCGGGCGTGAGCCTCGACTGGGTCTGCGCCGGAAGTGCAGCGGCCACGAACTCGACCGCCTCTTCCAGCTGCCACACGGCTCTCGGTGCGACTGCATCGAGCCTGCGCGCCTCGCGGCCGATCGTCACTGCGGCGATCACGAACACGCCCACGGCCGAGGCGATCGCGAACACGAGCGTGATGGCGGGCACGCCCCGAGTGTACGGCGGTGCGCCGTCACGACTCAGAAACTTTCCATCACCAACCAGTGGTCGTCGGGTGCGACCGTGATCTCACGCGCGTGGAAACCGGTTCCGCCGGCGATCCACGAGTACAGCATGTACCTCGGGTGTCCCGGGCGGTAGACGAGATCACGACCGCGGAAGTCGAACTCGTAGGCCACCGACGGGCACGCATGCGCGATCGTGCCCGCGAACGGTGCCGAGAGCGTCATGTGTGCGTGTCCACTGACCACCGACAACACGTTTCGGTGCCGCGACACCACGTCAGCGAGACGCTCGATCGATGCGTCGTCGAGGCGCACGCTCGCGAGTGCGGCACCACCGATCGAAAAACACGGATGGTGCATCGCCACGAGCGTCGGCATCCCGCTCGCCAACTGTTCGTCGAGCCACTGAGATTGATCGTCGTCGAAGACCCCGTCCTCGCGGCCGGCGCGCGACGAATCGACCACGACCAACTGGCCCTGAGAGAGCGGGCGGACGTAGTCGAGCCGACCGTCGACACCGGAGTGGCCGAACTTCGACTGGATCTTGCGTGACTCGTCGTGGTTGCCCGCGCACAGCAACACCTCGGTGCCGCACGAGTCGAGCACGGCTCGGACGCCTTCGTACTCGGCGTCGGTCCCGGCGCGCGCGGCGAGATCTCCGGTGATCACGATCGCTTCGGCGCGTTGCGAGGCATGCGCAATGGCTCTCGACAGGTTGCCCACCGGGTCAGAACCATCGAAGAGCGGGTCGTCGGGGCCGGTGATGTGCGGATCGGAGATCTGGGCGACGACGGTGCGCGGCATGTCCCGACACTACGACGGTCACGTGAAGACGGGGCGAACGAGATGTGGCCCGACAACGAAAGAGCCCGGGCGCTCGGCCCGGGCTCTTCGTGATGTGTTCGTGGCGTCAGTCGCCGCGACCGGCGTCAGATGCCGATGCGCTGCGCGAGCTGCTCGCGGTGGTAGGTCGGGTCACCGAAGATCAGCTCGCTCGACTTGGCGCGCTTGAAGTACAGGTGAGCCGGGTGCTCCCAGGTGAAGCCGATGCCACCGTGGATCTGGATGTTCTCGGCAGCGGCGTGGAAGTACGCCTCCGAGCAGTAGGCCTTCGCGAGCGATGCCACCGACGGCAGCTCGTCGTTGCCCTCGGCGGCGCACCACATGCCGTAGTAGGCGGCCGACTTCGCCGACTCGACCTCGAGCAGCATGTCGGCGCACTTGTGCTTGATCGCCTGGAACGAACCGATCGGGCGACCGAACTGGATGCGGTCCTTCGCGTACTGAACGGCCATCTCGAGCACCTTCTGGGCTCCACCCACCTGCTCCGCGGCGAGTGCGACGGCGGCGAGGTCCATGACCTTCGACAGCACGTCCCAGCCCTTGCCCTCGGCACCGATGAGCGTGGCCGGCGTGTCGGCGAAATCGAGCTTGGCCTGCTTGCGCGTCTGGTCCATCGTCGAGAGTGCGGTGCGGGTGAGACCCTTCGCGTTGCCCTCCACTGCGAAGAGGCTCACGCCCTTGCCGGTGCGTGCCGCCACGATGATGAGATCGGCGGTGTGACCGTCGAGCACGAAGCTCTTGGTTCCCGAGATCGTGAAGTCGCTTCCCGATCCCTTCGCCTCGATCGTGATGCCGGCCTCGTCCCAGCGACCCGACGGCTCGGTGGTTGCGAGGGTGGCGATGGTCTCGCCGCTCGCAATGCCGGGCAGCCACTTCTTCTTCGCGGCATCGTCACCCGACTCGAGCAACGTGTTCGCCGCAAGCACGACGCTCGAGAAGAACGGTGCGCACAGCAGTGCGCGACCCATTTCTTCGAGCACCACACCGAGTTCGATGAAGCTGTAGCCCTGGCCACCGAACTCTTCGGGGATCGCCAGACCCTGGAGGGCCATTTCGCCCGCCATCTGCTGCCACACGGCGGCGTCGAAGCCCTTCTCCGTTTCCATCTGCTCACGCACGGCCTCTTCCGAGGACTTGTTCTCCAGGAACGACCGCACCATCTTGCGGA
>VFQT010004736.1_pt1 | contig 10948 bp, 10 predicted proteins | sample 3512381 | NCBI WGS metagenome assembly VFQT01 (sample SAMN10412376, study PRJNA504923) | tailings metagenome | isolation source: Relicate 2 Philex TSF3 active mining site | place: Philippines: Tuba, Benguet | collected 2017-08-29 | reverse complement strand
TACCCACAAAATTAGCTATTCGCGGGTCGTGGGTATCTCTGAACCCTTCACGCCCCAAACCCAGGCCGACATAACCCTGCGCACAAACACCAACCGAAGCAAGTCGGCCGTCAACACCGCGGTTGGACAGTTCCTAATCAGTGACTTCATCCTAAACCCCAGAGACAGCTTTCAATTTGCCCTCACTTCTTTGATTGATACCGTAGTTGTCATCGATGTGATGCCTTCATCCATCGCCTTTACCAGAACAGATACCGCAACGGAAGCCGTTGCCGGAATTGGTATCACCCAGACATTTACCGTGCAATTCCGCGACAGTGCCATCGATGAGAATTATTATCGCCTTTCAGCGCAACGACAATTAAAGAAATACACACTGGATGCCAATGGCAATGCCATCGATAGCAGCTCTGAATGGCAAATCATGAAAATTGATGGCAATGAAACCCCTTTTGTAAGAAACAATTTCAACAATTACACAGAGCAAGAAATCCTGTTTTCGGATGAGATTTTCAACGGCGTATTAAGCACGTTCCGATTTTACAACTTACTGCCCTTTTCCAACAGCAAATCAGAAAAAACGGTGGCCGTGAAAATCACCCTAGAAAATTTAAGCCCAGCACTCTACGAATACTACAACACCCGGGCTGAACACCTTTGGAGTCAAAAGTCTATCACCCAATTGCCCGGACCTGTGCAGAGCAACATCCCCAAGGGTTACGGCGTTGTCGGCGCCGCCACAAAAGAGGAATGGACCATTTTCTACCCTTAATTCAAACGAAAATGGGCGGTAATCACGGTAGGAGGCCTTACCACCAAACTGCTGGAAGAACCCAGCCTCAAACTGCCTTGAGACTCCATGCTCAACGACATCACCGGATTGATGATATACTCCACGCCAAAATGCATTTGACCCAATAAATTCACCTCGGTTTGAACAAAAATATTGTTGTTTTCTGGATCTTCAAAAATCTCTAAACCTCCCCCAATACCATAAAAATACAACCAACGATAGTTGATCGCCTTGCGCCTGTCGCGATCAATTCTAAATCCCAACCATTGTAATTCTTCTAACTCTGATAAATTGGCCCCCATCGAGATACGATAGCCTTTACCCCGAGAATATTTCCGGTAAGTAACGCCGTACATATTCTGCTGCACCGGGATGGCGTTGAACGGTAACAACTGCTGCAGCAAATAAGACGTATTGAAGCCCATGTAACGGGGCTGATCTGCAACGGCCACATTGGCCAAAACCTTGGTCGTTGATGCCGGAGCACGCTGAACCACCGTAATCGATTTCACCGGTGCCCCCGTATCCCAATTCTCCATTTGACCCTTGCCATGCAATGCCAAACTCAGACTACAGAAAAGTATGATCAGTGCCCTCATCGTCTAAAATTGAATGGATAAAAACAATGCTATCGGCACCATCGGAATAACCGTGAATGTTTGTTTCGCCTCCAAGCTCGTTCTCACCCCATTCACAGAAAATGAACGTTCCGTATTTAACAATTGACCATACAAAATGGATTCCGTATACAAATTGATACGATCGTGCAACTTCACCGCAATGCCCCCAAAACCACCCACACTACCACCGTATTCCTTGGCCTCTGTCACAATCAGTGTATTCGTGCCAAAACCATCGAACTGCAAGGAAGTAGAGGTACTGTTTCGCCATATGCCGCGTGCGTCAAACCCTCCGTAAGCGTAAAATCCATATCCCAATTCCCTTCGCCACTCCCTTCCCACAACCAACGATGCCCAGTTCTCCTCACTAGTACGCGATACCTGTCCGTTAAACCCACCGTTGAAATCCTCCGTCTTTCTGCGAAACCCGTTGACACCCAAACGCCAAGCCGATACTCGATCCTTTTCATTGTAAGAGATTTTTCTCACCATCAACAGATAAGGGTCGTCGTTCAAATTCCGACTCACATTCCCCGAAAACCGGGATAACGCCAACGTCACATTACTAGTCAGCTCCCATTTGGGAACAAAACCCGAAAAACTCACCACCGATCCAATCGGACTCGCCACCGAATCAACCACCGCGCGCAACGTTGAATCCTGCGCCTTCAATCCTGCCGTCATCATAAGCAAAGACAAAGACACAGCAAAAAGTTTCTTTTTCATACTAATCTTCTTTAGGTAAAACACGTATTTCCACTTCCTCCAAACGAGCCCCCTTTAAGGTTCTAATAACAAACTCAAAAGGCTCATGATGAATGATCTCTCCTACAGATGGTATCCGCTCAGAGCAGAAAATTATAAATCCACCCAAAGTATTGTAATCCCCCTCGGGTATGTTTAAGTCGTATTTTTCATTGAGATAATCCACCTCCAAACGGGTACTAAACACATAATGTCCCTCTCCCAACACCGTTTCTACCTTGTCCTCCACATCAAATTCATCCTCGATCTCCCCCACAATCTCTTCCAACACATCTTCCACACTCACCATACCCGCCGTGCCCCCAAATTCATCCACCACCACCGCCAAACTGCGCTTCTCCTGCATAAAATTGCGCAACATGTCATGCGCCTGTAAACTCTCGTTCACGATCAATACAGAACGAAGTACGTCTTGAATTCGCTGCGGACGATGAAACAAATCACTGTGATGCACAAACCCTATGATATGGTCCATGTTCTCTTTGTAAATCAAAATTTTGGAATGAGCGGTCTCCACAAATTTTTCGCGTAACTCGGCCACCGTTGCATTCACATCCACACCCACCAACTCCGTTCGGTGTACCATAAAATCACGCACCTTCGCATCGCTAAAGTCCAAGGCGTTCCGAAATACCTCCGTGTCAATCTCCACCGTATCCACATTCCCCGCATTTTCCAATGAGGCAATGTAATTGTCCAAATCCACCTTCGAAAAAACCGGGGTGTGCTCAGAAATTCGGGTCTTTGTAAATACCCGCAACAGAAACGACGATATCCCCTTCACCACCTGAATCAACGGCCACATCACAACATGAGCCATCCGAAATATCCCTATCAACCCAAAAATCAATCGATCTGCATACAATTTGAAGAACGTCTTCGGCAAATACTCCGCCACCACCAGTACAACCATCGTGCTGCTCAACGTGATCATCAAAAACTTCACCCACTCCCGCTGCATCCAAGCAATGTGCGCAAATGAATCATCCAAAATCTCCCCCATGTAAATACCATACACCACCAATCCCAAATTGTTCCCCACCAAAACCGTGCTGATAAAATCACTCGGGTTCTTTACATATTTCGAAAGCCACTTACCGCCCCCCAAATTCTCCTTGCTCCGGAGCTCAATGCGTAAGCGCGAGGCCGACAAAAAAGCAATTTCCATCCCAGAGAAAAAGGCAATCACTACCATACACAACGCCACAATCAACCAAGCGTTTGGACTCACTGTCAACAACGTCAATACCGAGGGAGGTTCTATCATACTATCACAAAGATACCTCCGAAAATATGGCAAAAATCGCAACAACCAAATTTCGTGTTGTAAGCAGCGCGTATCTTTGTAGCATGATACGTGTTGGTATTATCGGTGGCGGCCAATTGGGCATGATGACAATCGAAGCGAAATACCCCAGCCTGCCTGTGGAATTTACTGTATTAGAACAATCGCAAGACTGCCCCGCCGCACCCATCGCCAACCACTTCATTCAAGGAAGTCTCCAAAACGACACCGATATCCGACATCTGGCCAACGAAGTAGATGTTGTTACCTGGGAAATCGAACACATCAACGTAGATACCCTCGTACAACTCGAAAAAGAAGGCAAAACCATCATACCCAAACCCGCTGTTCTTCAAATCATTCAAGACAAAGGACTACAAAAACAGTTCTTCGCCCAACACAACATCCCCACAGCGCCCTTCGCCCTCTGCCATACCGCAGATATTACCCAAGAACTCCTCAGCCAGTTCCCCGGTGATACCGTTGTAGTGAAAACCCGCAAAGGCGGTTACGACGGAAAAGGAGTCGCCATCCTCAGCAAAGCAGAGGCACTCAACAACAACCCCTTCCAAGGTGACATTCTCATCGAGTCCTTTGTACCCAATGCCCTGGAAATTGCCGTCATCGTAGCCATCGCCCAAGATGGTGACTTCGCCGTCTACCCAGCCATTGAAATGTATTTTAACCCCCAAAGCAATTTGGTGGAATTCCTCTTCTCACCCGCCAGAATTTCTCGCGAATTGGAGGAAAAAATTCAGACCATCGGACGTCAATGCGTCCAAAAACTCAATTCTCCCGGTCTGTTCGCCGTAGAACTCTTCCTCACCGAAAATCAAGAAATTTGGGTTAACGAAATCGCGCCGCGACCTCATAACAGCGGACATCATACCATTGAAGGTTCCCACTGCAGTCAGTTTGAACAATTCTTGCGCATCCTCGCGGGCGCGCCCCTGGGCGATCCATCCCTGATTCAACCCTCAGCCATGATTAACATCGTTGGACCTGCCCACGTTTCTGGCAACTACCAACTGGCCAACGAATCAGCCCTCACCCAAGATGGCGACGTTTTCATTCACATGTACCGAAAATCAGAAACACGTCCCAACCGAAAACTCGGACATGCCACCGTTACTGCTCCATCCCTCGAAGCCTTGCTCGAACGGGCCGAAGCCATTAAAAATCAACTCGAAATCATCGCGAAATAAACAGGCAACGCACCGCCCTTTTCACCCTTTCGCCCCATCAAACAGTGAGAATTTCTTTCTCTTTGCCTTCAAATAAATCGTCGGTCTTCTTGATGTAACCATCAATTAACTTCTGAACGCGCTCCTCACCCGTCTTCGCATCATCTTCACTCAAACCGTCTTTCTGTAACTTTTTGATGCGCTCATTGGCGTCCTTGCGATAGTTTCGAATACCGATTTTGGAGTTCTCCGCTTCCGATTTCGCACGCTTCACCAACTCTTTCCTGCGCTCCTCCGTTACTGGGGGAATGCTGATGCGTATCATCTCGCCATCGTTCTGAGGCGCAAAACCCAAATTGGAATTGATGATGGCCGTTTCAATCGGTCTAATCAACCCCTTATCCCATGGCTGAATGGCCAACGTCCGTGAATCGGGTGTGTTTACGTTCGCTACCTGCGCCAAAGGCGTCAATGCTCCATAATATTCTACCATCACACTCTCCAACATGGCTGGACTCGCCTTACCCGCACGGATGCGCGAAAATTCAGTAGCCGTATGCTGTAAGTTTTTTTCCAATTGCTCCTGCAACTGCGATATCACATCGTTCAAAGTGCTCATATCAGTTTATTCAGCGAATTTACAATTTATTCTGTGCGATTTCCAAGCCATCAATAAGCCCGTTCCTTCCTTCCCTCCATGTAGTATACATAGGATCGATTGGCCACCTGATTTCCACCCGGAGTTGGGTAGTTACCCGTAAAATACCAATCGCCGCGGTCGCCCGGACATGCCTCATGCAGGTTATCTACAGATTGGAACAAGATGTCAAATTCCGCTTTCAAGTCAGCAGGCTTCAACATCTCCGCGATTTTTTTACTTACCTCAGCATCTGTCAACGGCGCATAAATATCCTGTACCACACATCGCTGTGCCGATGCCGGTTTTGCCAACTCTGCCTTGGCCGCCTGATAGGCCTCTTCCATCACGTGCGATAAGCCCTTTTCTTTTAATAGCTCCACCGCCGCCGCAAAAGCCGCAAAATCTCCCATCTTGCTCATGTCTATGCCATAGCAGTCCGGATATCGAATCTGCGGAGCCGAACTCACCATGATGATCCGCTTGGGCTCCAATCGATCCAAAATTCTCAGAATGCTGCGCTTTAACGTGGTGCCTCGAACCACACTGTCGTCCATAATGACCAACGTATCGTTCCAACTCTTAACCACCCCATACGTAATATCATACACATGCCCCACCAAATCATCCCGATCAGAATCGTTAGTGATAAACGTGCGCATTTTCACATCCTTGACCAAAATTTTCTCCCGTCTCGGACGCCAGCTCAAAATTTCCTTCACCTTCTCAGGCTCATTCTGAACATCGATTTTCGACAAGGCCTCTGCCTGCAACTCCCTGCGGATTTCGTGAATACCATCAATCAATCCATAAAAACTCGTCGCCGCCGTATTCGGTACATAACTAAATACCGTATTCACCAAATCATTCCCCAACAAATCCATCACCGGCTTGGCCAACAATCGACCCAACTCCTTGCGCTCATGGTAAATCGCCTGGTCATTGCCCCTGCTGAAATAAATGCGCTCAAAACTGCAGCTCATCCGCTCCGTGGGCTCCAAAATATTAACCTCCTCCACATGGCCACTCTTACGCACCAACAACGCATTGCCCGGACCCAATTCCTGCACGTCCTCAGGATAAATGTTGAACGCCGTTTGTATCGCCGCGCGCTCACTCGCCACCACAACCACTTCATCGTCGATGTAGTAGTGCGATGGACGAATCCCCGCCGGATCGCGAATGATAAACGCATCGCCGTGACCCAACATCCCAATCATGTTATATCCGCCATCCACGTTTTTGAAACTGCGCTTCAAAATGTTGGTCAACGATATTTCCTCTTTGATTTTTTCGGTGATCTCCAAGTTGGTGAACCCTTGCGACTTCAAAACACCAAACAAACGCTGGTTTTCCTCGTCGATGAAATGACCAATCTTCTCCAACATCAACACGTTATCGCTCTTCTCCTTGGGCTGCTGTCCCAATTCAATCAGCGCATTGAACAACTCATCCGTATTGGTTATGTTGTAATTCCCCGCCAACATCAGATTGCGGGCCATCCAGTTGTTCTGACGCAAAAAGGGATGTATGTTTTCGATACTGTTCCCACCGTATGTGCCATAGCGCAGATGCCCCAACAGCATTTCACCCGCATACGGATAGTGCTTTCTCAAGTAATCAGCGTCTTTGCGATACTCCTCAGGAATCTCATTCAATGCCGCCCCAACCTCCTCAAAAATGTCCGTTAACGCGGTTTTACTCGCACTTCGCTTTCTCGCCAAGTAACGAGCGCCATAATCGGGATCCAATTTCACCACACCCATTCCTGCACCGTCCTGTCCTCGATTCAGCTGCTTGGTCATCAAATACTGCAGTTTAGCCAAGCCGTACCAAAAGGTGCCGTACTTTTCCTGGTAATACTCCAACGGTTTTCTCAACCGAATGAAAGCAACACCACATTCATGTTTTATCGCGTCACTCATGGAAGTTGTAGGGCAAAGTTACATGATTCGGGGCGATGAACTTTTAGTAAAAATCGCAAAAATTGAGTGTGTGTACCTTCGATATGACGATTGACAGGAAAAAATGCCATCCAAAGATTTACTTTTGTGTTGTGACCAAGTCAAATTGGCCAACAGAAATACCAACAAACCATGGAAATCCGTAAGCCTTTTAATCTCCAAACCTGGATTGCCGAAAACAGGCATCTGCTTAAACCCCCCGTCGCCAACAAAAACCTATACCCCGAAGGCACCGATTATATCGTGATGATCGTGGGTGGGCCCAATGCGCGGCGCGATTACCACTACAACGAAACGGAAGAACTTTTCTACCAACTCGAAGGGGAAATCACGATTAAAACACAGCAAAATGGCCAACGGGTGGATGTGAAATTGGGCCCCGGGGATATGTTTCTACTTCCCCCCGGTGTACCTCATAGTCCCGGAAGAACCGAAGGTTCCATCGGATTGGTCATAGAAAGAGTGCGCGCCGGTAAAGGATTCAAAGATGGATTGCTGTGGTTCTGCGACAAGTGTAACAACAAATTACACGAAGCCTACTTCGAACTCAACAACATCGAAACCGACTTCCTTACCCACTTCAATCACTACTACGATTCCGAAGATTTGCGTACTTGCAAAACGTGCGGAGAAGTGATGCCCAAGCCGTAAAGCCCTTATTTTTCCAGCCCCAACAAGGACAAACCCTCTTCAAAAGAATGGGGTTGATAGCCCAGGGTGCTGACCGCTTTGGTGATGTCTAACCCCGTGATGGGCGGACGTTTTGCCGGCTGATTTAACGTGCTGCTGTCTACCCGGTTTATGCAGTCCATGGAATATCCATAAAACCGCGCCACGCGTTCTACCAGTTCAATTACACTCATGTAATCCTTGCCCGCAATGTTATAAATGCCCTGCGCCCGCTGCGCGGCCGCCAAAAAACAGCCCATGGCCAAATCCTCCGCCAACGTGGGCGTGCGAAACTGATCTGTGACCACATTGGCCGACTTCTGTTGTTTCAACGTGCCATGCGCCCACAAGACAATGTTGGTTCTGCTCATGTCCGCCACCTTTCCGTACACCAAAACCGTACGCAAAATGCTGTAACTGTTGGCGAATTCTATCACGCGCTTCTCCCCCTCCAACTTGCTCCAGCCATAATAACTCAAGGGATTCGCCGCGTCTTCCTCCTTGTACATCGGTTTGGTGCCATCGAAAATGAAATCGGTACTCACATGCACCAAATGAAATCCCAATTTCGTACTCAACCGAGCCAGATTTTCTACCGCCGTTACATTCAATGCCACACATTCATCGCGTTTAAACTCACAATCATCGACTTGTGTCATAGCCGCCGTGTGAATCACCACATCCGGCAATTCTCGCATCAACAACTGCTCTACACCCACAGAATCGGTGATATCCAACGTCTGATACCGATACCCTTCCAGCACCGGATGTCGATTGCCCCCAGCCCCCGTGGCCAACAAATCCCAATCGGGCTGCTGTAAAAATAAATCCGTGAGCTTCTGTCCCAACAACCCATTGCTACCCGTTACCAATACCTTCGTTTTGTTTGTCATGGCGATAAATCCACACAAAAATCTAACTTCCCATCCCAACCACCAAACCCGATTACCCACAGAAACTCGGGAATTAGCCGTATTTTTGTAGTATGAAATTGGTCACCTTCAAAACCGATGGTCAACCCCAAACTGGGATCTTGGTAAATGCCAACATCTATCCCCTTCACACCATTCAACCCGCCATCGCCAACAACATGCGCGATATGCTCAATGATTGGGAAAATCAAAGCGCCCTCGCCAAAGCCGTTGAAGCAGAAATTCTAGGCGGACATCATAGCCACCTGGCAGTGCCCTGCTCAGACGATATTTTGTTGGCCCCCGTGCCACAACCCACCAGCTGCAGAGATGGTTATGCCTTCCGTCAACACGTGGCCGCCGCCAGAAGAAATCGCGGCGTTCCCATGATCCCCGAATTCGATCAATACCCCATTTTCTACTTTACCAACCACAACGCCATCCAAGGTCCCGGAGAAATCCCCTGCATGCCCGACCACTTCGAAAAATTGGATTTCGAACTCGAAGCAGCCGTTGTGCTAGGTAAACACGGCAGAAACGTAAAAGCCGAAGACGCCGATCAATACATCGCAGGCTATATGATCATGAACGACATGAGCGCCAGACGCCTCCAAATGGAAGAGATGTTGCTCAACCTCGGTCCCGCCAAAGGCAAAGACTTTAGCACCGTCATCGGCCCCTGGCTCGTTACCCCCGATGAACTCGAGCCCTATAAAGTTCCCGCAAAACCCGGACACATTGGCCACGCTTACAACCTCAACATGAAATGCTGGGTGAATGGCATCCAAGTGAGCGAAGGGAGCGTGGGCGACATGGATTGGACATTCGCCGAGATCATTGAACGATGCGCCTACGGCGCCGACATCTTCCCTGGCGATGTAATCGGCAGTGGAACCGTGGGTACCGGTTGCTTCCTCGAATTGAACGGCACAGGCAAACTCAACAACCCCCAATACCCAGAGCAATGGCTTCAACCTGGCGATGTTGTTGAAATGGAAATCACCGGCCTAGGCCACCTGAGCAATACCATCGTCTCAGAAAACAGCGATTTTAGCATTCTTGCCCTCAAAAAATTGCCCACAGAAAACGCATAACCCCATACCCAGATACCCAAATCAATTGCTTTAAACAATGAGACGCAATCACGAAATCGACTACCGCATTTTCGGTGAAGAAATGCAATGTGTGGAAATTGAACTCGATCCCCAAGAAACCGTCATGGCCGAAAGTGGCAGTTTCATGTTCATGGATGATGGCATCGAAATGGAAACCATCTTTGGCGATGGCAGTCAGCAAAGCGGCGGAATTTTAGGCAAACTCATGGGTGCCGGTAAACGTCTCCTCACCGGTGAATCGCTCTTCATGACGGCCTTTACAAACATGGGCTACAACAAAGCCCGCGTTACGTTCGCTGGTCCCTACGCCGGAAAAATCATGCCCCTTGATTTACAACAACTCGGTGGCAAAGTTATCTGTCAGAAAGATAGCTACCTCTGCGCCGCCAAAGGCGTGAGTGTTGGCATTGAATTCCAACGCAAATTGGGCACAGGATTGTTCGGTGGTGAAGGATTCATCATGCAAAAATTGGAAGGCGATGGCCTTGCCTTTGTTCATGCGGGTGGACATGTGATGGAAAAAGAATTGCGTGTCGGAGAAACCCTTCGCATCGACACCGGTTGCATCGTAGCCTTTACCGCTGGTATCGATTATGATATCCAAATGGTACGCGGTGTAAAGAACGCCCTTTTCGGTGGTGAAGGCTTGTTCTTCGCCGTGCTAAGAGGCCCCGGAAAAGTATGGCTGCAAAGTTTACCCGTTTCACGTCTCGCCGGAAAAATCCTCAGCTATGGCACACCTGGCGGTAGAAGAGAAGAAGGCAGCATCCTCGGCGGCCTGGGCAACATCCTAGACGGCGACGGTTTTTAATTGAACCAATACACCCATTTGGCAGCCAACGTTCTAAACGATGGACCCAAATAGGCCGTGCGGTTTGGCAAAACCGACTGAAACTGGTCGTAATTCTGACTAAATACCAAAAAGAAATCGCTCATCGGGCGATACCTCCACTGGAATCTCAAATTCACATTCATCTTCTCAGATTGGGTATTGTACTGCACAAA
>VFQT010004735.1_pt1 | contig 10949 bp, 9 predicted proteins | sample 3512381 | NCBI WGS metagenome assembly VFQT01 (sample SAMN10412376, study PRJNA504923) | tailings metagenome | isolation source: Relicate 2 Philex TSF3 active mining site | place: Philippines: Tuba, Benguet | collected 2017-08-29 | reverse complement strand
GCCGACCGGTCTCAAAATTGTCTACTCCAACAACTTCGTCTCCGCGACCCAGCGCTTCATCAACAACATGTGACCCAACTTGTCCAGCCGCACCCGATACGAAAATTCTCATCTGGCTATCCTATTTCACTAACGCACGGTACTCGCTTGCTTTGTCATGAAACTCTTGTTGCCACAGTTCCAAGCTCAATAATGCCCAGGTTTTTCGGGAGAAGCGTCCCGTGTCAGTGAAGTTTGCGAGGACGGCGTCGGGGTTTATGTAAGCCCGATCTTTCGACTTCATATTGGCAAAGACATCGCTGACAAAGCCTGACAACTCATTGTTGAACCACTCCTTTAGAGGAACTGGGAATCCCATTTTGTCTCGCCTACTAAGAATTGATTGAGGAATCTCATTCCTGAATGCCTGCTTCAAAAGATACTTCAATTGACCTCCCTCAAACTTCACATCTGCGGGGACTGTTGCAGAGAATTCAATAAGCGGATGATCCAACAAAGGAACACGACTTTCGAGTCCGTGAGCCATGCTCATACGATCTTCCACTTGTAACAGTGCGGGCAAGAGAGTTTTAAACTCAAAGTGGGTCATGCTGTCGAAATACGCCTCTTTGGAAACATTGTTTCGATTATTGAAGATCGCCGAAAAACTCTCATAGACCTTTCGCATGTCAAGTTCCTCCCACTTGACCTCTTCTTTCATGTCGGTTGATCTGTCAATCAGGCGCAAGAAACGTTGATCTAAGGGGCCGAAAAGTCCATCGCGCCAGAACTCCTGAAGAAGCGGTTTATATTCCCTGAGTAGTCCAAGATTTGGAATAATCGACTCAATAGTGACTACAAAATTTCCATTCTTTGATGTTCCATCAATCGCAGCTTTGATGCATTGCTCAAAATAAGCAACTAAATATCTGGCATATCCGCCAAAAATTTCATCTCCGCCCTGACCGCCAAGTACAACCTTTACGTACTTGCTCGCAAGCTCGGACACCATAAATTGAGGAAAAGATCCGGGTCCGGCCACTGGGAAATCAAGGTGGTAAATCACCTTTCGAATGTTTTCCTGAAAATCATTTGCAGTTATGTCAGCGATATAGAGCTCGCCACCCATCGCCGCAACTGCGTCTTGAGCATATGAACTCTCGTCGTACCCTGCGTACTCCAAGAAACGACCATGAAAAGCTTTCAGTGGTGCAGAGTTTCTATGAGAAGCAAGAACGCCTATAAGTGTTGAATCAATGCCACCAGAAACATACGACCCGATTTCTACGTCGCTTCGCAGATGAATTTCTGCCGACTGTTCTACTAGATCATGAACTCCATCTTGGAAGTAACGAGCATGATGCGAATAATCAATGTCGTATTTAATGTCCCAATAACGTTCAATTGAGATATTCCCTCTTTCAATCACCATGTGATGACCAGGCATCAACTGCTCTATTCCTTCGAAGAGAGTTTGAGATCCAAGTGAATACTGAAAGGTGAGATACTCAGCTAAAGCGTTTGAGTTCGTTTGGATTGATGGCAGAAAAGGAAGCAGAGATTTTGCTTCAGATGCGAAGTACAAGATGCCGTCAACTATGCAATAGTAAAGAGGCTTAATTCCAAATCGATCGCGCACAATCAATGTTCGTTTCCGTTTCTCATCCCATATTGCGAATGCGAACATTCCTCGCAAATGATTTGGGGCGTCTACCCCAAATTCCGCATATGTGGCCAGAATTGTTTCGGTATCTGATTTCGAGGTAAATACATAACCTGAACGAACTGCGTCTTCACGTAATTCTTTGTAGTTGTATGTTTCACCGTTATAGGTAATGACATTTCCATTTGGCGACTGCATTGGTTGTGCAGCTTCTGGACGCAAGTCGATGATTGCCAAACGCCTATGTACAAAGCCAACTACTTGGGATTCATGTAACCATTGACCGTCGCCATCTGGCCCACGATGGGCAATGAGACCACTAAGGACGGTTAGTTCTCTAGTGGGATTATCTGGGCAACGACCGCTCAGACTTACGAAACCAGCTATTCCACACACATCGTCACTTTAGATTGTTTGATTCTAGAACTAAGGCTTTAATGAAATTACTTGTCTAGCAAATCTATGGACATCAAAAAGCCCGCTCATAATTAGCTTGTTATACGCATTTAGTCTCATTTGGTTAGCAGTAACAGGATTATTCAGAACTCTTGACAACTCCAGAACACTCAACTCAATGTCTGACCCAATTGGCACATAGTCAACGTTCATAGTCAGATTTAAGGTCTCACTGTTCTGATCTAAGAAAAGTAAGCACCCAGCTTGTGCTGCTTCAAAGATTCGCGGACTAAAACCCTTAATGTCACATTCAAATACCATTGACCGAGTCCACTTTCCAAGGTACGACAAGTCCCATTCCCGACCAGTGCTCTGATATCTGAAAACAAGGCTAGTTAACCAACCTTGTTTGTCGACTATGGAAGAGCCGCCCGATGTCGATGGAACGGCACGACATTCCTCAAGAAATTCTAGCCAGTCACGACCATAGAAAAAATCTGCAGGATCAGTCGATAAATTTGTAGACAATCCCAATGAGGATGCAAATCTCTCAACTTCTTTTACTTGATTAGCTTTGTAACTACCACGTTCACCGAACATGGCATTCAGGAATCGGACTCGGCTACCGATATCCCACTTCCTGTCCGAGATTGAAGTCCATGAGGCAACTATGTCTTTTGCATCATCAATACGAACATACGAAGTGAGGCACTGATTAAAAATTCCTCCTCTTTCAAAAAAGTTTGGATAAATGATGTTGCTCACCGCAGATGCACCAGTGAACACGATGTGTGGATTGATCTTGCAGAAGAAATGGTCTAGCAAAGCCGATGCGGTGTAATCATCTTGAACCAGCACTATAAATCGGCATTGCAATTGATTCGCGCGCAACCTAATTACTGACCGTAAAAAATCATGCCACCAAGGAGTCGTTCGAAGCTCTAAAACATCGTAACAAATAACTACGCAATCAAACTTAGAAGACCGTCCCTTGACGCAACCAAATTCGTCAGGTGAATGAAAATCAACAATCAATCCATCACTAACTAAACTTTGAAAACCTTCTATGAGATCTATCGTGTTCTGACGTGTGGTCGCAGTGATTTGATTTGAAATGACCAGAACCCGATTAATTGTTGCTGGATTTGCATTGATTTCTTTCTCAAACTGTCCCGCAAATGTAAACCCACTGAGGGACCACAGCCACCGGCCAACAACAATTGCTCGGCTTTTCAAGTGCCATCTTTTCCGCCCAAGAAAAAGAGGAATAGACATAATGCAGAATGAGATCCACTTAATGCGTCTTTCATAACTACTCATCTCGCCCGCTCAAGCTGATTTTCTCCAGAATCGATCGACGAACTTCGTTATCTGCTTCACTAGATAATTTCAATGCAGCTACGTCGAGATTGCTTTTTAATTCCTCAATCATTTCCCGGTTGATTGTCTTGAGCAAGTTTTTTGTCTCGTCGCTTCCAAATCCTTGTGCAATCCACCCAATATTCATGTTGTTCACAATCTCCGCAACTTCAGGAATCGGACCAGAAATTACTGGGAGTCGCGCCTGAACATATTGGAAGAACTTATTTGGAAGACAATGCGCGTAGTTGTAACTAGTAGGTGGTATTGATACACAGCCGACGTCAAAGTGGGAAATGGTTTCTATCAACTGTTCATTTCCAACAGGCTCATTTAATGTGACGTTTTCATACTTTTGCGTTAGCTCACACAGTTCCTTGTGATATCGACTATCTGTTGGTATCAAAAAGAGATCTAGGGAAACTTTATTGGGACAATCTCCAATTGCCGTAATGAGATTCTCTAATTGCCTAGCTCGAATTGATGCCCCAACGTGGACACATCGAATCACATCAGATTTGGGAATTGGCTTGTTTAAGCGCTCAGTGAACTCTGAAGCGTTTCTGACTTGCAGAACTGTTCGCTGTAGATCTTCTTCATATCGTTGACAAATCTTCTCACCCACACTCGTAACAGTATTTACCGTTGGCAAGTGAGATTTGCATAGGTAACGAATATGGCGTCGATAGGCAATCCTCCATCTCCAGTCATGCTCTGACTCGAGCGGTGCGTACTCATGCATATCGATCCAGATTCGACTGGGATGATACGAGTCAACAACGGTCTGAATACTGTGTACATCGTTACCAACTACGACATCAAAATCTATTCCTCTGAGCATGCGGGTTGCCTGCTGGTAAAATTGAGTCCTGCGCGCAGCAAACTGGTGAAGTCCAATCTGAATTGCGGCAAGGTTGATGATGCTGCGACTGAGATATCGCGTATCAGAAGGAATCTCAAAGTGTTGATCAACACCTTGTGGAGGTGGGCCATAACCGCATGTGGCTACTGATCCATATTCTTTCGCAACAGTAATGTGCCTCAGCACTCTTGGATCTGAACAAATACGCGACGGCGAAATGATAAGAGTTCTAACCGACAATTTAATCACTCTTCAACTTGATGCGCTCTTGCCCAAAAAAGCATACTCAAGATTCTCCAAGGCACATTGTTGAACACCTCGCGGCCATCAAGAACTCGCATCGCCTTCTGCTTAGTTTGTTCCCCAAAAAGTGTTGGTAGACGCTCAATTGCTTCCTCCACAAGTTCCACAACTTTAGATTGATTGGTCTTAAACCAAATTTGCTCTGCGGTTTGAAAACCAATCTTGTCTCTTCTGTTGAGAACCATCTCTGGAAGAAAGTCACCGATGGAATCGCGAAGTAGTGGTTTAGTGATGTCGGCACGCATCAAATAGCTGGGGGGCAGGCTTAATGCAAAATTCATCAATGGTCCATCCACAAATGGCACTCTCGCCTCAACTCCGTGAGCCATGGAGTTTCGGTCTTCAAACCTCAACAGCATTGGAAGATTTGATCGAAAAACCATGTCCGTTGAGAGTTCACGTACAGTTCCCGGAACCTTCCCACCAACACGAAAGGGATCGTGCGTGCGATTCAGCGTGACAGTGTGCGGGTTTACCCATCCAAGGTGATTCTGAGATGCGACGCCTAACTTTTCTCCAAAAAATTTCACAATTTCTTGGTTCAGACTGGAATAAACGAAATATTGGGCAAAGCTTGGAAGATTAACTCGACCCGACTTTTGAAAGCTCGAAAAGTCAGTGACAAATCGATATAACTTCCCCCGTCGAAGTTGAGCACAAAGGTGAGTATTGATGAAACTGTTGTATCCACCTAGCTGTTCATCTGCTCCCTGGCCATCGAGCATTACTTTGATCCCATTGCGTCTTGCTTCTTTGAATACACTCCACTGCGCGTAAATACTTGTGGAGCCAAATGGCTCGTCTTGATGCCAAGACAGTTGCTCTATTTCATCCCACAAAGAGTCCGCATTCGGTTCAACGAAATGTCCGATAGCTCTCGTCTGATTGATAACTGCCTGTGCATACTTAGCTTCATTTATTGCTGGATCTTCACTAGTTGCTGTGAAGGTGTGTTGGGACTGTGAAGTTTTTCCAAATCTCGATCCAACAATTCCGACAATTGCGGACGAATCAAGCCCTCCGGAGAGACACGACCCAATCGGAACATCTGACCTCAGATGGAAATCTACAGACTGTAAAAGTAGCCTCCTGTATTCCTCCTTTGCCTCTTCGTAACTCCCTAGAAATGGGGAACGCTGAGACACTCGCCAGGAGCGGCGTTCAAGCTTCAGATCTTCCCGTAATGAGATTTGAACATACTCACCCGGCATAACATGCTCTACATCTTTAAAGAGCGTTTCTTTTCGGTGATCAGTGATTCCATACAGCAAAAAATCAACGGTCGGACCAGGATTAAGTTTGTTTTGTCTGCCCCTTATGGCGGAGAACTGTTTAATTTCGCTCGCGAAATATACGGATGAATTGTGTTGAAGTACATAAAGTGGCTTGATCCCGAATTCGTCTCGGGCAGCAATCGCCTTCTTTTCCAATAAATCAACAAATAAGAACGCGAACATTCCTCGGAGCTTTGAAAGGGCGCCCGAGTTCCACTCAATCAGGGCGGCCATCAAGACTTCTGTGTCGCCAGTCGTATTGAATTTGTGACCTCTTGACTGAAGCTCCGCACGCAACTCTAGGAAGTTGTAAATCTCACCATTGAACGTAAGAGCAAAACGTCCGTCTCTTGATACAAATGGCTGGTTGCTATCTGAAGACAAATCAAGTATGGATAGGCGTGTATGACCCATACCAACCCAACTGTTCTCACTAAGTGGAGCGTTTATCCAGATGCCGTTTCCGTCAGGCCCTCTGTGGTTCACAAGGTGGGTCATACCCGAGATTTCTGCGATTGACACAGAGTGATTCTTTGAAATCACTCCAGCTATTCCACACATAATTTTCTACTACTTTCAACTGCTGCACTAAATAATCTGCCGTATTAATTTTTTGAGATTCTCTGATTCGCTTTCGGCAGTAATTGATTGAGCAGCTTTGTCAGAATTCTTCTTGAATTTCTTTATTGTTTCACTGTCGATTTGCAGAAGGCATTCCCGTATGTTTTCAGCAGAAAAACCGTCTAGTACAACTCCAAGATCGTGAGTTCTTACAATCGTCTCAATGTCTGGGGTTGGTCCGGTGACTATCATCAAGCGTGCTTGTATGAATTCAAAAAGTTTGTTCGGTAGACAATTTGCGAGACTAAAATTAGATGGATGAATAACCAATAAACCAATGTCATAAACATTAAGTCTTTCAACCAGAGCACTACTGATAACTGGCTCGCATAGGTTTACGTTATTGATTTTTTCAATTTTTTTCGACAACTTACGGAAGTACCTAGTTTGTCGTGGGGCTGGAACTAAAAACAGATCTAATTCATAGCCGGATAAATTTGAGACTCCGTCAATCATCGCTTCAATTCTTCTGCCCCGGGAAGCCAATCCTGCATGCACAAGCCTGATAACAGAAGTCTGTCGATGAGTTACATCAAGATCCTGCCACGCGCACACATTACGTACAACAGACGTCTTTACTCGAAATTGTTGCTCAAACTTAGTAGCAATTGAGTCGGAAACCGTGGTAACAAGATTTGCACTCTCTAAAAAGTGTTTGCACAGATAATTGTAATAATTGCTCAAGAGCAATCTAAAACGCCAATCGTCCGTCATTTCTTCAGGTGCATATTCGTGCATATCAACAACTACTTTGGCGCTGTTACTTAAGTATGTTTGCAGGCCGATTGTCTGGACATCATTCAGAACAAAAACATCAACATCAATCTCTTTCAAGAGAGATGCGCACCATTGAACTGCAGGGGTCGAGTGAAATGCAGAATGGAATCTCCGATACACCAGGGATACCAAGCCCCGGAATGTAAGTGGAAGATATGCCTTACTCGCCGGAATTGAAAAATGTCGTGCACTGTTATCCGGTGTTGGTCCATAGCCAATTGTTGTCACTTTCCCAAGTTGAGAAAGCGATTTAATTTGACGGAGTACACGACCATCTGCGGACAGATTAGAAAATGCAATTACACAGAACTCAGCCATGACCAACCAGATCATGAAGAGAAGAAAGAATCGGCTTCAGAGCAATTTGAAGGTACTCCTCATGACCTTCAAGGTTTAGATGTACACCATCTGGTAATAGATATTGGTTTTCGTTGTTCTTAAAACGAGCAGCCATTGCACTTTCTACATCAACAATCTCGAGCTCTTGGTTTGTTTGAGGGCCAAATTTTTCTCTTAGTGCATCATTGTACCTTTTGGCATTTTCTTGATATTTGTTCGAATCCGGCTCATGTTCAAGTCTTTTTGTTACAACATGATTTGTTGCCAAGAGAATTTTTTTTGAGCCGGAAATCAAACATCGTTGGATCATTTCTTCGATGTTTGACAGGTAACCTGCCAGGGTTACCCGTGGATTACCAAGATCTGTTCTCCAAAAATTCGAGTCATTTAGGCCAAACTGAATCCAAACAAGATCTGGAGAATGAGAAGTTACACAATGTTGGATTCTTCCAAGAGCTTCTCGTGATGTCTCACCATTCACAGCAGTGACTTGCGTCAAGACGTCGGAGTACTCTATCGATTCGCTCAGATAACGCGACACGCGCGTCGTCCAAACTCTGTCTGTAGAGACAAACTGACCGAAGCAAATTGAGTCTCCAAAAAAATAGAGGGATGTCATTTTGTTGTTCCTTTAGAGATGAACTACGGGGAAACCGGACGAAATTTTCCTCGATATCCGAATAGCCACTTGTTTAACGCGACTTCTTCAAGCGAATTTTTCTTGAGGTATGTGCGGGTTGCAGTACTGTAGACGGTTCTATCGAATTCACGATTGATTAGCTCATCAGTTACGTCAACTGCTCCTCTATCAAGATCAGGTCTTACGTTCGAGAAAAAGAAGTCAATATAATTAATCAAAGTCTCGGTTTTCTCATCAAGACTTACTTCTTTCCATGGTACACCAACCTTATCTGAGATGTCGATAGCTGGATTTCCTGCGTAGGTTCTATTCGTCTTCATGTCTCGGGTTATGACTGAGCCGAGAAAAGCCATGCTCTTGTCTTCAACTTTGACTGGCGACACCATACACATTCCAACAAACCAGACGTCGTGTCCAATTTCTAAAAAACCATTCGTTTCATAATTACAACCTTCCAGTGTGTCGCCATGCCGAATATGTGAATACAAGGCGGAGTTGATACCAACTCCAAGAAAATCACCTGCGCTTATTCCCCCAGTTCCATCTAGGTGTGTTCCTTGTCCAATCCACGTACCGTGTCCGAGACTTATCTTGTTCTTCGAATAGATGTAGCAGTTGTTATGAATTTTTGAATATTCACCAATTGAAAAGCTTCCGCCAATCACTCGAACTCCTGGGCCGATGTAGGAATGGTCTCCAATCTCAAGATAATCAACATTTGTGAATTCAGCAGTTGGATGTATTTCAACTCCAACGCCTATTTTTTGAACACCAGCAAGTTTCTTCATATCGTCACTCATTGCTCTCTATTAATGTTTCTCCACGTCCAGATGGTGTGTTTGAATCCCTTGTCACTCTTTGCAAATTCAATTTGTTCGTCTAGCCAGGTTGAGACACCCAAATTGTCGAAAATTTGAGAGACGGTGTTCAAAGTTGTTTTGCATCGCAGCTGTGAATGATGCCGATCATGCAGAACTGTCAATATATAACTCTGTACAAAATCATGAAGTTCGAGGGAAAGTAACTGCATTTTGTTGCAATTATCTATGTACTCACAAAATTCTTTCCAGTGAAAATCCTCACTTGGATTTTTCTCTAGTAAGTCTTTTGTTGCCGCAGTTACAAGTCGCGAGTAGTCAAAATTTCCACTGTTGACAAGGACCTCTCGTGCATTGTCGGCAATTAACTGGCATTTATCTAGATTTCTCATCATAGAGAACACTTCATCTGTATTGGAGAGATCTTGGTTGAGAGGAATGTAGTGCTCCCATGGTTCGAGTACGTTGAGATAGTTGGCAGGTGGAAGTATCTGGCAGGTTCCTGCACGCGCTGCCTCAAATAATCGAGGGCTTACCGCAACAAACTCATTTGATTGTGAAACTCTTCTGAAACACGCTCTCTCTATGTCGTAGTAACTGGCATCTTGATGTCGTTTTCGGTACGACTCAACCCGTGTATGAAGTAAACCGTAGGGGTCAAGGACACTGGCCCCTCCCTTCATTCCAATAGTGAATCGACATGAAGCCAAGAAGTTCAACCAATCTTCGCCAAGAAATGCGTCTTCAACACGAGTGGACACATCCACTACAAAGCCATTTGATGAGGCAAGTGCACCAAATTCACTTGCTTGTTGTGCTTTCAATTGGCCCACTCTCCCCAAATGAGCTGGCATCTCCCTCACTCGTTGACCAACATCTATTTGCCGATTGACTAGTGGACGTGTGTTGGGCACGTTTGTGGATTTGGAATAGCCCGTCAAACTTTCGCAAATTTCTATTTGCTTGTGACTCCGTGGATACAGAAGTTCCCACCCGCCCTCACTAGCAGTCAAAATTCGATCAACATCCCAATCCATGCACCAGTTGTCAAGAAGTTTGTTTGCCCAGAAATCATCCTGAGCAATCGCAACAACTTTTCCTGCACGTTGTGCAATGTCTTTGTGTCGATTTTTTATGAAAGGCCATAACGGCGAGAATCGATAATTCAAGTAGTCGTAATTGACAATCAACAAATCCGGAGAAATCTCACCAATATCTTTTGGAAGCGGTTGTTGGAAATGCAGATATTGAACATCAGCCTCAGGAAGATGCTCGCGAAAGCTAAGCAGGTGATCAATTGTGGTTTGCCGGCTGGTTGGCCGAAGAGCATGTATCACTAATACTTTTGCTTGTGTTGAATTCTTCATCGTCGTCACCACTAAAACATCTGATGGTGTAAACCAGAACTGCGTAACAAACGTCGCGCGACGGAAGGAAACAGTAGAACTGCTCGCTGACCTACGTATTGAACCGATGCAGGCAGATAGTTCGTCATCTGCACTAACCCATGTTCACCAGGAATAGGTGCGCTTTGCAATGCAAGTACTGCCTCGTCATACAGTTCCTGTCCAACAATGTCGCGGGGTTGTGCAACAGCCCATTCCAATTCACGGCGATTGTTCGTAAGAATCGCGCTACACACACGTAGTTGCAAACGATCCTTGTCATCCATTGTGTGTTGCCTTTTCTAACGAAGCGACAGCACGTGCGGCAGCATCGCCTTCGCCATATGGATGTTGATTCGGTTCGGTACGAGCCGCTTTCAAAATGTCATCAATAGACCCCTCACACTCCGCATCGAGGGTGTTCCATCCGAGGGCCACGGTTTCCACCCATTCCGTTTCAGTTCTCACTGTGATGCAAGGAGTTCTCAACAAAAACGCTTCTTTTTGTAGCCCGCCGGAATCAGTTACCACTC
>VFQT010004734.1_pt1 | contig 10953 bp, 6 predicted proteins | sample 3512381 | NCBI WGS metagenome assembly VFQT01 (sample SAMN10412376, study PRJNA504923) | tailings metagenome | isolation source: Relicate 2 Philex TSF3 active mining site | place: Philippines: Tuba, Benguet | collected 2017-08-29 | reverse complement strand
AAAACCGCAAAAAATTAGCCCATTGGTGTATTGACATGCACAATATGGTGAATATTGAAAATAAAAAGCCGACACTTTCATATGGGGAAGTATTAGATATTTATGAAAAAAACTATGGAAGAAAAATTCATTTAGTTGACCCTGAGCCTCATAAGCCTCAAAGTAATATATTAGATGATTCTGGATGGAAAGACCATCGCAAGAAAAAAATTAAGATAATTTTCTTAAATAATTTCGTATTTTTTTGTGTTTTAATATTTTTAATTATTATTCTATCACTCGTTTATTTATTTACAAAATAAATTTATATCATTATTTTATGGAACAAAAAAAAGAAGATATATATCTTAGTCCAGAAGATTCATATAATCTATATAAAATGTTTTATGAAATATCGAAATTATTGGAAAAAAATGGAATTGTTTATTGGATCATTGGAGGAACATTTTTAGGAGCAGTCCGGTCCGGAGGTATAATAAAATGGGATGATGATATTGATATAATGATTCCAGTTGGATATAAAAATAAATTATATAAATTGTTTAGAAATAATGATAAATTATATGTTTATAGTAATGTTATCATGTGTATAACACATGATAAAATTAAGTATCGAAATAATGATAAATATTTTATTGATATATTTTATGGAATTCCAAAATTAGTAAATAAAAAAATTGTATTTGAACATAATAATTATATTAGTAATTATGAATGGCCAAATGATTATTATTATTTGGAAGATTTATTTCCATTAAGAAAATATAAGTTTGGCGCATATGAAGTATATGGTCCGAAGAAATATCATGAATTTATGGAGCGCAATTTTAGTAAAAAATGGAATACGGAAGGAGTAATAAGTCATTCTCATACAAAAAAATTGATAAAACCGATTATTTTTACAATGAAACCAGAAGATTATGAACCGGCAAAACCATTCTTTATCCCAAAATAAATCCCAGATATAAAAAACACAAAGATTTTTATATCTTTTATAATATAGGAATGACAAAAATTAGAATGAAAAAAGATAAATTGGCGGTCCGGATAAGAAAGAAAATTGATAAAAATAATATGATAGAAGATTCATCAGGTAGAAAATATATGTATTATCCAGATTTTAGTGATAAAGACTTCTACGAAAAAATATATATTAAGAAAGAATTCTTTAAAAATAAGATAAAGCGCAATAATCAGAAAACTGAGGATATCTGTAATGCGCGACTCTTTAATTTATCACCACAGCAGGAGTTTTTAAAAAATTATATTAGCATTGATACACCATACAACGGCATTTTAATTTATCACGGGACTGGCGTTGGTAAAACGTGCTCCGGTATTCAAATTGCGGAGGGGTTCAAGGATATTATGAAGCGGATGCACGTTGATAACCGGCGTAAAATAACCGTATTATTGAGCCGTCGTATTCTCCAACAGTTCAAAGACCAAATTTATGATATCCGGAAGGAGATTAAAAAAGAGCGCCCCGATGATATTGTTCAATGTACAGGAAATACATACAGTCTCAACTTTGAGCAGTTTAGCGGATTAACAATCCAGCAGAAGAGGAAAGAGACAGGGCGCCTTGTAAATTCATATTACCAATTTTATGGATACGAGGAGTTCGCGAATGAGCTAATGAGCGACATCGGATGGAACGGTAAAAAGAGTTCTCTTACTGATATTCAAAAAAGGGCGATTCGTAGCAAATTTCAGAACCGCGTAATCATTATTGATGAAATTCACAATATCAAGAGTGATACTTCGGATGTTGAATTGCGTAAGGTCCCTCCTATTTTACAAGCGATCGTAACTTACGGTGAGAATATTAGGTTAGTTTTAATGAGCGCTACCCCAATGTATGATAATGCAAATGAGATTATTTATATATTGAACCTCCTTTTACTGAATGACGGGCGCCCTCCTATTAAAAGAAGTGAAATCTTTGATAGTAATGAGAATTTAATTCCGGGCGGGGCTGATAGAATTCGAGAACTGTCAAAAGGTTATATAAGCTATTTGCGAGGTGAGAATCCAGTCGTTTTCCCTTTAAAAATAGAACCGGCGGATGCTATTGTTCCAAATATAAAATATGATATTTATGGAAAGGTTATCCCTCCGAATGAGCGTTTTCATAAATTGAAGGTATCCACTTGCGAGATGAGTCCATATCATTATGATGAATACTTGAAGAAGCTAAAAACAATTGATAAAGATAAGCCAGAAGAAGAAGATGATAATTCTGTGGAAATGGTTGTCAATGAAGATGATGACGATGAGATTGTTCTGAAAAAGAATGATTATGATAAATATGCAAATTCGCTATCTCGCCGTATATGTAATATAATATTACCGGACAAGAACGGTAATTTTACGAACCCGAAGCGCGATTATGCTTATCAAACATCTGATAATGGTCGCGGGGCGTTCATTATCGATTCCGGAAAATCTACCGACTCTACCAAGAAAAAGAAGAGGACTTATCAGTTCAGGTTCCAGACGCATGTCCGATTTAATGCTGGTAAGAGCGACGAAGCCCCTTTCTTAGACGAAAAATATCTGGAAAAATACAGCGCCAAATTTTATAGCGCCCTACAAAATATAAAGAATGGGAAGGGAATCTGTTATATATATTCGGAGTTCATTTGGGCGGGTGTATTACCATTCGCGATGATGTTGGAGCAAAATGGGTTCGAGCGCTACCTATGGAGCGGGGAGAGGCCGTTGTTGGATTACCCGCGAAAGAGGAATCCGATTTGCGCATTGTGTGGGAATGATGCTCTTGCGCGAATACACAACAGTAGTTCATCGAATTATCACGAGTTTCGGAGAGCGAGATATATATTGATTTCGGGGGACACGAACATTTCCACAATTGAAACGTCCAATTTGATGAATATTATGAACCATGATAATAATAAATACGGTGAAGAAGTGAAAATTATTATAGGGACCCGCCTTTTGGGTGAGGGATTGGACTTCAAGCGAATACGTCAGGTTCATATATTGGAGCCTTGGTTCAACTTGTCGCGTATTGACCAGACAACTGGAAGGGCGAGTAGATGGTGTAGCCACGCCGATTTACCAGCGGTCGAGCGCAATGTAGAAGTCTTTTTATACGCGGTTGTTCCCCCAAAGAAAGCCAGTAAAAAGGAGCAAGAGACGGAAACAATTGATACACGTATATATCGTATCGCAGAAGTTAAGGACCGTAAAATTCGAGAAATATCATATATCTTAAAACAATCCGCAGTTGATTGCGCCCTGAATAAAAATGGAAACATATTCGACTTTGGCGGAAAGAGCGTAGATATGGTCAGTAGCTTGGGCCGAAAGGTAAGGATAAGATTAGAGGATAATAATGGGAGCAGAGAATGCGATTATAAAGATTGTGATTATAAGTGTGTATGGGAGCCTGATAGGAAGAAGATGTATAAGGTAAATATTGATACATATAATGAGCGGTTCGCGCGGTCCGATATAACGAAGTCGAAGAAAATATTGAAGAAATTATTCGAGGTCGGCTATGTTTATACATTGGAAGATTTGGTTAAAATTATTAGGGAACATATGAAGAATTTTGAGCTCCAATTTATATATATTGCGATTACAGAGATGATTAATAATCGCGATGAGCCAATTTATGATATGTATAATAGGCGGGGATATATGATTCATAAGGGTCCATATTATATTTTTCAGCCGATTGAATTCACTTATGCGGACGCCCCTCTTCTTTATAGGATGCGACCCTTTTCACAGAAGACGGTTGAATACGTTTTCAAGAATGACGTGGAGGAAATTGATTATAATATGATTATGACGAAGAATCAGATAAAAGATGGGGATATACTTGCGTCTGTAATTAAAAATGCGGAGATGATTCAGAAAGAGATAGAATCAAATCACAAAAATAAGATGTATATAATTTTGACGCAAATAGTAGATAAGTTGAATGACAAAGATAAGAACGTTCTTATAAAGAAGATTTTCATTGATTATTATGAGTCGAAAGGTAAGATGACGAATCCATATCTGGTATTATTATATGAATATTTTGAGCCATTATTCCTTTATAAATATCGTGATTTAGAGGTTGGAAAAGATGACGTCGCAAATGATAAGCTAATTGGATACTATTATATATTTAAGAACTTGAAGGCTAATAATAATGAGAATAAGGCAATTATGAAGATATTTTGCTATAATGAGGATACAAAGCTCGTGGGTGAATGTGGGTCAGAAATACGCGACCGTTTGAAGCTTAATATGAAAATAAAAGCGTCGAAACAGGCAAAAAATGCTTCCAAAAATTTCAATATTATTTATGGGTTCATGGTATTAAAGGATGGGCCATATGTTTTTAAGGTTTATGATGGGACGCGGGATACGGGGGCGGTTACACTGGACATGAAGAAGAGTAAGAGGTCCGAGATGAAGGGGAAAGAGTGTGATTTTCATAGTGTTGTCGAATTGAATGAAATGTCTAAGAAAACCGGCATTGAAATAGCTGGGACTCAGAAGAAGAAGATTTGCGTTGTTTTCGAGTATAAATTGCGGGAGTATGATTATGATAGGCATCAAGGGAAGCGGTGGTTCCTAAATTCGATAGAGACGATGAAATATTCTTCGCAATTACTAAAAAAGTGAATTTAAAAGTAGTTTAATTTATTATATATTATATAATGAGTTCTCTTACAAAAAATGACATATACTTCTATACTCAAATAAAAAAAAGAGTATCGTTAAATCCACGCTATTTAGATGAGAATTTTCCAGCATATATCGAGAAAATCGTGAAAAATAATGTGGAGGGAAAATGTATCAAGGAGGGATACGTTGTTCCTAATACAGTTATCATATTAAAGAGGAGTATTGGAAATATGAATAATAATCAGTTCAATGGAAATATTACGTTCGATATTACTATCGGGGCGAAAGTCTGTAATATTCCGGTGAATAGTGTAATCAAGGCGTCGGTTAAGAAAATTAACAAGCTCGGTATATTGGCAGAATTGGGACCACTGATGATTATTGTTCCTAAGGAAATACATCAGGATAAGGAGCCTTTTTCGAAAATTAATATCGGTGATGAAATTGATTTGCTCGTCATTGGGAAGACATTCCATTTGAATAGCAATATTATCTCGATATATGCGAAATTAAATAGCGAAGTTCGAAAGAAAGTTGTTATTCAAATTAGAAAAGGTGTAGATAAGCATAAAAATATGGATTCTTTGGTTGTGTCTGAATCTGTTATTGAATCGGAGTCTGATGTTGACGATGAGGCGGAGACTGACAGTCAAGATGAAAATGGTTCAAATTCGGGGGATGAAGATGAAGGTTCTGAGGATTTAGAAGAATTAGATGATGACTTAGGAGAATTAGATGAAGATATGGAAGGAGAAGCAAATCCAACGGAAGACCCTGAAATAATAAGCGATGATGAAGATGAAGATGAAGACGAAGATGAAGACCAAGAAGATGATGAAGATGATGATGACTATGAAGATGATGAGTAATCAATATAAAAAAAATGTGATATATTTGTTTAAAATGGAAGACCCGATTTCAGTTAAAGATATTCGCATTATGAAAGAATTCATCGAGAAAAAGATGAATAATAGTCAGAAGATTCAAATTATTGATATTATAAAAAATAATAATTTACGTTATACATTGAATAAAAATGGTTATTTTATTAATTTAACAAATATACCGAATGATTTATTGAAAAAAATAAAGATGTTCGTCGATTTTACGAAGGATAATGTGCGTGAACTGAGTAAAACGGAAGATATATTGAATAATGAGAAGACGCGAATTGAGGCATTTGATAAAAATGTGAATAATTCAGTTGTATTTCCAATAATGGATAATGATATGGATAAGAATATTAATTTTGAGATTTATTCGCTGGATGGGATAAATGAAATTTTTGAGGAGTATCGTAATATAAATGAGGATGAGATTGAATTTGAGAAGAATTTTGTTGTTGATACAAGTCGGGAAATAACTGGTTATAAAATAGTATTGAAAAAGTATAAGACTAAATATGTTGGAAATCGGGCGAAAATATTAAAGAGATTTCGTGATATATCTCGGATGAGCGTTAATACGCGTAGTGTTAAGACATCACTGAATACGGTAAAACCGAAAACAAAAACGAAGAAGAATATTTCAGTTGAGAAGGAGGATGAACAGTTATCGGAAGAAGAAGAGGAAGAAGAAGAGGAGGATGAGGAGGAAATTGATGATGAGTAGGCTACGAATATTATAATATTTTAACTTAAAACTAACTAACTATTATATTGTAATAATCAGTCATGATACCAATAGATAAATTACATAGTTATTTGAATAAAGGAGGCGACAATGTGGAGAAGGATTACGTTTTTCATATTCCGGAGAAAGTCATCGCAGAGGGGCATATATACGATAAATATATTTTAGATGCGAAGTATAGTTTCGTAGATAAAGATATCGTCGATGTTCCGGAATGGACTGGATTGGATTCTTCATTTAAGATGGTTAAGGATAGGAATAATGAGAGGAAGAACAGTTTTATTTATTCAATATTAAATGAGGTCTTGGGTGAATTTCGTTATTTGGATAGTAAGTCGAAAATTATAATGATTAAGGATCTGATGCGTCAGATTGCTTACGACATGGAGGAGAAGGCTCTGTATAAGGATAATGATTATACACGGAAGAGGACTTTGATTAGAGAGAAGTTTATGGCGAATGAGGATATTGACGATGACGCAGTATTAAAGGGAATTATTGTGGATTATTTTTCGCTGACGGTTTATATTTTTAAGGAGATTGTGGGTGGATTAGTTAAGAGGAGGAAGGTTGAGCGGATTAGTTATATTCCGAGTATGTGGAAAAATGATGACCGGAAGATGGAGTATGTTTTGAAGAATCCATCTTGTTTTTTGATTGAGAAGGAGGGGAGATATTACCCTGTTTTTAATAGTCATATGACAGGAGTTGTGTCATGGAAGAGTATGGGAATTGAGTTTTTTGAGGAATTACGGTCAGGGGGAGCTCAACCAAAGCCGGAGACTAAATTATTGAAGAAGATGACATTAGTTGAATTACAGAAGGTTGCGATTGATAAAGGAGTTTCGATATTTAAGAAGTCTGAGAAGACGGGAAAGGATTTGAAAAAGAATATTTCTGAATTGAGGGAAGAATTGGAAAATATGTGAAAAAAATATATAATAATAAGATATGGTATTTTTGGTTGAATATATTTGGATTGGGGGAAATAATGAATTACGTAGTAAGTGTCGGGTTATGAATGAATGCGACAGTGTATATGATAAGGATTCCGTATATTTTTATCCTGATTGGAACTATGATGGTAGTTCAACTGGTCAAGCTATTGGAAGCGATAGTGAGGTTATTATGAAGCCGAAAGCAGTTTTTAAATGTCCTTTTCGGAAGGGAGACAATAGAATGGTATTATGTGATACATATTTACCGAACGGAGAGCCACATATTACAAATCATCGAGCGGGGGCAGTTGAGATTTTTGATAAGAAGGTTGAAGAGGAGCCATGGTTTGGCTTAGAACAGGAGTATTTTTTAGTGGATTTAAAAACGGGGAAACCGTTGGGTTGTGAGTCTTTTATTCCTGCGCAAGGGCAATTTTATTGTGGGGTTGGTGGCGGAAATGCTTTGGGTAGGGATATTGTAGAGGAGCATTTAGAGAAGTGTTTATATGCGGGATTGAGAGTAAGTGGGATAAATGCTGAGGTTGCTCCGGCGCAGTGGGAGTTTCAGATTGGACCTTCTTTGGGTATTGAGGCGGGGGACCATTTGTGGATGGCGCGTTATATATTGAACCGTGTTTCCGAAAAGTATGGGGTTCGTGTTGATTTGACGCCGAAGTTGATTACGGAAATTAATGGGAGTGGATGTCATACGAATTTTAGCACAAAGGCGATGCGAGAAGGGACACCTGAAAAGACTGGCTTAGAATTGATTGATGAAGCGATTATGAAATTGAGTAAGAAGCATATTGAACACATGATAATTTATGGAGAGGGAAACAAGGAGAGGATGACAGGTCATCACGAGACTGCGAGTTATGATGAATTTAGTTTCGGGAGGGCGAATAGAGGACGGAGTGTTAGAATCGGAAACGATACTATTAATAACAAGCGGGGGTATTTTGAAGACAGAAGACCCGCGAGTAATTGCGATCCATATTTGGTAACGGGGAAAATATTTGAGACATGTTGTTTGTAAAAACTCTGTTTTAGTTTAAAATTATTCTACTATATATTATAATCATGGACTATAATATATTCAAAAAATTAGGAAACAATAAAATTCGTATAGAATTTGGAGATAATTTACCAAAAGAATTATTCGAGAAGATTGTTGAAAGATGCATTTATTCCACAGAAAACGGTGGAATGGGCTTTAAATATGAAATGAAGACACATTTGAAAGAATATACAACTCCATTAGAGTATGGATATGTTGATGGAAAAGATGATATTAAGAGATATTGGCAATTTGGGACCTGTCATATGCGACATATTAAAGAAACTGTTGTTCAAGAGGATGATATTGAGAAGTATGGGATGAAAGTTGTTGTATTTCATGACAGCGAAGTTAAAGAAAGTAAAGTGCGTGAAGGCGCAAAGAGGACTTACCAATATGTGAATAAATACGAAATATTGGATGACATGTTCGGATTTTATTTGGATTTGATTGAGGTGCGCGAGATAGAGAGCGACCTTTCATTTCGGGAAAGTGGATGTATGGGCGTTCCATTTAAATATCGTATCCAGTTGCGATTTGATGCGAAAGTTGATGATAGTATCAAAGTTGGAGAGGAAACAATTGAATTTGAGAGTTATTTCAGTAAGTTTTTGAGGTGGTTATTTGAGGAAATCCAGCAGACGAATTTTATTATATCTGTGGATGAGAAGAATAATCTGATGAAGTCGTTTCGTAGATTTATTCGGGAGGGTTTCTATGTGGAGCCGGTGGATGTATTAAGGCGCAATTTCTTTAAGAAAGATGGAATACCGTATGTTCGTGAGAATTATGGAGTTTCATTTTATCCGGAAGGGGAGGTCTGTTATTTATTTATCACTGAGAATTTCAGCAAGAATGTTGATGGAAAGATTTTTATTATATTGAATGACCGGATTATAAATACAGGGAGGGAAGTTAGCGGGTATGAGAATAGCATTTGCGAGGGATATTATAACGCGCAGAAGAATACGTTTGTTATGACCGATATTTTGTATTATCGGGGGGCTGATGTAAGGAAGACGAAGTTTTTCGTTATGGGAGCGGGGACTAAGGAGAAGATGCGCCATGAATACATGTATCAATTCTTTCGGGAGTGTATTCAAAAATCTACATATATTGTTGCGGAATTGCGAGAGGAGGCTACTAAAATTTACGTGGGGAAGTATTTATTTGGGAGTGGTTCATTATTTGAGGATAATGTTAATGAGATATTTGATAAAATTAGCATTCAGGAGTATCCGATTGATGGTATTATGTTTCGCCCGATGGTAGATTTTTATCCGGAGAAGAGTGGCCACTGGTATGAGTTTATGAGGTGGCGCTATCAGTCGATGAGGACCGTAGATTTTTTAGTTAGTTATGTTCGCGATGGGAAGAATGATAAAGTAAGTCCTTTTCAATTACCGAGCAAGGATGACCAGTTCGGGAGGATTATTTATTATAAGACGCTTAAATTGATGATTGTGGGGGCGAGTGGAAAGGTTGTGGATTTTAATCCCCGTGGAGGGAATCCGATGACGAATATTGCGAATGTTCCATTACACGAGAGTGGGCGATTAGTTGTTAGTAGTGGGGATGAGATTGAGAATGGGATGGTAGTTTCATTCTTATACCAGAGGATTTATGGAGAATATACGAACCTTTTTCGTTGGACGCCGGTCGCTATAAATTATTCGAAGACTACTCTTTTTCATCGAAAGATGGATATCGGATTAAATGAATCATATGGGAATCATATATGGAACGCGCTGAATAATCCGATTACAGAGACTAACTTAAAAGAGGGGTCGGTCCCCGAGGAGGATTTGAGTTCCTTTTATTATATTGAGAATTCGAATCGGATTAAGAAGTATCCGTTCCAGATTTTTCACAATCGGATTATTAAGGATAAGCTCATCAGTGGTGTATGTCCGGCGGTATTAGGTGGGAAAGATGAAATGGTTGGTTCATTGCTGGATTTGGCGTGTGGAAATGGAGGAGATACTTCGAAATGGAGGCTCGGGAAGTTGAAGACTGTTGTGGGAATTGATATTTCGAAGGATAATATTGATGGGGCAATTGAGCTATATAAGAGGGTCCCTAAGCCGAGGCCAGATACGACATATATTTGGGGGGATTGTGGGAAACTTATTTTTCCGAGCTTTGAATGTGCGATGGATACATACGGGCGCGTGAAAATGGAGAAGACTTTTCTGTCGAAGAATCAATTTGATGTAGTCAGCTTACAATATGCGATCCATTATTTTTTTGAGGATGAAATCTTATTGAGGAGCGTTTTACAAAATGTAAGTGATAATTTGAAGGTGGGGGGTCATTTTATTGGGACGAGTTTGGATGGGGGACGTGTGTATAAGATGTTAGAGAAAGTGGATATGAAGGAGGGTAAAATCGGGGATGATTTATTATGGAAGATTACGAAGGAGTATGATATTAAGAAGTGGGATGCTAAGAAGCCGAATCTGGGTCATCAGATTGAAGTTTTTGTTAAGACAATTGGGATATCACATAAAGAGTATTTGGTGAATTATGAATTTTTGAAGACAATTTGCGGGGAGTATGGGCTGGAAATGGTGGAAATTCGGGGATTTGAGGAGAGTTATTTAGAGGCTTTGGATGCTGGGACGGAGTTTGAGAATGATTTACGGGCGATGAGCGCGGTTGAGAAGGAGTTCA
>VFQT010004732.1_pt1 | contig 10961 bp, 8 predicted proteins | sample 3512381 | NCBI WGS metagenome assembly VFQT01 (sample SAMN10412376, study PRJNA504923) | tailings metagenome | isolation source: Relicate 2 Philex TSF3 active mining site | place: Philippines: Tuba, Benguet | collected 2017-08-29 | reverse complement strand
GTGTCATCCGAGTTTCAAATGATAAAGAAAGAATTGAAAGGTGATTTACGAAGACTCCGCGAAGAAATGAGCAAAGAAAACAAGAAAAATGCTGATGAAATACGGCGTCTCCGTGAAGATATGGCAATCGAAATTAAATTGGTTGCCGAGAAAGCCGATACAGATATGAAACGTTTACGTCAACATATGGAAAGCGAAATGCGGTCATTGCGCGAAGAACTAAAAGGAGAGGCCAAAAACAATAATGAAACCCACATATCCGCATAAAGATTATTCCAAAGAAATATATATGTCAGGTGCAACCGATATCCCCGACAATCCCAAAAATATCAATTATCGTCTTTATATTTTGGACCCATTATCGGTGATTGTGAAACTCGCCATTTTGCGCAACAAACCAATTGGTACAAAACTTCGCATCACCGATAATGTTTTTTACATACAAGAACCTGGGCCATTTCAGGCATTGTGCCGCCTCTATTTCAACTCGGGTAAAACGGATCTACAATATTTATACAATCCAATTCAACTTGCATGCTCCGCTTTTTTGAATACGCGGTTTTGCGACAAAACGCCGGGTATTCGAAAGCTATTTCAATGCGCAATTTCTGGCTTAGAAAGACTCAAAGAAACATATAAGGCGTGTCCCGTCATTGTATTATGTCTAAACTATTACATCAATTTAATAGAAAACTATTTGGAAGAGTATATGAATGATAAGTTATTTAAGAAAGATGCAATGACGGCAGTATATGATAGTACCACGATTACTGCCCTAAATAGCATTTGGACGGGCGACCGAATCAAAGTGGTGATGGATATTATCGATTTTTTGTGTACCGATAATTTGGCGGCAAATAATGTCCAGTCGCTGGAAATATTTATTAACAATATTGATTTGATAGTACCGGGGCTTATTAATCCATAGCAGAAACCTGGGCGTGTAAATAAGTTTCGAGCTCTAACTCGATGTCGGTATCTGTTATGGGAACCATATTGGGCACTACCTTTGGTTTGGATATTTCATCAATAATAGTTTTGTATTTTTTGTATTTTAAATCCTCTAAACTTGGTGGAATGGGATTTAGAAATGATTTTATGTAATCGAGTGAATAATGAATAATAAGAATAATGAGTATTGATATTATCAAGATGTTGAATACCATATATCAAAAGTTTGGGTTTTTTGATATATGTTGAAACGCAGTTATTTCTTGGATGATTTGCGACGGTTGGATCTCTGTTTTCTCTTCTTGGATTTGTTCTTTTTCTTACCACCAAACAAATTTCGGTCACCAATTGGCTTTGCCTCGCCCATAGGCTTTGCCTCGCCTATAGGCTTTGCCTCGCCCATAGGCTTTGCCTCACCCATAGGCTTTGCCTCACCCATAGGCTTTTCATTGTCCATAAGCTTTTCTTCTTCATCTACTTCTATTAGAGGCTTATCTTCTACTTTTGCCTCACCGATAGGCTTTGCTTCTTCTGCTTTCGCATTATCCGAAGAAAACCAACTTTTAAATCTAGACGCAAACGACGGCCCCTCATTTGCCTTAGCATCAACTTGCGCTTGTAGCTTCGAATTATCATCCTCTAACTTCTTAATTTTCATATCGTTCGCTTTTTGAATCTCGCCACACTTCGTCTCAGATTCCTTTTTAATCTCCTCTATCTTCTTGTTGTTCATTTCGATTCTTTTCTTGGGATCACTCACCATAAAATCGAGAAGACCAGCACCGTGTTGTTTAGGCATTATACAATATACGCACAAAAAATCACCCATCCACAAATACCATAAACAAAACTATATAAACGCATAGCCCGAAACATAAACATCTAAATGCCTTCCCTGATTCTTGTTGACAAAACCGGAAAACTAAAATCAATTAAAACTAATGGACTCGATTTAGAAGCCCTTTGTAAGAAATGTGGATTCAAGAATATTGATGGGTTCGCGCTGGCTCATACTTGGTCCGTAGTATTTAATTCAATTGAATATAAATTATGCTTATATGGCAAGACTACTGGTCGTGCCAATATGGAGAACAAATATGAGTTCCCACCACCTATGGATAATACGCTTTTTTTCGGTAGTTGTGTTGTGCTAAATATGGAAAACGGCGTAGTGGCCGATATGTCGGTCAAGGAGTTCGAGGATATTATGGAGCACCTTTATGGTGGATTTGAGGATGTGGATTCCAATGATGATGAAGACGAAGATGATGCAGATTCCGTCGATTTACCCAAGACCAAGGAGGGATATGTAAAAGATGATTTCATAGTGGACTCGGATGAAGATGAAGAAGACACAGAGGAATCGGATGAGGAACTCGAAACAGAAGAATCGGAAGAAGACATTGTGAAACCAAAGCGAAAACCAGCATCCAAACCAAAGACACCATCACAGAAGAAAGAGAAACAAGCCAATATAATTATTGAGTGCTCGGATGAATTAGAGGAAGAAGAATATTTGCCGATGTAGAAACCTCCGTAAAATATATAGATAAACAATATAAACCCATTTCACCCAATCATATAATGGATTACTCACACATATTACACCGATTTCCCATTTTTGAACTTTCTTATGAAACATTTGCGCATAAGAAAGTTCCACCTAATTACGACATCTGTATGGCCATACCTACTGGCAAGAAACAACTTATCTGGTTCACATTCGACAATACCGATGATATTGCACTCCTTATTGATATCAACAAGTCCAAACAAATCACGAAAATGAGCAGAGTAAATATATTATCGCCTCGCATCGATACATATTTTGGGACGTTGTTGTATGGTACAATGGTCCAAAGTACCGAGACTTTCCAAGTGTTCGTAATTGAAGATATTGATCATTATGAATGCATTAATTTTAAAAAAATGCTATTTGGTGAAAAACTCACATATTTATACGATTTTTTTACAAAAAATTTGCCAAATCAACAATCCAACGAGTTCTTGCTCGCATTGCCGTATATGCGCATTTTTAGAGATGACGCCGATCTGGATTCGCTTCCATTCTATGAATCATTTACCAAACCCGCTAAATATATTAGCCATCATATTCAGTTTCGCTCGACTAGCACTATTGTTCCATATTTGAATCATATATATAAGAAACCGCAAGCACCAATAGAACAGAAATGCTTGTCCCTATGTGATTCACTTGAAAAACGCACCGATTTCGACTATCGTTTGTCGATATATTCGGGGGTTGCCATATTTCGTGCCGTTGCCGATATTCGTGATGATGTTTATCACCTGTTTGCTTATGAGAAAGATGCACCATCAGTCTATGTGGGTGTAGCATATATTGGCACCCGAGTCCAAAGTAAATATATGAACTCGTTGTTCCGCAAGATTCGCGAGAATATAAATATTGATTATGGGGAAGAAAGTGAAGATGAAGAATATTTTCAGGATTTGAGAATCGATAAATATGTTAATTTAGCATGCGACCATAAAATTGAATGTGTGTTTAACAAACGGTTTCGAATGTGGGAGCCGGTAAAGAAAGTGGACAATGGAAGATATACGCATATTGGGGAGCTGGTGTCGTTGGGCCCAAAACGTGTTGACCAAAGGCACGACCAAAACCGTGTTTTGGGTCAAAGGCCCTATCAAAAATATGTTAACCAAAGATCTGGCCACAAGAAATAGGATTTAATATAAAGAATATATATTTTTCAAGAAATATATATTTTATCCCATTAGATTCTCCTTTTTTTCTGTCGGATTCTCCTTTTATTCCGTCGGATTCTCCTTTTATTCCGTTGGATTCTCCTTTTATTCCGTCGGATTCTCCTTACAGAGTCTGCTCACCCACAATAAACTCGTTCTCCAATTCCCCAGTACTCTCCATATCTTTTAACAACCCTTTATGATATTCAATATTTTCCGTTAATTCCGTTTTGTTTTTAAAATACTTATTCTCAAAAATACCATCTACATAATTCCACATAGTTAGTGTCTTTTTGCTATTATACACCAATAAAAATCGTAACAACTCCACATTCGAATATGCACAATATTTCTTGATTGCCAATATGTATTTATCGGTAATATCAATAATAGTTTTGTGATAATCCGCCATCTTATCACATGTAAACATGTATTCATATAATACAAACTCTTGAATAAATGCACCACTACGATAACTTAACGCCCGTCCACCATAATCGATCCTCAAAAATAAATCCAAACATGTATTGTTTTTTTTCTTATTAAGTTCATCCAGACAATCCATAATTATTTGTTTGCCGACAAGAACCAAAGCATCAATAATATCCAAATATGCGCGTTCTCTCATAATCGCCGTATCATCGCGAATTAATTCATCCGCCATCTGGTTTTTATCAATTTTATTTAATATATATTCATAAAGGGTCCGGTTATTTTGCGCACGATTGCGAATGGTATTTGTCAGTGGACCTACTTCGACATGTTCCATATGAACAATATAACGATGAAATGTGGTCAAATAACGGAGATTTTTGTTGATTTTATTATTGAGCACCTTTGTATTCTGTATATACGGTTTTACGCGAGCCTCATAAAATGGCAAATATTTCTCAAATACGGGCTCTAAATTCAAATAATCCAAAAACTCATTATTTTTTTTGCGATTCAAATACTTAACATACAATTCATTAAATAATGAAGGCAATTGATACGACTTTTCGCAGTCATTCATGATTTGTGTAATTTGACGTGCATACGAGCCAAATACTCGTTGATCCACAGCATCACATCGTGGTTGCTGTTCTGGAACAGTACCGCGTTCCCGCATCCACTGATAATAATGCGGATTATGAACAATTCCTTGTTCAATTGTTCCCTTATTCCAGCTGAATGCCGTCTTACATTCGATACACCACATTTGGTCGCAACCATCGATTTTCGAAATGCGCATCCCACAATTGGGGCACGGTCGCGTGTTTTTCCGCAATTCCTCTACTGAATCGATGTCTTCCTGTTTACATTCGTGATTTTCTCCATCAATAACTACAAAACATTTGGAGCATGTGTGTTTCGAGCAAATATCGCACTTGTATTGTGTAGACAGCATCCCGCGACATCCTGTGTTTTGACACGGCATCACAAATTTGCGGGAAGCCGTTGTATTTGGGTTACCCAATTCTTGTTGGATATTGTTGTATTCACGATATAATTCATGAATATGAGCACGATGTATATTGATTTCATCCATAATCGCCTCCATCCGTTTATCGAGCGCCGATATTTTCCCATAGCGGAGCGCGCTCTCATAATGCTCAGGTATCTTAGCGATCGCCATATCGGCCAAAATGGTGCGTCGATGAGTCCGATAATCCTTGTCCATGAAAGACGCATTCAATGCTGATTTTGAAAACTCGATATGCCATTTATTACGGCATTTCATACAATGTGGTTCATTCGTGGTATTTGTCAAATAAGTCCGCACGCATTCTTTACATGCCTCATAAGCACAATTGGCAAAATAGCATTTTACAATATTGTGGGTAGATTTATTATATTTAGAACAACATACATTACAGCTATCATTTGATGCCATTATTTATATAATATATCAAATAGGTTTATATCGTTTTATGAGTAGACCAAGGTTCTGCGTTATTTTCGATATTGATGAAACAATGATACAATATTTACACGATGAGTCATCAATACATAAATGGCATTCATACAAGAAATTTTTCCCAAACATAATAGAGGCTGTCGAATATGGCACAAATATTATATTGTTTCGCCCAGGATTGCGTCAATTCATTCATTATGCGCAAAAACACAATATTGATTTGGCGATTTGGACTTATGGCAATAAGGCATATTCGAAGATGATTGATAAGGTGATTACCGAGTATGCGGATTTGCGAAAAAGTCCATTTGAGTTTGTATATTCGCGCGAAGAAATACAGGCAGATTTAGCAAATGGGCGCGAAGAAAAGGATTTGCGGCGGGTCTTTGATGCTTTCCCTCAAAAATATCATAATTCAAATACTTTTTTGGTGGATAATCGAGCTGCCAATGTGTTCCATCATTCCAATCGTGAAAATGGTATTGTGGTGGAGTCGTTTGATATTACAGCGGGATATAGCCCAAACAATGATAAAATGTTCGAGACACTAAAACACATTTGTGATAAGAATCCGTCGTATATGCATTCTATATTTTCAAAAGTGAATGTAGTTCAAACTGGTTTAGAAAGGTTGTATAAAAAATACATTGTGAGAGGTGAACCGTTGTCGCTCATTTGTGATGGATTTGTGGATGAAGATTCTACATTTTATAGGCTGAATCCTATACGAAAGAAACCTACTCGCAAGATTCGCAAGCAATCATTAACCAAGCGAAAAAACAATCGCAAAACACATAAAGCATAAATGACACCAAATTCAAATGGGAAACACATCATCCGGAAATTCATATACGTGTAATTATGAAGATATACAGAGAGGTATTGAAAATAAAGATGGAATTATAATACACATAATGGATAATGATGATTTATTAATTAGTGGAACTACACCTATTAATAAAGAAAATGAAACCATAAATAAACTTTTAAATGATCGAGAATATGACACAAATATTATTGTGTATGGAAAAAATACAGACGATTATGAGAGGCTGTTAAAAAAACATAATCAATTGATAATGCTGGGGTTTCGTAATGTATGGGTTTACCTTGGTGGATTGTTTGAATGGAGCTTGCTACAAGACATTTTTGGTAAATCACAATTTCCAACCACAAATATAGTTCGAGATATAATAAGTTATACCCCTAAGAAAAAGGGAACTCGTCAAAGGGAACTCGTCGTTCCCTTTTGAACCCATACAAAGGAAACCTTGGTTTCCTTTTGATTCTTCCTTTAAAGGGAACTCGTTGTTCCCTTTAAATCCCATACTATAAAGGAATAAGAATAAATTTAAAAAGAAAGGATAAGAAGGAAGAAGGAAGGAGATAAGAAGGAAGGATCAAAAGAAAACCTGGGTTTCCTTTATAGTATGGGATTTAAAGGGAACGACGAGTTCCCTTTTTTTAGTATACTCATTATTTATATTATCGCATAATATGATTAATAAAAAATCGGGAGTATTGCGAACAAACACTTATACGAATAACCTGGTTTCCCGTGGAGTTGCCGAGCAATTTGTACCTCTTGGTGTCAGCGCAAATAATTTTAATCTAACAAAATACGAAGAAAGTCAAAATCAAACCATAGTTCATGTTGATATTTCGGGTTCTGGACCTACTGGTTATACCGGTTATACTGGTTCGACTGGTTCAACTGGACGTACTGGCTCTACTGGACCTACTGGTTATACCGGTTATACTGGCGCCACTGGCTCTACTGGACCTACTGGTTATACCGGTTATACTGGCGCCACTGGCGCAACAGGCCAAACTGGTGATACCGGCCAAACAGGTAGCACCGGCTACACTGGTTATACTGGCCCCACTGGCTCAACAGGCCAAACTGGTGATACCGGCCAAACAGGTAGCACAGGTTACACTGGTTATACTGGCCCCACTGGTTCAACCGGCCAAACAGGTGATACAGGCCAAACAGGTAGCACCGGCTACACTGGTTATACTGGTTATACTGGCCCCACTGGTGTTCAAGGCATTCAAGGCATTCAAGGCATCCAGGGAGATACAGGCTACACTGGTTATACTGGCCCCACCGGTCTTGCCGGTGCCGGCGGAGGTTTAGTGTATTTTTTAAACTATGCAAATCGCTCAACAACCCAAACATTCAACGGAACGCAAACCTACACATACTATTTAGCCGAACGAATCCAGGACACCAATAGTACAAATAACTACACATTATCAGGAACTGGACCATTTAATGTCTCATTTTCGAGCGCAGATGACCCCAATAATCTCCAATTCTTAATCGAGCCAAACAGTATCGGGATGAACTTCATACCCGGTGGTGTATGGAACCTGAATATCAACGCATCATGTTCAAGTCCATCATTTGCAAGAAACTACATTTCATGGGGCCTCTATTATAACCTTGAATCAACACCAGGAACTCGTGAAATAATCCTACTGGGTACAAGTACTCGCAAATATTTGACATCTACACTCACTACTGAATACTCGATTGATAACAAGATAATGACGCGATTCTTGAATAGTTCATCGAAGCAGTTATTTGTAAAAATCATGGTGGGGTCAATAGAGGCGAGCACAGATGAAATCGTATTCTATTTTTCGAATACTTATCCAACCAATATCCAAACATCAATCCCGATTGTAGGACCTACCGGACCCACTGGTCCAACAGGACCAAAGGGTGACAAGGGTGATACCGGTACCTCATATTTTTCTATACAGGGAGGCTCATCCAATTTATACTATAACTCGGGCAATTTGGCAGTAGGAAAATCGACGGCGTCGTATACATTTGATGTATCGGGGAGCATCAATACGAACGGTAAATATTTGGTCGGCGGAGCAGATTTATTATTAAACACGCCTCTCTTAGGTAATCCAACCACAACCACACAAGATTCGAGCGATAATTCGACACGTGTTGCTACAACGGCATATGTGACAACAAAAATCAATGCTGTAATTGGAGGGGCAATACCGGCACTAGATACGCTAAATGAATTGGCGACGGCATTGGGTAACAATGCATCGTTCGTAACTACGATTGGAGACCGTTTCACCTCTACGGATTTGAGTTTGGATGATATTAGAACAAGTATTAATGCTTTGCCGACAAAATCAGTTATTGACAGTTCACTCAACAATTATTATTTGAAAACTGCAATTGATGCCAGTGTCAACTCGATTTTGGGTTTTTATTATACCAAGTCGGCAATTGATAGTAGCTTGAATAACAACTTTTATAATAAAACGCGTATTGATGCTAGTTTTGTGAATGTGCCGTTAAAATCAGCTGTTGATAATTCACTCAATAATTATTATTTGAAAACGGCAATCGATGCCAGTGTTAATACACTTCTTAATAGCTACTATACCAAGTCGGCAATTGATAGTAGCTTGAATAGCAACTTTTATAACAAAACAGCCATCGATACTAGTATCAACTCAATTTTGGGATTTTATTATACCAAGTTAGCAATTGATAGTAGCATCAACAACAACGTATATAACAAAACAACCACTGATGCCACATTCTTATCAAAGATATCTTTTGATACCAGTATGAACTCGAATTATTACGCAAAATCAACAATTGATAGTAGATTTACCTCTACTGATTCTAGTTTGAATGATATTCGTATAAGTATTAGTCAGTTGAGTATTACGGGTGCAATCCAAGATCCAAGTATTAACGAATTGATTAATTATAATGCGGTTCAAGATGCCAGTATTAATGCTTTGCCGACAAAGTCGGCCATTGATAACTCACTAAACAATTATTATTTGAAGACGGCAACAGATGCAAGCATTAACTCATTACTTGGGTCCTATTATACCAAAACGGCAACAGATACTAGTATTAATTCGGTTCTCACTAATTATTATTTGAAGACAGCAACAGATACAAGTATTAACTCATTGCTTGGGTCCTATTATACCAAAACGGCAACAGATACTAGTATTAATTCGGTTCTCAACAATTATTATTTGAAGACCGCCATTGATTCCAGCATCAATAGCAATGTGTATAATAAAACTAGTATCGATTCAAGTATCAACTCGGTTCTTGGTTCTTATTCTACTATCAGTTATGTAGATAGTCGATTTACCAATTTGACTGGTGTAGCCCCAGAAAGCTTAGATACATTAGCCGAGATTGCTACAGCCCTACAAAGTGATGCAAGTTTTGGTGTTCATGTATATCAGCGCCTCGATTCCGCGGATTCAAGTATTAACACAATTCGGTCAAGTATTAATAACCTCTCTTCAACCTATTATTTAAAGACAGCAATTGATTCCAGTATCAATACAACACTTTCGAATTATTACTTGAAGTCTGTTGCTGATTCCAGCATCAATACAACACTTTCAAATTATTACTTGAAGACGGTCATTGACAGTAGTTTGAACAGCAATTTTTACAACAAAACATATATTGATGCCAGTTTTGCTGTTGTGCCTTCCAAAGCCTCTATTGATAGTTCACTCAACAATTATTATTTGAAGACAGCTATTGATTCTAGTGTTAACTCCGTGCTCGCATCTTATTTACAAAGTGGCGGTTTGGCTGATATATCTCTTAACGGGAATGTCCAACTAGGTAATGGTATCAAAAGTATTCGAATTAATAAATCAACTGTTAATCCCACTTATTCACTCGATGTCAGTGGGTCAATATTTGTATCGAATGCTATTGATATGTCGGGTTCTATAAATGCCTACGGAATATTTAATAACAGCGAAGTATTTGATTCGGCAATGGATGGTCTTTCGACTGATAAATATACTAGTTTTTTCACACAAGAAAATGTTTTATTATTACAAACATTTGACGCAAATAATTCGGTTGCTGTATCAAGTGATGGCAAATATATATTTGCACACGACTATGCTGGAAAAGCATTCATTTCATCAAATTATGGAACATCATTTACAGATATAAGTAATGTAGTTGGTGGTAATTATAAATTTAGACCAGTAATGTCATCTACGGGTAAATATATATATACGCCATCAAATACAACTTTAAGTTCAAGTCGTTATTCAACTGATTATGGAAGTACTTGGGCAATTGATCCAGTTGGAGGATTTGGCGCAGCAGTTTCTAGTTCCGGAAAATATGTGTTAAAATATCCTAATTCTGGAACTACTGTTAGTATTTCTTCTAATTTTGGTTCTACATATACGGGCGTAGATGTTGGCGCTGGATTATCCAATTTACGATGTTGTAGTATGTCAAAATCCGGGCAAATAATGGCACTCGGACCTAATTCTGGAACTGGTGTTAAAATATCTCAAAACTTTGGAAAAACTTGGAGTACAGTAACTACTG
>VFQT010004731.1_pt1 | contig 10963 bp, 8 predicted proteins | sample 3512381 | NCBI WGS metagenome assembly VFQT01 (sample SAMN10412376, study PRJNA504923) | tailings metagenome | isolation source: Relicate 2 Philex TSF3 active mining site | place: Philippines: Tuba, Benguet | collected 2017-08-29 | reverse complement strand
GGCCAGTCCCGTCGTGGCCACGACGACGGGGAGCGCGCCCGCCTTGGCCAGGGGCTCGATGACCTCGGAGCGCTGGCGGTAGGTCAGCCCGCTGTGGTGGAGCCCGACCCCGCGCCGCAGCAGACGGGCGAGGTCGTCCCCCGCCACGGCGCGCTGCTCCGGCGTCAGCCGCGGTCCGCCATCGGGCGGCAGGGCGTGGGCGAGCTCCTCGGCCAGGGCCATGGCGGCCTTGCGGCGGGGCGCGAACACGAGGATCGGGCCCAGGTCGCCGCGGAGGCCGCGGAGGATGGCGCGGACCGACGGGTTGCGGCTATCGCCCCCGGGGGCGTCGACGGCGTCGAGGTTGATCTCCTCGAGGGGGACGGGGCGCCGGTGCTCGACGATGCCGGCGACCTTCCGGCCGAGGGTCCCGAGCCAGCCGGCGACGGCCTCCGGGTTGCCCACGCTGCCGCTCATCAGGAGGAGCTGGGTGGTCGGCGGGGCCAGGGCCAGCACGGTCTCGTAGGCCGGCCCGCGCTCCTCGTCGGCCAGCATCTGGTACTCGTCGACGACCAGCAGGGCGGGGGCCTGCCCCTCGAGGAAGCGCGCCCGCTGGGTCTCGAGGGTCGCGACGAGGACCTTCGCTCCCGTGTTCTCGGCGACATCCCCGGTGGCGATGCCGACGTCCCACCCCCGCCCGGCCCACTCCGACCGCTTGTCATTGGCGAGGGCGCGGGTGGGGACGGCGTAGACGGCCTGGCCGCGGGTGCCCGACTCGACGAGGCGCTCGAAGACGAGGGTCTTTCCCGACCCCGTCGGGGCCTGCAGGACCACGTCCTCCCCGGCGCGGAGCCGACGGAGGGCCTCGAGCTGCCAGAGGTCGGGGACGGCGAGGGCGTCCGGCATGGACGCATCCAAGGAGGGCCGCCGGTGGACGCAAGCGGCGGAATGCGGTTGCCCCTCGGCCCGCCCCGCCGCTAGGACGGAGTCCTCATGCCGATCACGAAGGAGCTCCAACGCGGCTTGCGCAAGGTCGACCAGGACCTCGACTTCATGATGACCTGCTTCCGAGAGGTCCTCGAGGAGCTCGGCCACAAGGATCTCGCCGGCACGCTCCCCTGGATGGGCAAGCGCCGGCTGCGCGGCATCCAGATCTTCTCCTACCGCGGCGTCCAGGCCTACTCGATCGCCTTCCAGCTGCTGAACATGGTGGAGGAGAACGCCTCCGCCCAGTCCAAGCGCCTGCGCGAGGACACGCGCGGCCTCGCCTCCGACCCCGGCACCTTCGGCCGCGCCTTCGTCCGCCTGAAGGAGGCCGGCATGACCGACCGCCAGGTCGCCAAGCGCCTGCGCGACATCCATGTCGAGCCCGTCCTCACCGCCCATCCGACGGAGGCCAAGCGCGCCACGGTCCTCGAGATCCACCGCCAGCTCTACAAGCTGCTGGTCAAGCGCGAGAACAGCATGTGGACGCGCGCCGAGCAGCTCGCCATCCGCGACGAGATCAAGGCCGCCCTCGAGCGCCTCTGGCGCACCGGGGAGATCTACCAGCAGAAGCCCGACGTCGCCTCGGAGCTCCGCAACGTCGTCTACTTCCTGACCAACATCTTCCCCGAGGCCGTGGAGCGGATGGACCTCCGCCTGCGCCAGTCGTGGGAGGAGGCGGGCTTCTCGCCCGACCGCCTCGCGCATCCCGACGACCTCCCGCTCGTGACCCTCGGCACCTGGGTCGGCGGCGACCGCGACGGCCACCCGCTCGTCACCGCCGAGGTGACGGAGGGCGCGCTCGCGCTCTTCCGCCGCAAGGCCCTCGAGCTCTGGTCGGAGCGCCTCGAGGCCCTCGGCCAGCGGCTCTCGCTGGGCGACCACCTCCAGGAGCCGCCCGAGGTCTTCGTGCGCCAGATCGAGAAGCACGCGGCCGCGCTCGGCGACGAGGGCGAGCGCGCCCTCTCGCGCAACCCCAAGGAGAGCTGGCGCCAGTACATCAACCTCGTCCGCCTCCGCCTGCCCGAGCCCGACCGCCCCGTCCGCCCCCACCAGCACGCCACCGCCGAGGGCCTCATGGCGGACCTCCTCTTCCTGCGCGAGACGCTCCTCGAGGTCGGCGCCGCCCGCATCGTCCGCTTCGACCTCGACCCCCTCATCCGCGGCGTCCGCGTCTTCGGCTTCCACCTCGCGACCCTCGACATCCGCCAGAACAGCGCCTTCCACGACCGGGCCGTCGCCCAGCTGATGGAGGCGGCCGGCCTGCCCGGGGAGGACTACCTCCGCTGGGACGAGGAGCGCCGGCTCGGCTTCCTCGAGGCGGAGCTGCGCTCGCCGCGCCCCTTCATCCGCGAGCGCGCCAGCGTCGGCGCCGAGGCGGACGCCGTCCTCGCCAGCCACCGCGTGCTCGCCGCCCGCATCGCCCGGCACGGCAACGCCGGACTCGGCTCCCTCATCGTCTCGATGACCCGGTCGGTCGCCGACCTCCTCGCCGTCTACCTGCTCGCCCGCGAGGCCGGCCTGACGGCCGGCGGCGTCGACGCCCCCCATTGCCTCCTGCCGGTCGTGCCCCTCTTCGAGACCATCGAGGACCTCGAGCGCAGCACCGCCATCATGGACGCCTTCCTGGCGCACCCGATGACCCGCCGCTCCCTCGAGGCCCGCAAGGCCGCGTCGGGCGAGCGCGAGCTCACCCAGCAGGTGATGATCGGCTACTCCGACTCCAACAAGGACGGCGGCATCCTCGCCTCGCTCTGGAACCTCTACCGCGCCCAGCAGCGCCTCGCCGAGGTCGGCGAGCGCCACGGCGTCCGCATCGTCTTCTTCCACGGCCGCGGCGGCACCATCTCCCGCGGCGCCGGACCCACCCACCGCTTCGTGGACGCCCTGCCGCACGGCAGCATCGGCGGCCAGCTGCGCATGACGGAGCAGGGCGAGACCATCAGCCAGAAGTACGCCAACCAGATCACCGCGGTGAACAACCTCGAGCTGCTCGCCGCGGGCGTGGCCCAGAACACGCTCCTGCACGAGGCCGAGGAGCGCCGCGAGGACCCCGCGGCCAAGGTCATGGACCGCCTCGCCGAGTTCTCGCGCGAGGCCTACCAGGCCCTCCTGCGGACGCCCGGCTTCATCGACTTCTTCCGCCAGGCCACCCCGATCGACGTCATCGAGGCCAGCCGCATCGGCTCCCGGCCCTCCCGCCGCACCGGCGTGGCGTCCATCGAGGACCTGCGGGCCATCCCCTGGGTCTTCGCCTGGAGCCAGTCGCGCTTCTACCTCTCCGGCTGGTACGGCGTCGGCGCCGGCCTCTCCCGCCTGCGCGAGGAGGACCCCAAGGGCTACGCGCTGCTGCGCGAGCGCGCCGACGCGTGGGCGCCGCTGCGCTACACCCTCAAGAACGCCTCCACCAGCGTGCTGGCCGCCAACCGCCGCATGATGAAGCTCTACGGCGGCATGGTCTCCGACCGCGGCCTCCGCGACCGCTTCATGGGCCTGATCCTCCGCGAGCACGCGCTCGCCCGGCGCGAGCTCGACGGCATCTCCGACGGCTCGCTGACCAAGGGGCGCCCGCGCCTGCGCAAGGTCATCTCGCTGCGCGAGGAGGCCATCGACCTCCTGCATGAGCAGCAGGTCGCCCTCATCCGCGACTGGCGCCGCCAGGTGGACGCCGGCGAGAAGAAGGAGGCCGACGCGCTCGTGCCGCAGCTGCTGCTCTCGGTCAACGCCATCGCCGCCGGCCTGCAGACGACGGGGTGAGCGGGCCAGCAGCCCCTCGGCGCCTCAGCGCGTCCAGAGGTCCGTCAGGAAGCGGTTGCCGACGCGCGCCACCAGGACGATATTCCAGAAGATGACCTGCAGGCCGAGCGAGGGGCCGAAGCCCATCGAGAGGATCTGCGAGGCGGCGCTGGCGACGAGCAGGACCACCGTGCAGGTGGCGAGCGACACGACCAGGGTCTCGAAATTCGGGGGGACGAACGCGGAGAGCGAGGTCAGGGCCATGCAGTAGCCGGCGAAGGTGAGCGCGACCGAGGCGATGGCCACCGCGCCGATGCCCACGACCGTGCCGTCCTTGCCGAAGAAATGCTTCGCGGCCAGTCGCCCGAGGTAGGGCAGGAGGACGAGCAGGAGGGCGAGGGCGACCCAGAACTCGGCTGAGCCGAGGTTCGCCTCATGACCGAGGAGCGCCGAGGCTTCCTCGCGTAGGGTGCCGTCGAAGGTCAGTGCCATCGGATGGCAGGATGCGTCGGCCGCGGGGCCTTGTCCAGCGTCAAGGCGCCAGCCGGAGGTCGACGACCGTCTCGCCGCCGCCCTTGGGCTCGACCACCTCCGACTTGCCGCCGGAGGTCACCGTGACCGGGCCGTCCGCGAGGCGCACGCGCGTCCAGGGAACGTCGGCCATGTCCTGCTCCGGACCCGCGGTGCGCACGGTGGCGAGGACCTTGCCGCCCTGCGACAACGTGGCCGCGCTCGCCTCGCGGCGCTCGCCGCGGAAGACCCGCACGCCGACCAGCGACTCGTCGGGCGCGAGCGCCCGCTTCCTGCCGTCGGCCCACGCATGATAGGCGGCGGTGCGGTCGATGCCGGCGATGGCGCGCTGGCGGAGGTCCCAGATGATGGGGAAGGCCTGCCCGGTGGGCGCCCAGGAGGTCGCGTAGATGCGCGTCTCGGGGCGGTCGGGATCGGCGTAGGCCGCGCGCTCGAGGAACCAGCTCCGGTTGAGCCCTCCCTTGTCCGGGTAATACTCCGTGAAGTGCCATTCGCCGTCCCACACCTCCACCCAGTTGTGGTTGCCCTGGACCGTGACCCAGGTGGCGCAGCCGGCGATGCGCGCCGGGATGCCGACCGCGCGGAAGGCGTCGACGAGCAGGATGGAGAGGCCGCTGCAGGAGGCCATCCCCTGCCGCATGGAGTCGGCCGGGCTCTGGTTGGGCGCTCGGCGCTTGGTGTTGTAGTCCACCTTGACGAGGTCGCGCAGGGCGGCGTTCACCGCGAGGATGGCCTCGCGGCGGGTCTTGCAGCCGGCGACCACGGGCCGGAGCATCCCGAGGAACTGGGCGCGCCAGGGGTCCCGGTCCTCGTCGAGGGCGGCGTAGGGCAGGACGTCGTTGAGGAAGATCGCCTCCGGCACGTCCTTGGCCCACGCGAACTCGCGCCGCGCCGCCAGGGCGAGGTCGACGTTCTCCTTGACGAACGCGGGGTCGAGGCGGCGGAGGTCGCGCGTCGGCATCGTGGCGAGCAAGAAGGCGGTGGCGCGCTGCGCCTCGCCCGGCGCCTCCGGCAGGATGGCCGCCCAGCGGCCGGCCGCCTCGCCGCGCCCGAAGGCGGACTCGATCCTCATGGCGGTGGCGAAGAGCGCTTGGTCGGGCGCGGGGATGCGCGGCGTGTCGGCCGGCGCGGGCGCGGCGACGACCACGGGGGGCGGCGTGCCCGGGGGCATCGGCGGGCAGTTCGAGAGCTCGGGAGCCTTCGCCGGCTCCGCGGCGCGGGCCGCGAGGGCGAGGAGGAGCAGGGCGAGTCGGGTCATGGTCGTAAGGTCAGCGGGTCCACTCCTCGCGGGCGGAGACCCAGAGGTCGAAGTTGAGCGGGCGCCTGCCCGTGGGGACCATACGGTAGTGGCCGCCCGCTCCCTTGATGAGGGCGAGTCCGGCGGCGACATCCCAGAGGTTGGTCGCGCACTCCTGGTAGGTGTCGGCGACGCCCTCGGCGACGTAGGCGATGGCGAGGGCGGCGCTGCCGATCATGCGGATCTTCTTGTAGCGCGCGGCCTCGCGGAGGAAGGCGGCCATGGCGGGCCCCTCCTTGTCGGCCGCGGCCGGGAAGCCGGTCATGAGGCAGGCGTCGGCCGCGCGCGTCGCCCAGGCGGGCGTCACCCGGCGCCCGTTGATGAAGGTGCCCTCGCCGGGGACGCCCAGGTAGGTCTTCCCGGCGGTGAAGTCCCGCAGCACGCCGAGCAGGGGCTCCTTGCCCCGCATGAGGCCGAGGGAGACGCAGGTGCAGGGCTGGTTGCGCAGGTAATTGTACGTGCCGTCGAGGGGGTCGACCACCCAGTAGAGCTCGTCCTTGCTCTCGAACAGGGCGGGGTCGCCGCCGAGCTCCTCCCCGATGACGGGCAGGCGCGAGGCCGCGAGCCGCTCGCGCACGAGCGTCTCGGAGTCGACGTCGGCCTGCATCTTGACGTCGTCGTCCGTCGTCTCATTGACCCGCCGCGAGGCGCCGTCGCGCAGCAGGTCCCCCGCCGCCTCGGCGGTGGCGAGGGCCAGGGTGCGCAGGGCGGCGAGGTCGCTCATGGCGCCAAGGTAGCCCCGCGAGGGTCAGGCGGGAAGCGGAAATCCGCCCGTGATGAGGCGCAGGGCGACCAGGATGACGCCGACGGCGACGAGACGGCGGACGAAGGGCAGGGTGACCTTGCGGATCCAGCGCGCGCCGAGCCAGGTGCCGAGGAGCGCGGCGACCGCCGCCGTGACGAGGAGCCCGGCGTGGTCCGCCGCCGGCGCCCAGGCGGCCTTGCCGTAGGCGGCCAGCCGGGCGAGGTCGACCAGGCAGGCGATGACCGCCCCGGTGGCGGCGAAGGCCACGGGCGAGAGCCCGGGCAGTCCGGCGAGGAAGGCGCTCCGGAGCGCCCCTTGGTGGCCCGAGAGCCCCCCGAGGAGCCCCGAGACCAGGCCTCCGAGCGGCAGCCAGCGCGCGGAGGGGCGCCAGTCGGCGAAGCGCGGGTGGAGCTCGACCATGGCCATGCCCAGCATGATGAGGCCGATGGTGAGCGCGGTGGGGAAGGTCATGAAGGTCCAGCCGCCGAGGCTCCAGGTCACCGGCTCGACCGACCGCGCCCCGTCCTGCAGGAGCCAGCCGCCGACCAGCCCGCCGACGAGCGCCGGCAGCCCGAAGCGGAGGAGCGTGGCGCGGTCCGCCTCGCGTCCGACCAACCTCACCTTGAGCAGGTTCGCCAGCAGGTGGACGACGGCCGTCAGGGCCACGGCGGCCTCGGGGGCGACGACCAGGGCCAAGGCCGGCATCAGGACCGTGCCCAGGCCGAAACCCGAGACAAAGGTCAGGAGCGCGGCCCCGAGGGCGACGAGGGCGATGAGGGCGAGCTCCATGGCGCCAAGTTGGTCAAAGGGGCCCGGGAGTGAAGGCCAATGGGACGGCTTTCGGCCGACGGCGCTTGCGCTTGGGCCGGTGTGGTATAATGTCACCTGTGTTCCTTCCCAGTCGGCCTCGTCCGACTTGGTCCTAAGCCAACCAGTCTTTCGGGGGTGTTCCGGATTCGATTCCAGCCAAGAGGACGAGCCGGCATGCGGAGGATTGTCGATGCGCCTCCCAAATCCCATCGGCGGCACATAACTGCCAACAACACCATCACGTTCGAGCGCGACAACGCGCTCGCGCTCGCGGCCTAAGACCCGCGTCAGGACCCAGAGTCTGACCTGCGACCCTGGATCATCCTGGTTCAAGCAGGCGATCCCCCGCTCGGGCTGAACTCTCAGGGGTAATCGAGAGGACAGATAGGCCGGACGGGCGCCCACGCCCAAATCCGGTCGAGATCAACCGTGGTGCTAAGCATGTAGAAGGCCCGTAGTACGGGCCGGAAGACGCGGGTTCGACTCCCGCCACCTCCACCCTTCGTCCCGGACGCGCCCGCGCGCGCGTCCGGGACACCCATGTCCCGAAGGAGTTTGCCAGCGCCCTCCGCGCCGCCTACCGATGGGGCATGTCCGGCTTCAGCCCCGAGATGCTCCAAGGTCTCGCCCAGACGGCCCTCGTGGTCGCCGCGGGCTGGTTCTTCGCGGCCTCCGGCTGGGTGGGGCCCGAGGCGCGCCAGCCGCTGATGCGCCTCATCATCTGGCTGTTCTTCCCGGCGCTCATCTTCGACCGCGTCCACGCCAACCCGCTCCTGGCCGACGGCTCGCGCGCGGCGCTCTACCTCGGCGCGGGGTACCTCCTCATCGCCGGGGGCATCGCCGTCGGCGCGCTCGTCCGCCCGCTCCTCGGCCTCCAGCCCGACGTCCGCGGCCGCAGCTTCGCCTACGCGGCGGGCATCAACAATTTCGGCTACCTCGGCATCCCCATCACCGCGGCGATCTTCGACCGCGACGTGGTCGGCGTGCTCCTCGTGCACAACGTCGGCGTCGAGGCCGCCATCTGGACGGTCGGCGTCGCCTACCTCACCGGCCAGAGCGGCTGGCGCGTCGCCCGCAACCTGATCCACCCGATGACGATGGCCCTCGCCGTCGCCCTCGCCGTGAACCTGCTCGGTTGGTCCGACCTCGCCCTCGTGCGCATGGCCGGCCGCGTCACCCACGACGTCGGTTCCTGCGCCATCCCCGTGGGTCTCCTGCTCACCGGCATCTACCTCCACGAGACCCTTCGCGGGTTCCGCCCGCTCGCCGACCGCCGCGTCGCCGGCGGCTTCCTCCTCGTGCGCCTCGCGCTCATGCCGACCCTGGTCCTCGCCGTCGCCGCGCTGCTCGTCCAGGACCCCTCCCTGCGCAAGGTGATGCTCGTCCAGGCCGCCATGCCGGCCGGCATGTTCACCTTCCTCATCGTCGGCCACTGCAAGGGCGACGTGGAGGTCGCCCTCCGCGGGACCCTGGTCACCTCGGCCGCCTGCCTCGTCACCATGCCCCTCTGGATCGAGGTCGGTCGCCGCTGGCTCGGCCTCGCGGGCTGACCATGCAGGTCGACGTCCTCATCGTCGGGCAGGGTCTCGCCGGCTCCCTGCTCGCGCGCCGACTTGCCGGTCGCGCCACCTTCGCCGTCGTCGATCCCGGCGTCATGAACTCGAGCCGCGTCGCCGCCGGGTTGATGACCCCCCTGACCGGCCGTCGCTTCACGCTGACGCCGGAATACCCCGCCTTGTTCGCCCGCGCCGCCGCGGAGCTGGGCGCGCTCGGCGTGTTTCGTCCGACCGACGTCCTGCGGCTGTTCGCCGACGACGCCCAGCGCGCCATGGGCCTGCGCCGCGCCGACTGCGCGACCTGCCAGCCGTTCATCCGCAAGGTGGACGAGGCCGGCCGTCTCGACCCCGACCTCGCGGATCCCCATGGCGGCATCCTCATGGCCGGGGCCTGGTGCGACTTGCCGAGGCTGCTGGACTCGACCCGTGACTGGCTCGGCGACCGACTGTTGCGCGACCGCGTGGACGCGGCGGATGTTCTCGATACCGCGCAGGGCGTGTCGTGGCGCGGCTTGACCGCGCGGCAGGTCGTGTGGTGCGACGGCTGGCGCGCGTCGCTGCCCTGTGGGCCGTTCGCGCACCTCGCCTGGCAACCTGCCAAGGGCGAGGTGCTCGACCTCACGAGCGACGCCCCCGCGAAGCCCTTTGTCCTCAACCGCGAGGGTTGGGCCCTGCCCCTGGGCGAGGGTCGCTGGCGCACGGGCACGAACTGGTCCTGGGAGGACCTCGGCGAGACGCCGTCGCCGTCGCAGGTCGACAAGCTGCTGGGCCGTTTCCGCGGCTACTTCCGACGTCCCGTCTCCGCCACCGTCACCGGCCACCTCGCCGGGACGCGGCCCTGCACGCGCGACAACCGCCCGTTTGTGGGACGTCACCCGTCGCGCCCGGCCCATTGGCTCCTCAACGGGCTGGGTCCGCGCGGGACGGTCTGGTCCTCGACCGCGGTCGACGCGCTCGTCGACGCGCTGCTCGACGGCGCCCCGATTCCTCCCCGGCTCGACCTCGGTCGCGACGTGCGCGAGCGGGATCAGGACGGCAACCCGTGATAGAGGTGCGCGAGGGTGGCGACACCCAGCGCCGCGGCGATCGCCCGCCCCCATAGGCGCTCGCGGTCGCCGCGGTGCGGCGCGCCCCAGCGACCCCAGGCCCAGCAGCAGGCGGCCAGCACGACCAAGCCCAGCGACGCATCGCGGACCCAGGCGGCATCGGCGACCTGCGCGCCGAGGACCCACAGGAGGTAGGCGGCGTAGGCGAACAGGGGGAAGGCCATGGCCTGCTTGAGGGTCTCCATCCACTCGCCGGGCCTCGGCAGGCGCCGTCCGAGCGCCGGCCAGGCGACGAGCAGGACGTACGGGAGCGCCATGCCGAGACCGGTGACGGCGAAGAAGAGCAGGGTCTCCGAGGGCCCTCGCCGCGCGTCGAGCGCGTAGCCCAGCGCGGCGCCGAGACCGGGTGCGGTGCAGGGCGTCGCGACCGCCGTGGCGAGCACGCCGGAGAGGAACGCCCCGGAGTCGCCCTTGGCGCCCGCGGCGCTGGCGAGGCCGGTGCCCATCTCGAAGGCGCCGGCGAGGGACATGCCGAGGACGACCATCAGCGCGGCCGTGCCGAGGACGAAGCCCGGGGACTGCATCTGGAAGCCCCAGCCGACGGCCTCGCCGCCCGCCTTGAGGGCGAGGATGACGCCACCCAGCGCGAGGAAGCTGACCAGGACGCCCGCGGCGTAGACGAGCGACTGGCGGACGGCCACGCCGCGGTCGCCGCCGGCCTGGCCGGCGAAGCCGAGCACCTTGAGGCCGATGACGGGGAACACGCAGGGCATCAGGTTGAGGATGGCGCCGCCGACGAAGGCCAGCAGGAGCATCCCCGCGAGCGAGCCCTCCGCGACCTCGAGGCGCTTGCCGGCGAGGGACGCGGCGAGGCCGTCGCGGACGACGCCGGCGGTCAGGACCTCGGGGAGGATCACCGGCCCGGCGCCGGCGCGGAGGAAGACATTGAGGGGAATCCCTTGGCGGCCGTAGGTGGCCAGCTCGGCGCGGATGACCTCATCGCGCCGGTCCCAATCGGCGCGCATCAGGAGGACGCCCGCCTTGGCGAGGTCGGTCCGCAGGGCATCGTCGGCATACACCCGCTTGTTGACCTGGCAGGTCGCGCACCAGCGGGCGGTGAAGTCGACATAGACCGTCCGCCCCTCGGCCAGCGCCTTGGCCTGGGCCTCGGGCGACCACGGGATCCACGTGGCGCCGTCCGCACCGGGCGCCGTCGGCTTGGGGGCCTCGGTCGGCGGGGTGGCGGGCTTCGCGGCGGGCTCGAGCTCGATGTCGACCG
>VFQT010004729.1_pt1 | contig 10970 bp, 10 predicted proteins | sample 3512381 | NCBI WGS metagenome assembly VFQT01 (sample SAMN10412376, study PRJNA504923) | tailings metagenome | isolation source: Relicate 2 Philex TSF3 active mining site | place: Philippines: Tuba, Benguet | collected 2017-08-29 | reverse complement strand
CCGTCAGTGCCGCGCAGGATTCCTTCCGTCGAAACTGGGAACGAATCCAGAACGGCCAAGGCCTGCCCATCGAAGTACTACAGGCGATTCAGGCACTGACAACCGCACAGCGGGAACACATTCGAGCCATCGCCGACTTCAACGCTTCGCAGTTTTCGCTTCATCGATCACTGGGATGGCCGGTCCATTCAGTGATCAACGCATCTAATCCCGCAGGCTCAGATTTGATCACCCCCTGAGATCATAAATATGGAAACGCCTTCAGCGGAATTTGCCCCAACAGTCGACGGTGAATCAGAACGCGCTTTACCGGTCAATGTACGACTGCTTGGTGGTGCGAGCTTGCTGAATGATGTCGCCAGTGAAGCAATTTTTCCGCTACTCCCTCAGTTTCTGATCACTGTTCTGGGAGGGAACCGATTTCACCTGGGACTGATCGAAGGGTTTGCGGATTCTGTCGCAAGCCTGTTGAAGCTCTGGGCCGGCGCGACTTCAGATCGCGTCGGGCGACGCAGGATCTTTGTTGTCTGTGGCTATTCGCTGTCAGTAGTTGTTCGGCCACTCATTGGTCTCGTGACCGCGCCGTGGCAGTTGTTTGGGGCTCGAATTGCCGATCGGATTGGTAAGGGACTTCGGACGGCTCCACGCGACGCGCTGATCGCGGATTCATCGCCACCGGAAATTCGAGGCCGAGCGTTTGGTTTTCACCGAGCCATGGATCATCTAGGTGCTGCGATCGGACCACTGATTGCGATGACCTTCCTGCTGATCTGGCCGGATCAGCTGCGGACATTGTTTCTGCTGACGTTGTTGCCCGGCCTGCTGGTTGTGGCTTTGCTGATGTTTGGGCTGAAAGAAAAACGATCGAGCCCGTCGAGCGGTGCCGTTCCAGGTCTCAGTCTCAGATCCTTCAGCGGGCGATTCCGTCTGTATCTCACCGCGATGGCCGTGTTTACGCTGGGCAATTCCAGTGATGCCTTTCTGCTGGTTCGAGCTGGCGAGTTGGGGGTTCCAACTGCACTGCTTCCGCTGCTTTGGAGTGCCTTTCATGTTGTGAAGAGTCTCGGAAATCTGCTGGCAGGACGGCTTGCTGATCGAGTCAGTCCGAGACCACTCATTCTTACCGGGTGGCTTATCTATTCGGTGATCTATCTAGCCTTTGCAATGATCACGACCGCGTGGCAGGCATGGCTACTGTTTCTTCTGTACGCGATTTTCTACTCACTGACGGAACCGGCCGAAAAGAAACTTGTGACTCACCTGGTTTCGGAAGATCAGAAAGGTGCGGCCTTTGGCTGGTTTAACTTTGCAATTGGAATTGCGGCATTGCCTTCGAGTGTTCTATTCGGATGGCTTTATGAGCAATTCGGACCACTGATCGCATTCGGCTGGGGAGCAGGTCTGGCAATGGTTGCCGCATGCATCCTATCGCAACTACAGGCTCAACGTGCAGAACAAGGTATGCATTCAATTCGATAGAGTGACGGAAATTGGCAGCATGTTGAACAATCCTGCGACTCGTTGGATATTTGCAAACCTTGCAGAATGAGTGAAATCTCTCTCTGAAGTCTTACTGGGGTATGCGTGAAAAAAGACCGTCAACAATCAACATTCATTCAACCCTGAGGCAGTTCCGAAATTCGCTTTGCGTCACCATCGCGACCGGCGTCCACAAGCTTCTGAACACAGTCTCGAACGACTTCATCGTGAAGTTTTTTGTCAGCGATCTTCGGCAGTCCAAGTACGACTGATTCGAGATCACCCGCAGCCGCGCTGTCACGGCAGGCTGAGGCCAATGCGGCGTCCCGGTCCGTTTTGCCGGGAATCTGCAGTGCTCCCAATACCTGATGCATCATGCTCACCGGTTCCGGTTCCTTTCTGCCACAGCCGAGCAGCAGGAGCAGAACTGCAACTGACGACGCGATTTTTACCATGTGCCTCATTTCGCAGTCGCCCTCCGCTGTTCCGAAAGCCCTCTGAAACCGCTCGCCGATCCCTTGTCAGCCTAACCGTCTAACATTCTAATACCAATGAGAATGTTAGTTCAGGCAACCGGATGAAGGAACAGAGGGAATCAGACATGAGACGTCGCGCTTTCACATTGATCGAGCTTCTGGTGGTGATTGCCATCATTGCAATTCTGGTCTCTCTTCTGCTGCCAGCAGTTCAGCAGGCTCGGGAAGCTGCACGCAGGACTCAGTGCAAGAACAACCTCAAGCAACTGGGGATTGCGATGCACAACTACGAGTCCACCTATCGCGGGTTTCCGCCGAATCTTGTGCCCGGCGGCAACTTTCGGTACAGCGCAGGGAACTGGGGCATCCTTGCGTATCTCAGCCCGTTCATGGAACAGTCGAACGTCTACAATGCCATGAATCTGAATGCTCCCACGTATGCAGCGACGGCTCCGTACAACATCGCGGATCCAGGCAACGCACTCGCGGCCGCATTGATTGTGCCCTCATTTCTTTGCCCCAGCGACAAATCCCGATCACTGGGCGGAGGCTACGGAGTGGCTGCTCTCGGACCGGCCAACTATTGCGGCAATCAGGGGGACGGGATTTACATGGATGCCACGGGAGCGGCGGCAAACGGGTCGCCATACAATTCCAACGGCGTCACCTTTGCCAATTCATTCGTGACGATTGCAATGATCACGGACGGCACCAGTAACACGTCCTGCATCGCCGAGAGCATTCTTGGAGAACCGACGTCGGCCTCACCTCGCTCTCCCCAAAAGGACTACGGCTATCTCACGACCTATCAAAGTTCACTCACCGATGCAGCGTGTGCGGCTCCGGGGGCATGGAACATCGCGAATCCTCGCCAGTTTTTGTGGTATTCCGGGGAAATTCGAAACACGGCCTACAACCACTACTACACGCCAAATTCAAAGAACTTTGACTGCGTGACCAATGCGTTCAATCTGGGTTATACGGCGATCGGCTGGAAAGCGGCTCGCAGCATGCACACTGGCGGAGTCCAGATTCTGCTGTGTGACGGCTCCGCAAGATTCGTCAGCGACAACATCAATCTGACGACGTGGCGTGCTCTGGGGACTCGATCCAGCGGCGAGATCATTTCAGAGTTCTGATAAGAGCGGAGAGCCTCGATGCTTCTGGAAGACAACCGAACCAGTGTCATCACACCGGAACAGATTCGCCAGTATCACGAAGATGGCTTTGTCATTCTTCGTGGTGTTTTTTCAGAGAGAGAGATGACGCGGATTCAGGGGGAGTGTGATCGCCTTCTGAATCATGAGTCTTCCTTAGTTTCTCCGAATAACCTTCGCTGCCGATACATGCCTCATCATGAATCCGGTGAGCCGCTCTTTGAAGTCTTTGATCCGGTGAATGATCTGTCTCCAATTCTTCACGAAGTCTGTTTCGACACCAGGATCCTGTCGTCGGTTGAATCGCTTTACGGTGAGCCGGCAGAACTGTTCAAAGAGAAGTTGATTTTCAAAATGCCCGGGGCGAAAGGATACGACCTTCACCAGGATATTCCTCAGAACTGGCCAGGCTGGCCGCGGTCGTTCCTGACTGTGCTGCTGGCCATCGACAGCTGTCATCGCAACAACGGCTGCACGGAAGTGTATCGAGGATATCACAGTGACTTTCTTTCAGACGACCCAGGCGTCTACATGCTGCCAGCGGAATCGGTCTGCGACTCACGAAGGGAGTTCCTGGAACTGGAACCTGGCGATGTTGCCATCTTCCATGGACTGACTCCTCATGGTTCGGCTCCAAACAAAACGACAGGAACTCGCCGGGCTTTCTATATTAGCTACAACGCTCGATCGGATGGCGGTCACCAGCGTCCGGCTCACTACACGGCATTCCATAAAATGCTTCGCGAGCGCATGGAAGGCAGTTCCATTGGCACTCCATATTTTCAATAGAAATCCCCGATGGCCAAGATGTCCACTTCCCTGGTGACTGACCGGAAATCGGAGCCTGCATACTATGGCTGGGTCATCGTCGCCATCGCGGCGCTCGCAATGGTGGCGACACTTCCCGGGCGAACACACGGGCTTGGCATGATCACCGAGAGAATGCTGACGGATCCTGTGCTTGGGATTGATCGAGTTCAATTCAGTGAAATCAACTTCTGGGGAACGCTGATCGGTGGACTGTTCTGTCTGCCCTGCGGCTGGCTGATCGATCGCCTTGGTCTTCGCGTCACGCTGACCGCCACCGTCCTTGCGCTGGCAGTGGTTGTAATGTGGATGACTCGTCTGCATGGGAATCAGGAACTTGCTGTTGCCATCTTGCTGACCCGCGGCTTCGGGCAGAGCGCCTTGTCGGTCATCAGCATTACGATGGTCGGAAAATGGTTTGCGCAGCGAACTTCACTGGCCATGGCGGTCTATTCGCTTCTGCTATCCCTCGGCTTTGCTTACGCCGCGCAAATCGCGAAGCCATGGGCCGATTCAGACTGGCGAGTCGTCTGGGGAGCCATGGGTTATTCACTGCTGGCTTTCGTTCCGATTTGTCTCGCGTTGTGCCGTGATCCGAAGAATGCATCGCCCCAGACCGTTTCGGCGGAAGGCTGCTGCGGGCGTTCGGAATCAGAATCTGCGGACCATTGGACCGTTTCTGAAGCCCTGCGCACTCAGGCCTTCTGGGTCTTTGCTCTGGCGACCTCGCTGATTGGTTTGATCAGTTCAGGCTTGTCGCTGTTCAATGAGTCCGTGCTGGCGAAACAGGGGTTTTCCAGAGAGACGTTTTACAACCTGATCACATGGACTGGAACGATCGGACTTCTGACGAAACTTCCGATCGGCTGGATCGGGGAGCGATGGCCTTTGAATCGACTACTCTCCGTTGGACTGATCCTGCAGGCAATCTGCATGGTGTCGCTTCCATTCATTTCGTCGATCACCGGAATCTCAGTGTACGGAGCGGGCATGGGCGTTTCTGGTACGATCACGACGGTCCTGTTCTTTACCATCTGGAGCAGAGCATTCGGGCGCCGGCATCTCGGACAGATTCAGGCCATCGCTCAGCTTCTGACAGTTGTGGCTTCAGCAGCAGGACCAGTCGTGTTTGCCCACTGCCTGCAGCGCTATGGAAACTACTCGCCAGCTTTCATGACGCTCGCCGGGGTTTCCGGCGGGTTCGCGATCTGGTCATGGTTTGTTCCGTTTCCGACTCGTGCCCCTTCCTCTGCGGCGTCTGCCGTCCTGCGAACGTATTCGCCAACAGAAATCAACGCTTCATCCGCCCGCTGAAAGGAGTAACTCCTGTGTCGACCGTTTCTCTTGTCACGATACCGCTGGAAACCCTGAATCGTAATGCGTCGAGTCCTTCCGCTCAGACCGCAACTCGATTCCATTTGTCGCTCAACGTTTCCAGCATTGAGCGAATCGCCTCCTTCCTGCAGCTGGTACTGGGCGTCGCCCCCGCCAAGCAAAGAAGTGACTATGCCAAGTTCGAACTCGAGTCGCCGCCGCTCGTGCTTTCTCTGGAACAGAATCCTCCTTCAGAAGCCGGATCGCTGAATCATCTTGGATTCCGCTTCTCCAGCCTTGCAGATCTGCAGAGTGCGCAGAAGCGGGTCGAATCAGCCGGTATCTCGGTTCAGCGAGAGGAGGGTGTGGAATGCTGTTATGCGAAACAGACGAAATTCTGGGTGCATGATCCCGATCATCGTCTGTGGGAGTTCTACGTTCTGGAAGGAGATCTTGAACACCGCGGCGGAGGCCAGACGCTCGAGCAGATGGTCGGGGATTCAGCGGCCTGCCAGGTTGCATCAACGATGCGGCCCGTCGTCTGGGAACACCGAATGGGTAGTGCGTTTGCAATCCCGTCAACCGCTTCGGACCAAATCCGTCTTCGAGGAACCTTCAATGTCCCGGTGACGGATTCGGACATCGTTCGCACACTGCATCAGTGTTATCAGAATCTCAAACCGGGCGGGCAAATTGAACTGCATATGCTGACGTGCGAATCGCCGCTGACCTGCGCCGTTGAGCTGCCGGGGCCGGCAGCGTACGTGAAACACGTTCCAGTGAGACAACACCTTTTGCAGACATTGACCGAGGCAGGCTTTGCTGACTGTCGTCTGACCACGTTTCGATCGAATGCCTGTTTTCAACTCTCCGGCCAGCCGCTGCGCGAAACAAAAATCGTTGCAGTGAAGCCGAGAGAAAATGTGGCCCAGGAGTGTGTGCGACTTGTTTATCGCGGGCCGTTCGCGGAAGTTCGCGATGATCGCGGGAATGTCTGGCAGCGAGGTATCGCGAGGGACTGTCCCACAATTCGATGGGAAGAGCTGAAGTCGGCAGGATTCGAAACGTCCTTTACCGTCCTGCCTGGAACGACTACGGTTGGCTCATGCGGAACATAGCGCAACGGAGTCGGGAAACATCCTGAGTGAATTGCCACCTGTTTTTTCCGGCAGTATCATCATTCCGACAGTCTAATGAACTTCAGAGCTTCCTCGGAGCGACGACTTGTGGCACCGGATGTATTTGATGTCGATTTTTGTGCAGAACGGCTGAAAGCGCTCAGTGATCGCCATCGGCTGAGGATTGTGAATGCACTGCGTTACGGTGAATTGACCGTGGGAGACCTTGCGGAGCTTCTGGAACTGGAAGTGGTCAATGTCTCACATCATCTGAAGATCATGAAGTACGCCAATCTTGTCGAAGTCCGGCGAGAAGGGCGGTTCATGTATTACCGGCTGCATGCCGATCTGCAGTGCACGAAGGGCGGCAAGACGCGTTTTCTGGACCTCGGGTGCTGTCGCCTGGAGGTTCCGGATCGGAAGTAATCGCCACTCTCGCATCGCTGCTCATCCAGCGCCACGTCGCATCAGGCATTTCTGGCAGATTGAATCAGATAAAGATGCAAAATATGAAACCGGTTTACATCATGGTCGGCGGATTTCTGGGAGCCGGCAAGACATCGACCATCTCTCGCCTCGCGCGGCACTACATGAATCAGGGGAAGAAAGTCGGCATCGTTACCAACGACCAGACCACCGATCTCGTGGATACTCAAAGCCTGCGATCTCAGGGGTTTGACGTGGGCGAAGTCGCGGGGTCCTGCTTCTGCTGCAACTTTGATGCGCTGACATCGACGGTTGAACATCTGGGTGAAGGACAACTGCCGGACATCATTCTTGCGGAACCGGTGGGGAGTTGCACAGACCTTGTGGCAACGGTGATTCGTCCACTGACAGAAGTCTACGGCGTCCCGCTGGACATCGCCCCGTATGGTGTGATTCTGAAGCCCAGTCACGGTCTGCGAATCTTAAGGGGTGAAGCAACCAGCGGATTTTCTCCGAAGGCGAATTACATCTTCCGCAAGCAGATTGAAGAAGCCGATTTTGTTGTCATCAACCGCATTGATGAACTGCCTGCGGCCGATGTCAATGAACTCCAGACGTTGATTGAAAAGGAGTATCCAGGCCGGCCGGTTCTGCGATGTTCGGCAAGGACCGGCGAAGGCTTCGAAGCGCTCCTGGAGACTCTGGGGCTGCGTGGTCAGTTCGGCCAACGAATGATGGATGTTGACTATGACATTTATGCGGAAGGTGAAGCGGAGCTTGGCTGGCTGAATAGTCAGGTGATCGTGGAATCCAGTCAGTCCTTTGGACTGGATGCGTTCCTGATGGACTTGATCCGCCGCCTGCACACTCGATTGCTTGCGGCCAGCGCGGAAGCTGCACATCTGAAGGTGATCGGACTTTGTGATGGAAGCTATGCGGTCGCGAATCTGGTCAGCAACACGACGGGGCCAGAGCTGTCCCTGGCATCCGGAACCAAAACAGCGACCGCGAATGTTGTTGTGAATGCTCGAGTCGCCATTGATCCGGCAGAACTGGAAACAATGGTCAGGGAAGAGCTGGCCGCAGTGAGTGCCAAATTCCTGGCGACACAGAGAATCGTCTCACTGCAGAGTTTTCGGCCGGGAAGGCCAGTCCCCACACATCGTATTTCGTGAGTGTTTGTTTTCGTTTTGAGGGAGAAGTTGATCATGATCCGACGACTGATGATGTTCGCTCTGCTTTCTGCGATTTCCCTGATGCCGTCGGTGCATGCGGAGAATCCAGCGAAGGAGTCTCTGACGCTGGTGGTCATGGACCCGTTGTCCGCTCCACTGGCCTGCGATTGCGTCAAAGGTTACGCTCAGCGGGACTACGAGGCACTCGCCGCGTTTCTAAAGACGAAGCTGAATCAGGAAGTGAAGGTCGTATTCAGCGAATCACTGGCCGACGCGATTGAGAAATCAGAAGGCAAGGTCGATCTGATTGTCGGAAAGCACTCGGTCGTAATAGCAGATGCAAAAGAAGCAAAGAAGGACGTGCGACCGGTGGCGCGGCTCTCTGACCAGAAGGACTTGCTGACTCAAACCGGGCTGATTGTGGTTCGCTCCGGCGACTCCGCAAAGTCGGTGGCTGACCTGAAGGGATACCGGATCTTGTTTGGCCCGGCAGATTGCGATGAGAAATCCAAAGCGGCCGTCGCACTCCTGAAGAAGAATGGAATCACCATTCCCGAGAAGCTGGAAGTCGCGGCATCCTGCAGCGAAGCCGCAGTCACGATGGTCGAACTGCCAGCCGAGACAAAGGTGGCGGCTGTCGTTTCCAGCTACGCCACACCACTGCTGGAAGGATGCGGAAAAGTCAAGAAGGGGGAGCTCCGAATCATCGGCGAAACGGAACCAGTCGAGTTCATTACTCTGTTTGCGGCGGATTCCCTTTCCGGCGATCGACTGAAGAAAGTCAAAACTGCCATCGACGAAGTGGGGCTCGATGCAAACCTGCTGATTAAGCTGGAAACAGCGTCAGGATTTCACCTGTGTGACGAAAAAAGTCGGGAACGGTACTGACGTCGAAGTGGGCAGCCAAATTGCCTCCAGCGGCCATCACAGTTCGGAAATCTAAAAGTAAGTAACGCCTAGGAACCAACTTGGATTTCCATCGCACGTCGAATTGCATTTGTCTTGAAGTCTCCATGTACGGGATGTGACAGCGTGAATGGTTGACTCGGGTTTCCTGCCACCAGTCTGCAACGAGTCCCAAGCCAATCGAAGCCACGCGCGATGAGACATCCTCTTTCTTGCGTTTGACAGTGAGCGAGATGACTATGTGACTGCAGTTTATTGCTGAACGCGTTTTGAGCGTTGGCGTGTCTCTCTGTTAACAAGTTCGAAACGGTCCAGTGAGGTGCAACAGTACGTCGAAAGCTTCGAATCGTCGGGAGACGAGAATTGATGCGAAAACTCCGAGAAAGCAGCGACTCCCGCATCTCATCAGATGTGCTGCAAATCGGTTGAACGCTCTCGAAAGACACACCGCGCGGCTCAATGTGATCATCAACTCGATCAACGGCGGATTCATCAGGCCGACCCCGAATGGAAGTTGACAATCACTCCGGCTTGCTTCGGTGGGCTGACGACTCAGAAAGAAATGCATGTTCTGCGACGGGCGGACGTTGACATTGAAAAGGGACCTTGGCACGTAACAGAGCCCCAAGTCGACGAACACCAGCGCGTGGACATCGCAAAATTTCAATTTTCCCGGAACTGTGGCCGTACGCTGCTTGGCGATCCGATCATCATCCATCATTGCCGAATTGACTTCGGAGACTTCGCGCCCAATATTGCGGTATCATTGATCGAAGCGTGTGCGTCGGGAACTTGGCATAGCTGACAAATGGCAGCCTTAACGTGTGGCGGCAGTTTGTCCCAAGATTCCAAAACGAGTCTCAGGTCCGTTGGAATCGGCGACCGGCAACCATTAGTGCAACCAGGGAAAGTGTTATCTCGCAAAGTGTTTTCAGATATGGACTTGTGACAATCGACTTCCGGTCTTGAAAACCGGAGTGCCCGCAAGGGTACCCAGGGTTCGAATCCCTGTCTCTCCGCTTTGATAGTCGCTCAAGCCACAGCGTTTATCCCCAGAAACCCCGAGTATCCTCGGGGTTTCTTTCCGTTATGGGGGGCGGGATTGATGGTTTCGGTTCTGGTCGGGATTTGTATTGCTCGGGGCTGTTGTGAGGTTCTTTGAGGGCTTGTGGGTAAGCCCAGTGTTGGGGGACTTGCTTCTTGTGGGGATGGGGGGCGGTTACACTCTCAGTTTGTGGGTTGGCAGCCTGCTGAGTTCCGGCGTTCTCTTTGCCTGAAATGTCGGTGAGAGAACAGCAGTGAGTCTCAAGAGCAATCCCTCGCTGACGCGGTGGGTTGAGGGGCGTTCAACAGGCTGCTGGCTTTGGGGGTGGTGCAGGGGGCCAGGGGCTTCTGGTGTGGCTTCGTTCGGTGGCGGTGGGCTATGGCTTGGACGAAGGAAACGTCACAGTTCTTCTCAACGCTGGCGATGGTAAGCGGCATTGTGGTGTTTGTCGGCTCGCTTCTGCTGGTGGTCGTGTTTCCTCAGCTGCACATCGCGTTCGCTGTGGCGATTGGGGCCGTGCTGGCGGGACCGCTATTTGCCTTGGCGTTGCGGTGGAATCCTCAGACGACGGTTGAGGACGGAGGCTCAAAGCGGTTTTGGCCGGATGGGTCGGAGGCACGTGAGCTGTTTTGGGGTGTTGTGGGTTTCGTGACTCTGACGGTTTGCGTTTTGACGCCGTTGTTTGTGGCGGTGAAGGTTTGGGCGAGTCTTCCGGCGGGTGATAACTGGAACGTGGTTGGTGTTCGTCTGCTGTTCTTTACTGCGGCTTACTGTGGTTGCAGCTGGTGGTTTGGAGTCTGTTCCAAAACCATTGCCCCTAGGTTTCGCGGAACGATTCCCGCTGGTTTTGTCGATTCATTCTTGCGGAAGGAAGTGCCAGTTGAGCCGACTACCGTCAAAGATGCGGCGGCGAAGGATTGGCAGCTGGCTGTGATTGCATTGTTCGCGTTCTTTCTAGCCACAGGGGCGATCAATCTGAATGGTCTGGGGCTCCAGCCATTGGGTCGTCCGGGACGCGTTCGCACGATTGTTGCGGCAATCATCTGGTGCCAGGCACACCCGAATAC
>VFQT010004728.1_pt1 | contig 10972 bp, 7 predicted proteins | sample 3512381 | NCBI WGS metagenome assembly VFQT01 (sample SAMN10412376, study PRJNA504923) | tailings metagenome | isolation source: Relicate 2 Philex TSF3 active mining site | place: Philippines: Tuba, Benguet | collected 2017-08-29 | reverse complement strand
CCTTCGTAAGCGCATCCGCCACCGACTTGCTGAAGCTGCATCGGTGTTCGGATCCGACGAGCGCTTCTTCGGCACCGATGACGAGGTCAAAGCGATCGAAGACCTCTACAACGGCAAGATCGAAGAGGCCGACGATGGAGAGGTGGATGCAGCATCGTTTGCATACCAGGTGTGGCAGCGCGCTGAGAAAGAACATCCTGATCTCGCCGAGCGGGCAAAGGGGCTGCCAGACCTCGTGTACTCCACCAAGAGCGCCCCAAAGACCGCCGATTCAACCGGTGTGATGGCCTACGCACGGACCGACCGCGGCTTCGATGGTTTTGGCATCTCCGATGGAGCCGAGACCCCTCGTCTGCTTACTGCCCTCGAGGCTCTCCGCATCCTGGCGTGCGACCCCGATACCGAAGCGCTGGAGCGGGTCGACGACCACTTCGCCCGCGTGAAGCAACTCATCAGGGGCCCACTTCAGCGACCTCAGCTCGCTGCCGGGCAGCTACGTGGCACCCGCCTGCGGGTCTGGCGTCGACTCAACGGCAGTCTCGAGGCCGGTGCTCCCGATGTGGAACGGGCACTTGATGCCATATATGGCTCCCCCCTGACCGCCGAGGCCGAGGCTCGGTTGAAGGTGGCACTGAAAGAGCGCACCAACGACGACCTCGCTGAGCTATTGGCACTTTTGCACCGCGACGACCGCCTCGTCATCCCCAACGACGGAGCACACGACCCACTCCGAATCGTCTGCTCCATGGGATTGGTGAAGTAGTGAGTACCAAGTGGATCACCGAGTACATCGATAGGGCCGATTTCACCGGCCTGTTCGTCGAAGAACTCGGCTGGCAACGACCGACTCGTGGCGGACGGAAAGGGAAAGATGCAGTCGACGAGGACCAATTTGAGCTGACTGAAGCAGCGAGCTTCCGAGGCATCGGTATCTGGATCTGCTCCTCGATCCCGAGCGGTCAGGCCCAGCGAGCCGTCGACAAAGCTCTTGGGAAGGAATCCGCCGAACGGGTCGTCATCTTTCACGACGAGAATCGCCAAGTCTGGCGCTGGCCCCAGGCCCGCGACGCGGCCGGTGCGGGAACTCCGCGCCTAGTCGCTCACGAGCATCACGTTGGCAGGACGAACGAAGCACTGCGTCAACGTCTCCAATTCGTCAAGATCGGTATCGACGAAGGCGACATCTCCGTTCTTGAGGTCGTTCGTCGCCTTCGTCGTGCCTTTGACTCCGACAAGGTCACCAAGTCCTTCTACTCCAAGTTCGCTCAGTATCACCGCGACCTCACCGGCGCGATTAAGGGCATCGCCGTGTCGGACAAGGCGACCAAGCCCGAGCTGCGCTGGTACGGGTCGATCTTGCTGAATCGACTGATGTTCATCTACTTCATGCAACGAAAGGGATTCCTGGACGGAGACGTCGATTACCTCAGGAATCGGCTTGGTCAGATCCAAAAACTGAAGCGACCCGGATCGTTCTACGAGTTCTACAAGGACTTCCTGATTCCCTTGTTCCATGAGGGTCTCGGCGCAGACACCAAGAACAGAGTGATCTCAGACCCTGCCATCGAAGCTCTCATCGGCGACATCCCGTACATCAACGGTGGCATCTTCTCGAAGCATCCGCTCGAGGAGGCCAACGACATCAGGGTGCCGGACAAGGCATTCGAGAAGATCTTCGACTTCTTCGACGAGTGGCAGTGGCACCTCGATGACCGGCCTTCAGGCAACCCCAACGAGATCAACCCAGATGTCCTCGGGTACATCTTCGAGCAGTTCGTGAACAATCGCGAGGAGGTCGCCAAGGGCAACAAGGCGGCAGCCACCAATGCCGATAAGGGTGCGTATTACACGAAGGAAGACGTAACCGGATACATGACGGCGAACACGCTCGTTCCGGTGTTCCTCGAGCGCCTTCTCGAGCGAGTGCGTGTCAACCTATGGCGACTCATCGCTCTCGATCCCGACCGCTACATCTGGTCCAGTGTCAAACACGGTTGCGATCTCCCGCTACCTGACGAAATCAAGAAGGAAGCGTCGATCTGGCCGCGACCAGCGTGGGACAGCCTCGAGGTTCCTTCAGATCTCGGTCTGCCTGCGGAGTCGTGGTGGGAAGTGGTCGACAGGCGCAAGCACGTTCAGCGTCTGACAGATGCAGCCAGGGCAGGCGACATCAACTCGGTTGACCTGTGCATCACCAACAATCTTGATATCGAGACGCTCGCCGTCGACCTACTTGATGCGCTTGACGCCCCCGAGGATGTGATTTCGGCGTGGGAGGTGTTGACAGACCTTCGTGTCATCGACCCGACGTGTGGGTCAGGGGCGTTTCTTTTCGCTGCCCTGAACATTCTTCACCGGCTCTACACTGCCGCCTTCGAGGCCGCAGCGCTCCACGCCAGGACAACAAATAACAACGAGTTGGCCCAGATCGTCGCAACCGCTAACGAGCACCCGAACCGCGACTACTTCCTGCTCAAGCATGCAGCGCTCAACAACCTGTATGGCGTTGACCTCATGCCCGAAGCAGTCGAGATCGCACGACTTCGCTTGTTTTTGAAGCTCATCGCCCAGATCGAATCACGAAGCGACATCGAGCCACTCCCTGACCTGGAGTTCAACATCAAATCAGGCAACGTCCTTGTAGGTGCGTTGACGACCGATGACATCCTTGCCCGGATCGACATACTCAACCACGACAAGGCCGACGCCATTGAGAAGGCCGCTGGCGAGGTCGCGCGTGCCTACGAGGAGTTCGCTCACGCCCAGAGTGGTGGTGATCACCTCGAAATGGCCCGCTCCAAACTGAGGCTCACCGACATCTCAAGCGATGCACGTGAGCACCTCGATCAGTGGTGGTTCGAATCAGAACACCGCGACAAAAGCGTCGACGGCTACCGCGCTCGCGTGAGGCCCTTCCATTGGATGATCGAGTTCTCCGGTGTGCTCGGAAAGGGCGGATTTGATGTGGTGGTTGGCAACCCTCCCTACGTGGCCCGAACCAAGATCAACTACGAGTACTCAGGCTTCAACACCGACCGGTGCCCCGACATTTACGCCCCCTGCATGGAAAGGGCCTCACAAATCACATCCCCAGAGGGGCGAATGTCGATGATTGTCCCGATGAATCTTGCCTGGGGCGGCGAGTTTACGGATGCCCGTAAGGTTCTGTCGACGAAGTTCGGCTCGCTCTGGGCGTCAACATACGACCAGATGCCCTCGAGACTCTTTGAGGGAGTCGGCACGCGTAACACCATCGTGCTCGCAGGCCCCAGAGACCTTGGGGTCCATACCGCGTCGTTCAATAAGTGGGTCTCAGAGTTTCGTCCCCATCTGATGTCGACTCAACGATATGTGCCGCACGAAGGAACCCCAGAGCCGTGGCCAAAGATAGGTCACGTCGAGATCTGTGAGTTTTCTGGCGCTCCGAGGGGTGGCCTCGGAAAGTCCTGCGTCAAGAGCTCAAAGTTCCGTTTGGGTCATAAGAAAATCGCCAACTACTGGCTCTCTGTCTTCCGTACAGATCCTCCAGCAATGGATGCAAAGCGACGCCCCGTCCCCCAAAAGGTTGTGGCCGACTTCTACTTTCGCAACGAAAGCGATCAGTTTGTTGCACTTGCGGTTTGTTCATCGAGGATGATGTTTCTGTGGTGGATTTTCACAGCCGATATGTTCAATGTGAAGACAAAAACCTTCACCGATTTTCCAATGGATCTAGCAGGCTTGACACCCACAGATCGTCAACTGCTTGAGGGTATTGGCCGAGAACTAGATAGACGTCTCTCTACCCCGGGGGAGCACTGGCTTTGGACCCCCTATGCGGGCGAATGGTACGGCAATTTCGATATGAACCTTTGTCGTGACATCACGGACAAAGCCGATGAGGTCCTCCTTCGCTACTTCGGCCTTTCCGACCATCGCGAGGTCGTCGAGGTTGAGTACAGGAACTACATGAAGAGTGGCGGTGAACGGCCCGGAACCGTACGCGGTGCAGCCCCTGACCGTGACCGTTGAAGCGCCAAGCTGTGTTGAGCGGTCGCAGACTGGAGGATCCAAAGTGACTCCGCTTGAACTTCAGAGGATCTACCTGAAGACTCTCGTCTCCATCGAGGACTTTGGTTCTCTTGTGCCTATTGGTGAGTCATCGATGGCTCGTGGCTCCGTCGTGCACGTGCTGACTGCATGGAACCCGGGCGATGACCGACCAAGCCGCGCTGACAACGATGCAGCCAACGAAGAGCTCCGAGCCCAACTTGTAGAGAAGGGACTGGCTCCTGTCAGGGCGATTGGCGCCGATCCCGATTCGGACCACTTCGAGGAGAGTTGGGCCGTCGTCGGTCTTGACGAAAACGAGGCCAGAGCGATCGGCGCATCGTTTGGGCAGGTAGCAGTTTTCCGGATCGCCGACGGCATGCAAACCGCACTGGCCTGTACTGAGGGCTGGTCTGTCTCCCGAACTTTGTGAGGTCACTCGCGTGCACGAACCGCTTTTCTAAGGTGCTCCCTATGAGCAAGTCCAGCGATGAGTTGATCAAAGAGGTATTTGCAAATTGCGCCGAACTGTCCCTGAGATATGAACGGCCGGTATCGCCTGATGGTCATCTCGTCGGATCGCTCGGCGAGATCTACGCGAGAGATCACCTCGGACTCGTCCTGATGGCGCCATCCAACGAAGGTTTCGACGCCAGAACATCGGATGGAGTCCCGGTGGAGATCAAGGCGACGACGCGGAATTCGATTTTTCTGTCGAGCTCTGGCTCGAAGGCAGAAATTCTGGTCGTGGTGAAGTTCACCGATTCGGGTCAGGGAGGCATTGTCTACAACGGCCCAATTGAACGAGCGTGGTCAGTTGCGGGAAGGTCCCAGAAGAATGGTCAGCGGCGAGTGAGCCTCTCGAGGCTTATCCAACTATCGGAGTAAGAAACATGGTTTGCGTGGTGGGTCTAACAAGATCTGCGCTGCTATTCGACACTGAATCCGGTGCCACGGCAGGCGCGACAGCGCCTTTATGTTGTGAAGCCGCAACCGTGTACCAGCATTTGCCACATCCTCGCTATATCCCGAATTAACTCATAATCTTCGATTTGACGGATGGCACAGCTACTAATTGCGCAGCCCGTCTCACCGTCAGACCATTTGAAGAGAAAGGGGCGGCGACTTGCCCTGGACGTGGCCTTGGTCCGAATGGCACTTTGCAGGCATTATGACGCTTGATCTGACGATGAAGCTTGATCAATCGAGACTGACAAGTAGCGGGTCAAGCTTCTGGCCTTTACTGGCCCAAGCAGAGCTCCCAGCGCTGCAACAAGCAGATCTAAAGATGGCTGTGAGCCCTGTCGCAGAAGGTTGTAAATGAAATCGTGAAGGTCATCTGGGTTCAGTAGCTCTGACTTGGTGTCGGTGAGAAATTTGATGATCCATCCCACGGTCTGGGGGCTGATCTCATCGGTGAATGCTTCGGGGTGACGGATCGCAACAGCCGATCGAAATAAGTCGAGAGCGATCTCTGCTTGCTCGTCTCCCCAGGGCATGTCTGCGATGGTTGCTCGCGTGCTTTCGAACAAGCTCGAAATTTGGTCGTCGCTGAGCAGGTCGATCTCGAGACGTGTCTCGACCCATTCGATGAGTGCCGCCAGATGGAAGCGTGCCAAGCCTCGGGTTTCTGCGATGTTGTCCGAGATGCTTCGAATGTTCAGCATCAACGTTTCCAGATGCGGTGATGGTTCGAAGCCGGATGGTCTCGGCCGGGCGATCATTGACGACACTTGGCTCCACGCCAGCCCATCGCCTCGAGGCTGACTCAAGTCAGTATCCAATCCGAAATACGACAAGAGATGGTTTGCTGCATCGATTCGCGACCGCTCGAGTTCGGTCTCGACCCACCAGCTCCAGGGCTCTATGAGGGTGTCAGGGCTCACCTCGACACCGACCCGCTGGCCGAGGGGGTGGTGATAGTCGTATGCCGATGGGGTCATGACGAGGTGACACTCAATTGCTTCCAACGCCAACAGGAAGACTTTCTTCTCCGCGTCCGGGTGTGGCTCGATGAAGTCCGGCCAGTTGCTCCGTAGTTGCAGAACCACCAGGTCTTTGTCGTCCGACAGGTGTGTCGTCGGGCTGGTAGCGAAGAGTTGACCATAAGCAGTTGGTTCGGAACCGGGCCGAATTCGCTGGACACGGTCTTTGACAAGACGCAGACGCCCCGAATTGCACAGCGATGTCCATTCTGTGGCCGTGACGGCCACGAAGGATCGAAGTTTCGTCACCTCAGTAGTTTCGCCGCTTCTTGGTGAGCGGTTCAAGCACGTCGTCGTTCGTGTCCTGAATCTCCTCAACGAACTGGTGAGGAGCCCCGTGGTAGGACAAGTGCAAGCGCTCTTTGGCCCGGGTCGCAGCAACAAAGAAAAGGCGACGTGCCTCATCATCCGAAGCCCCGCCCATCGGCGAGATCTTTGCCTTCTCGTTCAGCTTGGGCAAGAACACGTAGGGAAATTCGAGACCCTTGGCGTTGAAATAGGTCATCAAATAGACGACTTTCTTCTTGTTGCTGCTCGGAAGCTGCCCACTCGTGCTGCCGTAAAGGAGCAAGGGAGAGTCATTGCTGGCCAGGAAAGCGTTCGCCTCGCCAAATGGATCCGCCATCTCGTCGTCTTTCCGGATCTCTGGCACCACTCCCCAGTTGTAGATATTGGCGATCATTTGCATGAACTGGGACATATCCGCATTCGAAGGAAACAAAATCGCGCTTGGTTGACCAGGACCAGAGATTCTCAAGGCTTCGTTATAGATCGTCTCGAACTCGTCACGGATTGACGTACCGGCATAAACGCGGATCTTCTCGAAGTCATCGTCGGGGATTCCTTTCGGATCGAAGTTCGCGTTGTAGAAGACGGTCGTTGCAATCTCGAAAACCGGTCGATTGATGCGGTGAATATTGCGTAGCCGATGTTGCTTAACCGGTTTGACAGCTTTCTCCAGGCTGGTCTCCTTGACAGAAAAGCGATAGATGCGTTGGTCATGGTCAGCGGCAAGTACAACGCTCTTGGCCTTCTTCAGGATGGCCTCGAGCTGCTTGTCGCGGATGTCCTGCATCTCGTCGACGACGATGACGTCGTAGGTGCCCTTGAGCTTCTGGACCGAGTTGAGGGTCGAAATCTGGACCCGCTTGGACTCGGCAGGGGTCAGGCCCGACTCCACCATCCCCGCAAGGGCATGGGTATAGGTGGCAAAGCCCACCTTGATGGTCTTTTTCTGGGCGATGAGCCGCTTGAGTACGTGGGTGAGAACGATGGTCTTGCCAGAGCCTGCGAAACCCTTGACCCAGTGGTTCGTCGATAGGTCGGCGACGATGCTGTCGATAGCCCGCCGTTGTACGACATCGAGTTCATCCAGACCAACCATCCACTTCATAGCGGACAAACTAGTTTTCGGCAGGTCAGGGTTTGCACTTGCTGAGAGGCTCCCAATGCAAACAGTATGAGCTCACCTCTTTGTTTGTTTTGGTGGCACTCTCTGAATGAAGCGGTAGGTCACTCGGTCGACCTCGGTCGTCAGTCCCGTGGTCGGCGGCGTATGGCTAGAGGGTGATGAGGGATCGAATGCCACGGACGGAGAAATTTTTCCGTAGCGGTGGTGTCGTACTCTGTCGGGTCCGACGAGGTTGTTGTCCCCGGCGCCGGTCACTGTCTCTTCGACAGTTCCTCGAACGAGGAGGGAGATGCACAGGGCTTGCTTCCCCTCCACGAATCGGAGCACGCGGCCCATCCGTTGAATTCGCTGACGCTTCGATCTCGAACCCGAGGCGATGATGGCAACCTCCGCTTCAGGTACGTCGACTCCCTCGTCGAGCGAGCGGACGGCCACCATCGCTTGTGAGATGCCCAGAGAGAAACGATCTCGCTCCGAGGCTCGATCCTGGGGTTTCATCTGAGAGTGGTCGATGCTGACCCTGACGCCCAGTGCGAGCAACTCCTGGCGAGTCGCCTCGGCGGCAGCAATCGACTCGTGGAACACGATGAACCGCTTCCTGGTGGTCGAGAGGATCTTGAGTAGGTCAGAGAGGCACTTCTTTCGCCCCGTACTTTCCGAAAGAAGCGCGCGACGGGAAGCGAGAAGAGCTTCGACACGACGTGCTGTTGGGTGATCTGATTCCGCCAGCTTGCGCACCTCAGTGAAGAAGTTCGAGGAGCCCGAGTCGATTTCGGGACGTTGGAACTTGAGTGATCGAATCGCCTTGCCCAGGTCCTCCGTCGAGGCTTCCCAGGCATTCTGCTCGTCAGCCGAGAAGTCGACGTACATGTTCACGGAGGTGAAGTCGGCCAGGACCCCGTCGTCGAGGGCAGTCTTCAGGGGATAGGAGTAGGTTTTCTTGCCGAGGTTCGGGTAGACGAGTGTGCGTTCACCCTCGTCGGGGCGCTCCGGTGTCGCGGAAAGTCCGAGGGAATAGTCGAAGTGGCCCTCGAAAATTCGGGCATTGGTCGTTGCTCCGGCGCGATGGCACTCGTCGACGATGAGAAGCACCTTTCGACCCTCGGCCCGCCAGGTGGACAGCACATTTTCCAGATGGTTGCGGCCGGTGTTGATGACGGTGATGAGAACCGGGTGCTCGGAGTTCTTCCACTCGATTTCAGCAGCACTGTGCTGCTCGCCGATCGAGGTATCGAGAATGTGAAGAGTGGAGGTGAGCGCCTGTCTCCACTGACTGGCCAAGACCTGCGAGGGGACGACCACAACCACCCGGGAGTTCGGGCCTGCTTCTGTATGGACATCAGCGATGGCAGCACACGCCAGCATCGTCTTTCCGGTTCCCGTGGCGGCCTCGATGACCGCTTGTCGACCGGCGGTCTTCCAACTGGCGAGTGCCTCCACTTGCCATTTGCGAAGCGGTCGGTCGATCGTCCACGACACTCGGGGGGAGTCGCTGACGGGGCCCCGATTTCGTCGATCCTCCATGCGCCGGCGCTTCTTCACGCATCGGGCGCAGAGCCCAGGCTCTCGAACGAAGTCCCGACAATCCGGGCACTGGGGTCTCTTCATGGCGAGTTCAGCATCCTTGCCTCGACGACGGTCTTTTGCGCACAGCTCACATTTCTCCGGAGGATTTCCGTGGTGACACCGCTTGAAGAGAAGCCGATTGGCACCTTTGGTCGTGGCGCGACAGATCGAACAAGTGCGTGGAATCATTTCGTGCCGACAAAGATCGTCGTTCTGACGTGCCACGGTAGGAGAATAGCGAAGGCATCAGGAGTGCCTCTCAGAGGTGGGTCCGCCCATCACACCCCTTCATGGAGGTGGGATCGCCTGTCTCGGCAGTCAGTTCGAGCGGTGTTTCTCGAGCTCATTGCGAGCCCGAGCCGCAAGATCGCGGTACTCGACCGACAACTCCAGGCGGGCTGCTTTCGCTTCGAGCCAATGAGTCAGGCCAAGCAGGTCCTCGAGGCTTTGCCTGTCGAGGGTGACATCGAGCAGACCGAAACCATTGGTCCACCAATCGAGCAAGTGCACCACCGACTGGACTCCCGCGACTTCGTCGTCACGCCCGTGTTCGGCGTGCAACTCGACGATACGCAACGTCTCATGCATGGCCTCGCTCCACCGACCGAGTCGAAGCAAGGCTTTGGCCACGACAGCTCGTGATGACAGCGTTCGAGGATCCAGGTCACCAGCAGTGCGTGACCGCGTGTCGAGCACCGACTGCGCCATGTGAAGAGCCTCATCGAATTGCTCGTGGCGAATCAAAGAGTCGGCGAGGAGGGCGTAGACGTTCAAAGTGTCGGAATGGTCGAAGCCGAAGTCGTCCTGCAGCATCTCAGCCAGTGATCGAAGTTCGGCGACGTCATCGTGGCTTCCCGCGTTGGCGCGGGAAACGACCAGGTTGTGATATGTCTGCAAAACATCGGGGTGGTCTTCGCCCAGAACGATCGTCCTTCGGGTGAGAAGTTCGTCGTAGATCTCCGCGGCCACGTCGAATTGTTCGTCGAGAAGGTGGAAGTGGGCGAGATGGCCCACGGCGTCGAAGGTCGACGAATGATCGGGCCCGAGAACCCGCATGCGATCGGCGAGGAGACAACGAGCGTGGAAGATCGCTTCGTCAGGTCGTCCTCCCAATGCGATCGCTCTGGCCAGATTGCCTCGAGTCGTGAGAGTGGAGGGGTTGTCGGGGCCGATGATCCTCTCACGGTCGATCAAGAGGTCGGACAGGACCTCCTCGGCCTCGCGGTAGCGCTGGGCTTCGGTCAGTGCTCGTCCGAGGAATCCTCGCCATAGCAGGACCTTGTCGCCCTCGGGCCCCTGAATCTCGCTCCATTCTCGGATGAGGGTTCGACAGATGTCCGCACACTTGTCGGGGCTTCCCTCGGCGATCTCTCGCTGAGCCTCGATCGACAATCGATCGAGGCGATGCTGACGGCGTTGAGCATCCATCACTCGTCCTCCTCACCGAACAGGGCCCCACAATTCGGGCATTCCGTCCAGTCGTCCTCTCCGATGTACTCGTGGCATTCCGGGCAACATCCGTCTTGCGGCATTGTGACCTCCTCGTCGAGTTGTGCCCTGGGGTACAACGCACGGGGCTTTGCGATCAGTGATCGTGCGCACGGAGTGGCCCGCACACATCACCAGACCGTCCGACTTGGCAGCGCGATAGCGAGCAATCTGAGTGAGACGAACAACGTCAACTCACACTGTTAGTGATTCGAGCCGCCGGCCCTTGAGGAATTCCACGTTCTGTAATTACTCTGCGACGAGAGGCGTCTTCGAAACACTCTTCATGAGACTCATAACAGGAAAGACGGAAAGAAGTTGGGGGAATCGTGTCGGAAGAAGTGAATGCCTCGGGATTTCATGACCCGGGATTGATGGTGGCCGACCCGTACCAGGTCGAAATGAAATTTCTCGGCGCTGGTGCCAACGGTCTTCCTCGTGTCTGTTACGCACTGGCACATAACAGGATTCCGTTCCTTCGTTCGCTCAAGGT
>VFQT010004727.1_pt1 | contig 10974 bp, 10 predicted proteins | sample 3512381 | NCBI WGS metagenome assembly VFQT01 (sample SAMN10412376, study PRJNA504923) | tailings metagenome | isolation source: Relicate 2 Philex TSF3 active mining site | place: Philippines: Tuba, Benguet | collected 2017-08-29 | reverse complement strand
AAATACAATTCTGTTTTATCCGGAAAAAGCGCATGGGAACCTCGCCAGGAAACATATAAACAATTGATCAGCACTGGGTCACTTCGTTACTTCTCAGATCGAAAATTTGTAGAGGAATTAAAAGAGTACGAAATTCAACTCACAAAGTTGGCATTCAGAAGACAAAGGCTTTTACAGCATATGTATGATTTTTACGAACCCATCAACCAGAAACATTTTATTACATTATATGATCATCCAGAAGATAATTATAAAGTTGTTACAGGATTTCTAAATGGCAAGAAAAATATTGAAAACCCATATTTATCAATAAAAAAACTGAACCATCAAGAATCCTTTGACATGACTGACTACATGTCTGTTGTTACAACAGCTATATTACTCGAATCATACGATAATCAAAATTTTGTACAACCATTATTGGAACACTCTCGTAAAATTTTAGCGTCTACAGAAGACAAAGTTCATTAATTTCTAATTAAATACATTTTTATCAATGGAAGTACATCATCACTCACACCAACCAAAAAACTGGAAAGAATATATCACTGAGTTTATTATGCTTTTTGCAGCTGTAACGCTAGGTTTTCTTGCTGAGAATCTGAGAGAACATCAAATTATTGAAAAGCATAAGGTTCAGAATTTAACCGCAATGATTGACGATCTTAAACAAGATTCGGTTGAAATTGAAAAAAGAATTGCAGAATATAGCAATACGTTAGCACAATTTGAGTTGATCAAGGATTTATCACTTGCATACAGTGAAAATCACATGACAGAGAAGTCGTACATCGATTCTGTAGTAAATTCCTATTTAGATGCAAAATATGGCATTGCTCTTTTTATAAATAATGCATCTTATAAAAATACCATTTCTTCCGGAAACTTAAGCTATATTAAGAGCAATAAAACAAAAATGTTGATTGCTCAATATTATGAGGCATTGTATGGCAAAATACTCGTGAATAATAAAATATTAGACGATGATGTGAATGAATTTATGAGTAAAACTTTCATTTTTGGCTATATGGCAAAAAAAGAAGAGAAATCAGACTTTCAATCAAGGTCAAATAATATGCAGATAGAAGATTTTAAAACCATACCGGCATTTAAAAAATTAATTACTGCACCTGAATTTAGGATATACGTTAATAAAATTGAAGGAAGGTGCGGCTATTACCTTTTTGTAATGAAAACAGCGCAAGAGTTAAATAAAAAATTATTAGACCAACTTAACAAACAAGAATTTTAATAATTTCAATTTAATAAATATAAAAGTGCATCATCACTCTCATCATCCAAAAAAATGGAAAGAATATTTGACCTAATTTAGGAAAATAGTATATTGGATTAATATGAATCAACTAATTTTCTCATATCCTCATTTTCCAATATCTCTTTAGAATAACCATTTAAACCAACAGTAAATATAGTTTTAGCTAGCTGCTGATCAGTAATGCTTAAATTTTTTCCCAATATTTTTATGATAGGGTACAGCCATCTTGACAAAACGTAAAAGAAATTTGGTTCTTTTCTTTTAGTTATAGGATAAATATATCCTGGCCTGAATGAATAAAAAGCTTTGAAATTTAAATTGGATATTGCATTTTCAATGGCCCCCTTATCTCTAGCAAACTGCATTGTGCTTTTTTCAGATCTATCTGCTCCTTGTCCGCTCAATAAACAGAAGACAGCATTGGGAGATTTCGAATGCACTGCTCTAGCAAGATGCAATGGGTAATCAACATTGATTTTTCTGAATTCATCTGGAGGAACAGTTCCCGTATAAGCACCTAAGCAATAAAAAACGATATCAATTTCATTAAATAATTCAGACTGATCTTCATAATGTAGAAAATCATTAACAACTACTTCTTTATATTTTTCGTGCTTTGTGTTGGTGGATTTTCTTACAAGAGAAACAATTTCAGTAATTACTTCACTATTTAAACTTAGCTGCAATATTTTCCCACCTACCATACCGGTACTTCCAGTAATTAGAATTTTCTTTTTCATTCAGATACAATTAAACACCTTCTACATATTTTTTGAAATTATCTAAAATCATTTGCCATCCAGCTCTTTGCATTTCTTCAGGATTAACTTTTTCAGGTTCAAAGGATTCAGTAACCATTGTGGCATTGTCTAATGTTTCAAATGAAACCTTCATATGGCGTCCATCTCCTAAAATTATTTCAAGATTTACTCCCAATTCAATCTTTTGATAAGTACCCCAGAAATCAAAACTAAAAGAATTATCTTTAGCAGACATGGTATAATGAAACTCACCGCCTACTACTAAATTATTAGTGGCTTCTGGACAATGCCAGTCTGAAGCGGCAAAATTCCAATTCTTTACATGTTCTGGATTAGTCCAATAATCCCAAACCATAGTGATGGGTGCTTGGATAGTTGCATTTACCGTAATCATATTCATGTAATGAAAATAGTAAATTTGCTGCTAAAGATTTACAGATATTTTTGACACTTCTTCCAATAAGCAAAAAATGAAGGGTAGTAGCCGGCAACTTTTGGGAACATCCAATCTCTCTCTTCTTTCATGCCAGGATAATGTTCAAATAATGGATGTTCCTTAGAAATAATCATTTTTTGAATATCCTGTCCAGCTTCTTTATATAAATCAGATATCACTTCCATCTCCCCTGTATAAACCTGTATTCCATTAATATTATTGGACAAGGCAAGCATAAATTGAATCACTTTCTCACTCACAGGATATTGTTTAAAGTGCGAAGGCTCAAATAACAATATTCTATTTACTTTCTTTTCCTTATACCATTCAGGATCTAGATTATAAGAGTTATATATTAAGGTAGGTATACTTGTATCAATTACAGGCAATAAAGTCTCTGGAAGAATAGAATTTAAAGCTAAAAGCTCATTTGCCTTTAATTCAGCAGGCACTTCCATTTGAACAATATCTTCATATGTTTTATCTAAAAACGTATCAATTTGCTTTGTAAAACAATACTTATTAATATTCTCTTGATTGCAATAATACTTCTTTGAAGAAAATGCTCCTGCTACCCATTGCCAACTACAATTATTACTAGCGATATCTCCATCTAATAAATGATAGTACATCCATTTTGAAGGAACTAGCCAATGTGATTTAGCCATATTACATACAATAGAAGCCAAATACATTCTTATATGATTATGCATATAACCACTAGAATATAGACTTCTTATTTGTTGGTCTATTGCTTCGACACCTGTTTTAGCATCTACAACTGCATTTGGCATATTATGATGCCTTATATCTTCCTGACTATTTTTTAAATCAGTCCAAATATGTTCTTTTTTAGCCTGCCATACTCTTTGAAAGTATTCACGCCATGCTAATTCTTGAATAAACTTCTCAGACTCATACTTACTAAAGCCTTTATTTAATACAATATCTTTTACTTGTTTGACTGAAATCACTCCTCTAGATATATAAGGAGATAAATAGGTTATTTGACCATTGATAAAATTTCTTGACTTTGCATATTTGATGGGATGTACAATTTCAATCCTATTCAATATTTGCTGGTAATCTGTAGGGAAGGAATAATCCATTATGTAGCTTTATCTAATTTATTTAAAAAATCATTGGCAAAGGATAAATGCATATTTTGCTTCTCTTTACTCATTTTATCATATGTATGTACTAGCATGCCAATTCTTGGATTACTCAAGAAAAAATTTCGATGAACATGCATAAAGCGCCAAAATAAACCATCCCAAACTTGTTGCCACTCGCCTTTCTCATAATCGCTCATTTTCATCAAATAATTACTACCACTGATATAAGGCTTAGTGGTCATCAGCCCACCGTCCGCAAATTGAGTCATTCCGTATACGTTTGGAACCATCACCCAATCATAAGCATCTACAAACATTTCCATAAACCATTTATACACTTCATCTGGGTCAAACTCACACAAGAGCATAAAATTACCCAACACCATTAACCTTTCTATATGATGACAATAACCAGTTTTTAAGATCTTTTTAATAGTTATATCAATCGGTGCTATTCCTGTAGTTCCATCCCAAAAGCATTTGGGAATTTTTCTATTAAAGTTCCAGTAATTCTTAGTTCTTTGTTTCGTCCCTTCTCTTTCGTAAACTATTTTAATGAATTCCCTCCAACCCATAATCTGCCTAATAAATCCTTCAAGAGAATTTAAAGGAATATTTTGCTTACTAGAAATTTCGATGGCTTGGTTGATGATTTGTTGTGGATCTAATAATCCAATATTCAACATTGGTGATAATACCGAGTGATGTAAAACAGATTCATTAGCAACTATGGCGTCTTCGTAAATACCAAATTTTTCAAATCTATTTTGCAAAAATTCTTTTAACCATTTTTCAGAATCAATAAAATTGATAGTAAATAAGTGTTGTTGATTGATAGTACCGTAATTGTTAGAAAAGTTTTTTTCTATGTATTTAGTTGCCTCTTCTAAATATGCATTATTTTTTGCATATTGAATCTTAGGCACTATTTCATTTTTGGGAAACTTAGATCTATTGTCTGCATCATAAGTCCATTTCCCTCCTTGTGGTTTCCCTTTATTATCAATTAGTATATTTCTTTCTTTTCTTTGCCAAGTGTAAAAATCAGTTTGAAAATACGTTTTCTTTTTATTGAAATATTCGTTTACACCTTTTGCCGTATTTAGGAAATTAGGATTATCATATACTTGTAGATCAATATTATTTTTCTGGCAGGATGATTGTATTTTTTTACTAACCCAAAAATCTATTGGATTCACTAAATGAATTTCTGAAATTTTATAATTCTTAAAAGTATCAATTAATTTTTCGCATTTGTTTGTATCATGAATCGCTTCAATATAAACCACCTTATACCCTTTTCCTCTTAAGTATTGCTCATAAAACTTCATGCTAGCCCTATGTAAAACAAGCTTTTCTTTATGAAAATTATATTGATTGAAGTAATGCCATTCTTCTACCAAAAACACCATTCTGTTAGGTGTCAAAATTGGATTTTGTTTAAATAACTGATTAGGCAGAATAACCGCTGCTGATATTGACATTTCGGATAATCAATTTGATTGTATTGTATTAACAATAATTCAATCAAATAGTTGACTAAGCGTTCTTCTCTAATTCGTCGATAGTCTTTTTTGCAGCAGCCAGTCTCGTGGCTTTATTTTTTTCAATGAGTTTATTCACCGCCCAATGCTCTAATTTATGGTGCATAGGGATAAGTAGCGCTGCTAAGGCAACCAAGCTTAATAACATCAAAAATGGTGAATGATGCGTTATTTTTTCTAAAATTGGATGTATCAAAAGATTTAAAAATTCAAATACCATTAATAAAGAAACCACACTTAAAAACTGGATTACTTTTGTATTAGTAATATGCTTTCTGCTAAATAAAATAAATAGCATAAAAAAGCTTACAATTCCTAGTGCAATGAAAGTATACTCTAAATTCATTTTTCTTGTTTCATTAGCCTGATCTTCTTCTAATTTTAATTGCTCTTGTCTTGACTCTTCTTCAACTGACATTAATTGTGCTTGCTGTAAAGCCTTAACATTATATAAGCTATCATTGGCAGCTCTATAAATTTCGGAGTACTTAAAAGCACTATCGATATTAATGTCTCGATAAATATTTAATAAAAGTTTTGCTGGCTCTACATTCAAGGTGTTGAATGCTGTATTGCTAACACTTGCAATAGCTCTAGTTGCATAAAGCTTTGCAGAATCTATTTGTTTATTTTCAAAATAATATTTTGAAATGGCATTGTATGCAATGCTTTGAAATTTTGGAGATTGAATTCTTTTAGCTTCATTAAGTGCTAAGTTCCAATAATTTAGTGCCAAGGCTGGGTTTTTTAAAGCTTGGTGTATACTTCCAAACTGCAAATAAGTTGAAGTTAACCAATAATTAATCCCCGTTTTAATGGCTAATTCATATGCTTTTTGAGTATATATTAAAGCCGAATCAACTTTATTCATGGCTAAATAAATTGTCCCCATATCATTGATTACACAAATTGAAATAATATCTGGAGCATACTTAGATCCAGCTTCCATAGCTGCCATATTATAGGATACTGCCTTTTCAAAATCGCCCATTGTTAGATAGGTAAGTGCTAACATACCTTTACCAAATGTTTTCAATCTATCATTATTGGATTTTTCAGCTACCTGATTGGCCAAAATGCCATATTTTAAGCTTTTAACCTTATCGCCAAAAGCTATATAATCGTAACAAAGACAAGAATATCCAAGACCCTGACAGATTAAATCATTATTCTTTTGACCATACAAAAGTATTTTTTCAGAATTATGCATATCCTCGACTGGATTTGTCTCTGAAATAGTCAAAGCGGTCATGGTTAAATAGTAACGGGCACTATCATTTTTCTCTGCAGCTATTTTTGGGAATAAAGAATCTAAACTAGGTGGCTTTTTAGAAAAATCTACGTTCGGGCCTTGAGAAAAAGCCACATTAGAACTAATTAAAACAAAACATAGAATTCTAAATACTGTGTTGATCATCTTGGTTGGATTTAGATAGTCAAAAAAGACAAAAATGAAACTTGATTTGGTTATATTATAAGTTCAAAATTGTTAATATTAGCTTATTACAAATGTAATATTAATTGATGAATATGGAATTTTAATTAGAGAAATCGGATACCATGATAGGCCATTTTTGTTTTTTTAGAGGAAAAACGGGGGTGAATGGTGGTGAAGGATTGGAATTGAGAACATTATGCTTATTTTCAACTATAATTAATAAACATGGAAGTACATCATCATTCTCATCATCCCAAAAAATGGAAAGAGTATTTAACTGAGTTTGTAATGCTATTTGCTGCAGTAACCTTAGGTTTTTTCGCAGAAAATCAAAGAGAACATTTTGTAGAAAGGCATAGAGAAAATCAATACCTAGAGAGTTTAATGGATGATCTTGCAAAAGATAAACAGGAAATGGTTTTTGCAAGAAAGTATACAAAAAATCAAATAGCCGGCTTAGATACCGCAATAACATTACTTTCAAAAGGAAATTGGAGTGCTGAAAATATAAAAACAATGTACCGTGTAAGTTTAAAAACTGGTGGAACAAGGCCAATTACGTTTATAGATAGAACCTCATCTCAGTTAAGGTCAGGTGGCATGAGACTAATTGAAGATAAAAATATTAGTAATTTGATTACTGAATACTGGCAATTAATAGCACAATTAAATGAATTTGAAAACGTGACAATCTACCAATATAAATTAGATATTAAGGACTTGACATATAAGATTATCGATGGTACAAAATATATAGATGTTAAGAACAAAGTGATTAATGATGACGCTACCTTATTGACCTATGATAAAGTAATTTTAAAGGAATATAATAATAGATTGATTAATTTGAAGTATGATATTAACGCATATATTGTTAATTATTTTTATGAAAAAATTGACAAGAAGATAGAAGAGCTTCAAAAAGAAATTTCAAGAAAGTATGAGATTAAAATTGTTAAAGGAGTTGCTTAAATTCGTGAAAGATTGAAGACGAGGTATTAATTGGTCCAAAAGTAAATTATACAACTATATTAGGAATTTCTTTTTAATTTACATTAATTCATATTAAAAATGCATTAATTAAAGTGATGAAAATATATATACTCTTCTTAACATTGTTTTTCAACCAATTTGGTTACGGTCAGGCGAAGGCAAAGAATATACTTATTACTTATCATAGTAAAACAGCAAATACTAAATCCTTGGCGGAAGAAGTTGCAAAAGGTTCTTCATCCGTACCAGGAATTCATGTAATTCTTAAAAGTATTGAACAAACAACAACAAAGGATTTATTAGATGCAGATGCAATTATTTTAGGAAGCCCCGTCTATAATGCGAACCTGACGCCTGAAGTGGTTAGGTTCATGAGTGAATGGCCATTTGAGGGTAATCCATTAAAAGATAAAATTGGTGCTGCATTTGTTACAGCTGGCGGCATATCTGCCGGGGAAGAGCTGGCACAAGTTCAAATATTACAATCTATGTTGGTTTTTGGAATGATTGTAGTGGGAGGGGATGAATGGACATCAGCATTTGGGGCATCAGCCATTACCAATGAAAGTGTTTTCAAAACTGAAAAAATAGATACAATATTTTTACAAAAAGGCTTTAGATTAGGAAAGCGTGTTGCAACTATTGTTAAAACAATGAAATAAGCAAAGCCATTGTTGCACTAGTTTGATGATCGAGTGCTCGAGTATATCTAAATATAGGATCTTTTGAATTATAGTTTTTCAATTCTGCACGATATAAAACTTTTGGAGATAATTGATAATCATAATTGACCGAAGCCCCAAAGGTTTGATAGCCATTGGGAGTTAAAGTTCCAATGATTACCTGATCCTTATCACTATAAAATTCTAACCTTCCAGCAATTTTACTTTTTTGATTCAAATTAATTTTGGAAATAATTACGGGCGTGTACCAAACTTTTGTTTTTGTATTCATTTCTTTTTGAGTGCCAATATCGAAACCAAATATGAAAGAAAACTTATTTGAAGCTTCAAAAATTGCATACAGATTATGAAATATTCTTAATGCATTTATGCTATCTAACGCTATATTTCCAATGAAATTACTATAGTTAAGTGTTAATCTATTGGTTGGTTTATAATTGACTTGCACTCCAACGCTTGGTTTTTGATTCCAGTTTGGAATTGCAATTTTCTGCCATCCATTCAATAAGTGAAATGCAATATATAAATATTGTTTTTTATTGGTATAATTCAATTTTATACCTGTTTCATAATAAGGTGAGTTTTCGGCTAAAATACTTCTTGTCAAATTCCAACAATCAATTCCAACTGCACTTTCAAAACCTAAATGGGAAGGCATTACACCAGCATCAATCCAAAAACTATGTTGTTCAAATGGCTTGTATCCTATGTTGGCCTCAAATAATGGTTTTGCCCAATTGGGTTCTGCACTTAGATTGTATTTGGCATAATTACCTGTCATTAATGCAAGGTTTGACCTTAGCTTTTTAGATTGATAATTCGCTTTTACAAATGCTAGATTAATATTCAATTGATTGTGCTTCTTGTAATTGTAATTAAAATCAGGCTTTTCGTTGTTTAAAGGCTTAGAGAAGTCGTAGCTATAATAGCTTTCAACATAACCACTTAAACGGATTTTATTTGAGCTGTCATTTTGAGAAAAGCTAGTAATAAAAATAAAAAGGAATAAAATTGATAAGAAAAACTTCATTAAAGTTGTGCTAATGTAATGCTTAAATTGATGACAAAGATAATTGAAAAAAGAGCTTTTTACTACAAAAATATATTTATGGTTTTGTTTATAATTAAAAAATCTTTAAATTCGATTTACCCCAGAAGCTAAATAAAACTTTAATTATGAAAAAAGTACTATTTAGTTTAGTTATTTTATTTTTTTGGGCATGTACAAAAACAGAAGAAACTACTGCTCCTCCTCCAGTGGTGATACAAGAAGAATCTATTAAATTTATAACCAATCTTGATACTGGTACTTTTTATATTGCAGACACTTTGCCATTAGAAATTAAAATGAATTCAACACTACCCATAGATGGTGTGGTATACTCAATCACTTCAACCTGGTCTGATAGTTCTAAACAAATTTTTAAGCTGGATACCACATTGAAAGAATCAAGTTTAAGTTTAAAAATACCTGGACATAAAAGAATGGGTAATTATTCAATTTTGGTAAATGTTAGTTCAAAGAAAACCTCTACGAACAATAGCTCGAAAACTATTAGTGCAATAAATATTCCCACCATTCCTGCAGTGAACGTTGACTTATTTCCAGATTTAAACTGGAACGATCATGTAGCTGGTAAAAATACATTGTATGATTTCAACCAAGATGGTGTTCCTGATATCATAACTTATAAAAGAGTTTCAGAAAAATCTACATTGCCTGCTATTTTTGAAATCAAAGATTATTTAGGTAAAAATATTTATTCATTTAATCTTAAAAACTTTAAACCATCTATAAGAGACTCTCTTCACCATATTATCATTGATTATCGTGACTTGAATAATGATGGGTATTTTGATTTTGGTTTATCTTATATGGGCGAGTGGTGGACCGGACAAAATGGTTTAAGCCCAGTAAATTATATTGGTAATTACATATGTTTAATATTGTCTAACGGTAAATTACAATACCAGCCATTGGAAATTCTTGATGAACCTAATAAAGCTTTGTCTTTTAACCTAACCATTTTTGATTGGGACTTTGACGGAAAAGACGATGTATTATTGTCAGATTTAAATAGAGGAGATTATTTAAAGAATTTAGGAGATAACAAGTTTCTTAGAGACCAATTAACTAAACCGCCATTTAAACAATCTATTGGCAATAAATTAGATTTTGATAAAGATGGTAAAATAGATATGATTAACCTTTATATCAATCAATTGGATGAAAATAATCGTTATACCTCATCGGACATGTCACAAACCTTATCAGTTTTGTCAAAAAATGGAGTTACAAATTATCCTGTTGTTGGAAAAAAATTAAACAAGTATATATATTTTATTGGAGAAGTGGAATCTGTTGAAAGGGTAAACTTAGTAGATGGAGATGGTGATGGTGATTTAGATCTGATTATAGGAAGTGCCCTATCAAAGGTTAATGCACCATGGGAATATAGGCAAGAATATTTTGAAAATACAGGCAGCCAATTTGAATATAGGCAAAATTATATCGAATATGATAAATCTTTAATTGGTGAACTTCAAGTCTGGTCTTTTGATATTGATAATGACGGGGATTTAGATTTATTTTATCCAACCTATAAAAAGAGCAATCTAAATGGCCCTAAAGGAGCTGTTTTTTGGTGGGAGAATACAAAAAAGGGTTTTAAGATTAATAAAAATTTTAGATTAAAGTATTAAGTATGCTTTATTTCACCTTAAAAAC
>VFQT010004726.1_pt1 | contig 10978 bp, 10 predicted proteins | sample 3512381 | NCBI WGS metagenome assembly VFQT01 (sample SAMN10412376, study PRJNA504923) | tailings metagenome | isolation source: Relicate 2 Philex TSF3 active mining site | place: Philippines: Tuba, Benguet | collected 2017-08-29 | reverse complement strand
AGGCGATCGCGGTTGCGACCAGGAAGATGACTGGAACACCGATATAAAAGGGAACCGTTACGGTATCGCCGAGGCCCAATAGCGATATCAGATAACCGATAATCGAATACATCCCAGCAAAGGCGATTACGTTCCGGCGTTTCTCGCGATTATTCGATTCACCAATCGTCGCCACCATACGTTCGTAACCGCTCTTCACGGCGATGACCGCAACCAAGAGCGCACCGATTGGAAGGAAACTCAGCGTTCCAGAGATTGTCGCATCGGAGAGCGTTAGCTGGAGCGGAACTTGATGAGCCACCAAGAAGAACCAGAGCGCAGCGCGCAATGGATCTGCAGTATTACCAGAGGAACTTCCAGCCGTGGCCCAAGTAATCAAAGCGATGAATCCAACCGGCAAGAGAATCAGGATTATGCTGCGTGTTGCCTGGGTGAAGGCGGTACGCAGGACTTGCAGCATAAGGTCAGCTATTTATTAATTCACGGAGCAGGCGAGCGGTTTCACTCGGCGTCTTGCCAACACGAACTCCAGCGGCTTCTAGCGCCACCTTCTTCGCTTCGGCGGTTCCTGAAGAACCAGAGACGATTGCACCAGCATGGCCCATCGTCTTTCCTTCGGGAGCGGTGAATCCAGCTACATAACCTACGACTGGTTTGGTCACATACTCCTTGATGAACGCTGCGGCGCGCTCCTCCGCATCGCCACCAATCTCACCAATCATCACGATTGCTTTAGTATCTGGATCATCTTGGAAGGCTCTTAGACAATCGATATGGGTGGTTCCAATTACCGGATCCCCACCAATTCCAACCGCTGTCGTGAATCCGATATCGCGCAATTCGTACATCATCTGATAGGTCAGCGTTCCCGATTTCGAAACGAGACCAATCTTCCCTGGGCCAGTTATATCTGCGGGCGTGATGCCGATGTTGCATTTACCTGGCGAGATCAATCCTGGGCAATTTGGCCCGATAATTCGAGTACTCCCCTTGCTTTCTGCATAGGCGAAGAAGCTAGCCGTATCGTGTACGGGAATCCCCTCGGTGATAACAACTACGAGAGGTAAACGCGCATCAATGGCATCGATTACAGCGGCTTTGGCGAACTTTGGTGGAACAAAGACCACTGAAGCGTTAGCTCCAGTAGCCGCAACCGCTTCTGCAACGTTATTGAAGACTGGTAATTGTTTACCTTCGATCTCTACGGTTTGGCCACCTTTACCTGGCGTGACGCCTCCTACGATCTTGGTACCGCTGGCAATCATCCGCCGGGTGTGCTTGGTTCCTTCAGAACCAGTCATTCCTTGAACAATCACTCTGGTGTTCTCATCAATGAAGATAGTCATCGCTGGGCCGCCAATTCTGCAGCCCGAGCAGCTGCTCCATCCATCGTGTCAACCTGTTCGACTAGCGGGTGGTTTGCCTCATTCAAGATTTTTCTACCTTCTAGGACATTATTGCCATCGAGGCGAACTACCAATGGTTTGGTTGCTTTATCACCAAGGAGTTGTAGCGCCTGCACGATGCCATTTGCCACTGCATCACAAGCCGTGATCCCACCAAATACATTGACGAATACGGAACGGACTGCGGGGTCTCCCAAGATGATTGAGAGACCATCAGCCATGACTTGGGCCGAAGCGCCGCCTCCGATATCGAGGAAGTTCGCAGGTTTTACGCCATATTTCTCGCCAGCGTAAGCGACAACATCAAGTGTGCTCATCACCAAGCCTGCGCCATTGCCAATCACGCCCACTTCACCTTCAAGTTTTACGTAATTGAGATCCTTCTCTTTTGCGAGCGCTTCTAGAGGGTTTGTTGCAGCATGATCGATTAGCGCTTCATGATCTGGATGGCGAAATGCGGCGTTATCGTCGAGAGTGACTTTCCCATCAAGTGCGATGATCCGACCATCAGCGGTCTTGACTAGCGGATTTACTTCGACCAAAGTCGCATCAGAGGTTACAAAAGTCTCCCAGAGCCTGATCAGTACCTCAGCGACTCCCTTAGCCACATCGCTGGGAAAACCACCTTTACTTACTATCTCAAGCGCCGTTTCCATATCGATACCTAAATTCGGATCGACATGCACCCGAGCAAGTTTCTCCGGGGTCTTATGTGCAACTTCTTCGATATCCATTCCGCCAGATACCGATGCCATAACAAGGAATGATCGGGCGGCGCGATCTAGCAGGATTGCAAGGTAATACTCACTCTCAATTGGAGCTGCTTGCGCGATCATCACTTTATGGACGGTATGTCCTTTGATATCCATCCCAAGGATCGCTTTTGCTTTCTCAAATGCATCATCCGGATTCTCGGCCAATTTCACACCGCCGGCCTTACCTCTACCACCGATCTTGACCTGCGCCTTGACTACGGTTCTTCCACCAATTGCAGCAGCAGCTTTGCGCGCTTCCTCCGGCGTAGTAGCTACGGCTCCGGCGAGAACTGGGACTCCTTTAGCTTCGAAGAGGTCACGAGCCTGATACTCAAAGAGGTCCATGGGTCATAACTTATCTACTGGGGCATATCGGAGCAACAAACGCTTATCTCCGAAGCTACCGAAATTGATCGTCGCTTCTGATTTATCGCCTTCTCCTGAGACCGCTATCACAGTACCTAATCCAAAGGTGTCATGAGATACCCGATCGCCGACTGCAAGTTGGAGAGCCGAACTCTGCTTTCCAGTTGCGCGCGGGAGGACTGGTGCATTGAATTTCTTTCGCACGATTGGTGGCGTAGTGAATCCACTCTCTGATTTGTTCCAATCGATTAATGTCTCTGGAATCTCATCAAGGAAGCGTGATGGCGGATTGTAATTTGGTGCGCCCCAAGCAGATCGGTACTCAGCGCGAGAGAGATAGAGCCGCTGTTGGGCGCGGGTTAAGCCGACATAAGCAAGTCGTCGCTCCTCTTCCAATTCCTTCTTCTCTCCTAGTGTTCGCGAATGCGGAAACACTCCTTCTTCCATTCCAGTCAAGAAGACCGTTGGGAATTCCAATCCTTTAGCAGTATGAAGTGTCATTAAAGTTACGACGCCGCCATGCTCCTCGCCCTCTGGTATCTCATCGGCATCCGCAACAAGTGATACCTCTTCGAGAAAGCCGCCGAGCGTAGGTGATTCACCTTCAGAGATTGTGCGTTCCTCATACTCTTCGACAACAGCTACTAACTCCTCAAGGTTCTCCACTCGAACCTCATCCTGGGGATCGTGGCTTGCGCGAAGTTCCTCCAGTAGCCCGGATTGTTCAAGAACCGCGGCGGCGATCGTGGCCGGTGGTCGATTTGCCTCTACAAGCACTTGAAGTGCAGTTAACATCGAAACGAATGCCGAGATTGAAGCAGCTGTTCGAGGCGATAAGCCCGCGGCTGATGCGCGCGAAAGCGCCTGCCAGAAGGAGATTGCCTCAACATTGGCGAATTGATCTATTGACTCCAGCGCGCGATCACCGATTCCGCGCTTGGGCGTATTGATGATCCGACGCAATGAGACTTCATCACTTGGATTAACTAGTACCCGGAGATAGGCAAGCAGATCCTTTACCTCACGCCGCTCGTAGAATCGCAGGCCGCCAACGACTTTATAGGGCAGGCCAGCGCGCATGAAAACCTCTTCAAAGATACGGGATTGGGCGTTGGTTCGATAGAAGACCGCAGTATCGCCATAACGTGATGTACCAGCCTGGCTCAACTTGAAGATCTCATCTCGGACGAATTCCGCTTCATGATGTTCATTCTCAGCTACGAAACCGATCAACTTGGTACCGCTTCCAGCCTCGGACCAGAGGTTCTTCTCTTTCCGGGATTCGTTCTTTGCGATGACCGAATTCGCAGCGCTCAAGATGTTCTGGGTGGAGCGGTAATTCTGTTCCAACAGGACCGTAGTCGCCTCCGGATAATCCTCTTCGAATTGCATGATATTTCGAATAGTCGCGCCCCGGAATCCATAGATCGATTGGTCGGCATCGCCGACGACACAGAGTTCCGCTGCGGGAATTCCTTCTCGATCTGTTCCAACCAATTCTCGAATCAATATGTACTGGGCGTGATTGGTATCTTGATATTCATCTACCAGGATATGTTTGAAGCGATGGCGGTAACGTGCTCGAGCATCCGGGTATTTCTGTAATACATCCACCGTCTTCATGATCAAGTCATCGAAATCCATCGCATTGGCTGAGACCAATCGGTTCTGATAGACCGCGTAGATTTCAGCGACAACCTCTTCGAAATGGCTCTGAGTGCCATTTCGGTAATCAGCTGGTCCAAGTAATTCATTCTTCGCATTTGAAATCGCTGCGGCTACGCCTCGTGGGTTGTAGCGCTTCTGATCGATATTCAAATCGCGCATGACCAGCGTGACGAGTCTCAAACTATCGGCCTGGTCGTAGATTGAGTAATTTGTGGAATAGCCAAGGCGGACCGCTTCTTGGCGAAGGATCCGGACACAAGCAGAGTGGAATGTAGAGACCCAGATCGCCTTAGCTCGTTTTCCAACGAGCGCAGCCACGCGCTCCTTCATCTCACCAGCAGCTTTATTGGTGAATGTGATAGCGAGAATCTCAAATGGTTCTACCCCGCGTTCGGCCATCAGATATGCGATTCGTCGAGTTAGGACTCGAGTCTTGCCAGATCCAGCGCCGGCGACGACGAGAAGCGGGCCACCTTGATGGATTACCGCAGATTGCTGCTCGGGGTTCAACCCATCTAGCAATCGATGTGACACGCGGCGAAGTCTAGAATACGGCGGTGACTCCACTGCCCGATGAAGAAATCAAGAGCATTTTGGTCGTTATGGCGCATCCCGATGATTGTGATTTCGGAGCCGGCGGAACAATCGCACAATGGACTGCGAAAGGAATCGAAGTCTCCTATTGCATAATCACAAATGGCGATCAGGGTGGCGAGAACTCTGATGTGCCGCTTGAGGAGATGGCGAAGACTCGTCAACGAGAGCAGCGTGATGCGGGAGCCTGTCTTGGCGTAACCAAGATCGAATATTTGAATTATCGAGATGGCTCATTGGTCCCATCACTCGAATTGCGTAAAGAGATTGTCCGTGAAATCCGACGTGCAAAACCTGATCGAATGGTGATTCAATCTCCGGAGCGGAATTGGGAGCGGATTTTCTCAAGCCATCCTGATCATCTTGCAGCTGGCGAGACGGCGATGCAAGCGGTATATCCTGATGCCCGAAATCCTTATGCCTTCACCGATCTACTCAAAGATGGTTTCGAGCCGTATCGGGTGAGGGAAGTTTGGCTGACTGGTTCACCAACGCCGAATCACTTCGTGGACATTACCGATACCTTCGATAAGAAGATAGCTGCGCTCCATGCACATAAGAGCCAGACTGCGCATAATTCTGAACTAGAGAATATGGTGCGAAATTGGGGCGAGCGCAATGCGGAAGCTCATGGATTACCAGCTGGCCGAGTCGTTGAGATTTTTAAGGTGGTAAATACCGACTAGCGGGTGAGAATCCGCTCAATCACCAGGTTTCGTTTCGGCATTCCATCCGAACCGCCACCTCGCACACCACCTTCGGCGATGAATTCAACTATCTCTATGCCATCGAGCACTTCCCCCCAGATCGTGTAATTAGCCGGTAGGAAAGTCGTATCCTCATAGAAGATCAAGAATTGGCTGCCGGTAGTACGTGGTCGGCCGAGATTGGACATCGCGACCGTTCCTTTCGGGTAGTTATCTACAGTCGCTTCCGGCAGATTCTCGCTACGCACGCTGAAGCCTGGATCACCTAGGCCAGTTGCTGAAGGATCGCCGCACTGGATCACATGGAAATCATCGGTCGCAAGTCGATGGCAAGCTGAATTGTCATAGTAATTCGCATTTATCAAAGTGGCGAGCGCTGTCAATGTTGCTCGCGCCTGGCGGTTATAAGTTCTAATCACGATATCGCCACAATTTGTCTTTAGCGTAACGAAACGTGGAATCCGCTTTAGGACATTGGCGGGCGCTTCCACCTTCTTTGGCATCTGAGCTGTGATCTTGCTCGGCTTGCACTTGATGCGATCACCACGTCCATTGCCATTTTCATCAGCGGTAACCGGCGCGATGCTGTAGAGGAAAGTAAAGACGAGTGAGAACGAAATCAAGGCCGCTAGGCGCTTGCTCTTCATATCACTCCCATTCGATTGTGCCGGGCGGCTTGGAGGTCAGATCCAGAACCACTCGATTCACTTCGCGCACCTCATTGGTGATGCGCGTTGAAATCTTTGCCAATATCTCATTCGGAAGTCTGGACCAATCCGCGGTCATCGCATCCTCACTAGAAACCGGACGGAGCACAATCGGATGGCCATAGGTTCGACCATCTCCCTGGACTCCGACGCTTCTTACATCAGCGAGGAGAACTACCGGGCATTGCCAGATCTCACGATCAAGACCGGCCAAGTTTAATTCGTGGCGCACGATTGCATCGGCTTCGCGCAGGACTCTAAGTCTTTCTTGAGTAACTTCTCCGACTATTCGAATCGCCAGGCCTGGTCCAGGGAATGGTTGGCGCCAAACAATCGCTTCTGGAAGTCCAAGCTGGGCTCCGACATCTCTCACCTCATCTTTGAATAGATAACGGAGCGGCTCTACTAATTCGAAATCTAAATCCTCAGGAAGACCACCAACATTGTGATGGGACTTGATATTTGCCGTACCAGTTCCACCGCCGGACTCAACTACATCGGGATAGAGCGTGCCCTGTACTAAGAATTCAACCTTATCTTCGCTAGAGATTTTTCGCGCCGCCTCCTCGAATACCCGAATGAACTCACGTCCGATCATCTTTCGTTTCTCCTCGGGATCGGTGACGCCGCCAAGTGCTGTCATGAAACGATCTTGGGCATTGACAACATGTAAGTTCACACCGGTCGCCGCTACAAAATCACGTTCTACCTGCTCGGCTTCACCTTTTCGTAAGAGACCATGATCCACGAAGACGCAGGTTAATTGCGCACCGATAGCGCGTTGTACTAGCGCGGCTGCGACCGCTGAATCAACACCACCGGATAGCCCACATAGGACTCGCTTGTTTCCGACTTGTGACTTCACATCGATAATTGCGTTATCGATGATGTTCTCGGAATTCCAAGTTGGTTTGCATTTCACGATATCAATCAGCCAACGCCGGAGGATTTCTTGCCCGTATTCAGAGTGCATGACCTCTGGATGGAATTGGACGCCAGCCAATAGACCATCTTCGCTTTCAAAGGCTGCAACTGGAGTGTGGTCGGTGCTCCCAATTGTTCTTAACGATTCCGGAGCTGATGTGACGCTATCGCCATGGCTCATCCAGACGCTAAAGTCCTTACCAAGTCCAATTAGTAGCTTGGAATTGGAATCTGCATTGAATTTGGTTCTGCCAAATTCCGATACTTCGGTCTTGGTCACTTTCCCGCCAAGTGCAGTGGCCATAGCTTGAAAGCCATAACAGATTCCAAAGACTGGGATCCCCGACGTGAATAGCTCAGGATCTACCAATGGCGCACCTTCGGCATATACCGATGATGGACCCCCAGAGAGGATTATGGCTCGTGGATTTCGCGCCCGGATCTCCTCGACAGAGAGCGAAGAAGGGACGATCTCGCTATACACATTCGCTTGCCGGACACGGCGAGCGATCAATTGTGCGTACTGGGCTCCGAAATCAACCACCAGAACATGATTGCTGCGCTGCACCATCAGCCTCTATTAAGGACGATCTCGACGCGCTGGAACTCCTTGATATCGGAGTAACCACAGGTAGACATAGCGCGCCTTAACGCACCAAATAGATTCATCGAGCCATCGGCAGTATGTGATGGTCCGACCAAGATCTCTTCCAAAGTTCCAACTGTTCCGACATAGACTCGAGTACCGCGCGGAAGTTCACCATGATGCGCCTCGCTTCCCCAGTGCCAACCACGTCCAGGCGCTTCATCTGCGCGCGCCAATGGTGAGCCCAACATCACCGCATCTGCGCCACAAGCAATCGCCTTGGCGATATCACCGCTCTTACCAACGGAGCCGTCGGCAATTACATGGACATATCGACCGCCCGATTCATCGAGATATTGACGGCGGGCTGCTGCTACATCAGCTACCGCAGTAGCCATCGGAACGGAGATGCCCAGAACTTGCCGAGTCGTATGCGCAGCGCCGCCACCAAATCCGACAAGCACACCAGCTGCTCCGGCACGCATCAAATGGAGCGCGCTAGTCGTGGTCGCACAGCCACCAACTACTACTGGGACATCTAAATCGTAGATGAACTTCTTAAGATTCAACGGTTCAATCCGATTTGAAACATGTTCGGCACTGACTGTGGTTCCGCGAATCACGAAGATGTCGACGCCAGCATCGACAACTGTCTTATGGAATTCCGCTGTTCGCTGAGGTGAGAGCGCGCCGGCAACCGTCACGCCGGATGCACGAATCTCTGCGATCCGCTCCTTGATCAACTCCGGTCGAATCGGCGCCTTATATAACTCTTGCATTCGAGCGGTGGCTTGTTCGGCTGGGATTGAAGAGATCTCGCCAAGTTGGATCTTCGGGTTCTCATACCGAGTCCAGAGCCCTTCGAGATTCAATACGCCGACGCCGCCCAGTCGACCGATTGCGATCGCCGTCTCTGGTGAGACGACTGAATCCATCGGCGCGGCAAGAAGCGGTAATTCACAGCGATAAGCATCGATCTGCCAAGCCGTAGAGACTTCTTCTGGCTCCCGAGTCCGGCGTGAGGGGACGATAGAGACATCATCAAAGGAGTAAGCGGTGCGGGCTCGCTTACCTTCAGAGATCTCGATATCTGCCATCAGTTATTCCTAAAGTAGTTAGGAGCATCTATCACATCAAGTACATCATGTGGGTGGCTCTCTTGCAGGCCCGCGCTCGTGATCTGGATTAAGCGGCCCCGCCGATGTAAGGCTGCGATGTTCTCGGCCCCGGCATAGCCCATCCCAGAACGAAGGCCGCCTACAAGTTGGTGCACGACGCGCTCTGCTGGACCGCGATAGGCGACCTTGCCTTCGATTCCTTCGGGAACCAATTTATCTTCGGCAAGTACATCGTCCTGCATATAGCGATCCTTGGAGAATGACTTAGTCTCACCTCGCGATTGCATCGCACCAAGCGAACCCATGCCGCGATAACGCTTGTACTTGCGTCCATCTAACTCCAGTAATTCACCGGGAGATTCATCGCATGCAGCCAATAACGATCCCAACATTACGGTGTCCGCCCCAGCGACAATCGCTTTTGCGATATCTCCGGAATATTGCAAACCACCATCTGCAATCAAAGGGATATCAGCTTTCTTGCAAGCTTTTGCGGCTTCCATGATTGCCGTTACTTGTGGAACACCGACTCCGGCGACGACGCGAGTGGTGCAGATCGAACCTGGACCAACGCCGACTTTCACAGCATCTGCACCAGCATTGATTAAGGCCTGCGCACCAGCGCGAGTAGCAACATTGCCACCGATCACTTCTTGTTTCGGGAAATTCTCTTTTATCCGTGCAATCGCTTCCAAGACTGCGCGATGGTGGCCATGAGCAGTATCAACCACTACGACATCGACACCGACTTCGATGAGTGCTGCTGCTCGGGAAAATCCATCGTCACCAACACCGACAGCTGCACCGACCAGATATCCGCCGCCTTTGACCAATTTGGCATGGGTTACTTGCTCTTCGATCGGCAGATTTCGATGGATGATTCCGATGCCGCCGAGCTTGGCCATCGCGATTGCCATCGTAGATTCGGTGACCGTATCCATAGCCGCTGAAATCAAAGGAATATCAAGGGTTATCGACTTAGTGAGGTAGGTCTTGGTTTCGACCTCGGATGGGACTACATCAGATGCATCTGGCAGAAGGAGGACATCGTCATAGGTCAGGCCGAGCAGAGCGACCTTCTCATTGACGTTCTCGCTCATACGGCCACCTTAGTGGGTCAGGTATTTACGCTCCAACTGCCCGTAGGACCTCTTCGCAGGCCTCTACTAAATCATCGACAAGAACAGCGGGCTTCTCAACCTGCGTTCCCCATCCTGGTCCGCCGACGATGATTCGTGGCGCCGGTCGAATAGTTGGTAGCTGGCCAAGTACCGCAAGATCACCATGCTTGCTCAGCTGCGCCCACAAGAAGATAGCTGGCGGCGCTGAACGTTTCACAACCGCGCTAACCGCTTCGATTGGAGTACGTGCACCTAGGAATTGCGTCTGAATATTCCGTTCCGAGAGCGCCGCAGCTAGCGCATAGAGTGGAAGTGAATGCATCTCTTCACCGATACACGCGAGCAATACTGGTCTTGCATTGACTGGTGAAGTTAAATTCCCATTTGCTTCCTGCAGTAACCGCTTGATCAATTCACTTACCAAGTGTTCGGTCTCGATACCAGTTCCTTCATCGGCCCATTCATCGCCAAGGAGAATCAATAGCGGAACCATCACTTCATTCCAGGTATTGGTTATGCCGCGGGCGACCATCTCGGATCGGAGTAGATCCTCGACGAAGCTCTTGTCATATGCCCGGGCGGCGCGAAGAAGAGTTTCAACCAACTCCTCACGAACCGTCACTTCTCTATTCAATGTAGCCGAGATGATCTCCGCCGAACTCTCACCATCGAAGGCAAGCGCTCGTTGTGCCGCCTCGGCGGGAGAAACCCCCGAGATGACCAATTTGCGCATTAACGTGAGACGGGCGAGATCCCCAGCGGTATAGCGACGGTGTTCACCTGAGCTGTGATCGGTAGGGCCCAACCCATAGCGGCGATCCCAGGTCCTCAAGGTGGCTGGCGCCACACCCAGACGGCGGGCGACGGCAGCGACCGTAAGCGCCTCGGTTGGGGTCTTTTCGGTCATGACCGAATGGTGGGGGTCACAGGCGGCGCGCGCATCTTGAAATTGGGGGGGTACTTGAACAACCTACGGCGCGATTGTATATTCCGCCTATGTCCGAAACGACTCGCTTACCTAAGCCA
>VFQT010004724.1_pt1 | contig 10979 bp, 9 predicted proteins | sample 3512381 | NCBI WGS metagenome assembly VFQT01 (sample SAMN10412376, study PRJNA504923) | tailings metagenome | isolation source: Relicate 2 Philex TSF3 active mining site | place: Philippines: Tuba, Benguet | collected 2017-08-29 | reverse complement strand
TCAAATGAAAAAATCCGAGAAATAAGCAGACCATTCCTCCTCAGAATAGGAGACCGTCCGGAGCACATCGTCATTCCACGGCCTCCATGACTGGGAGGATGGATCAAAGTATGCGGCAGCTTCCTTGCCCAGGAACAGTTTGTAATCGAATCGCGGCACATCCGTGACCACATACCCCGGATAGTACCATGCACACCCGCGCTCCCGCAGCACATCCATGGTCAGCAGGATCAGGTATTTACCCGGACTGAACCGGGCATATTCGGGATCATAGAAATGCAGGATCGAGGCGCCGGACCTTTCTCCGGTATCAAAGATGCCCATGGCAACAAGTCGATCACCATCCCAGACCTGAAGGGCATGGGTGTCGTATATATTATGCTCCGCGTCATAATACAAGGCATCATGAATGGAACTGTATCCATCAAAAGGGACGGATTCCAGATACCTGTTGTACAACAACTCATGTGTGGGATGTGGGCGGTAGGGAGACAGCAACTCCACCCGAAACCCGGCATTTCGCCGGCGGAGACGGCTGTGTGAAGCGTGTGGTGCGATCCCGTCGACCGGAAACCTCAGCCACCATACCGGTCGAAAATCCAACAGATGTTCGATGAAACTATGGGTGGTGGTGAAGATCGTCTGGTTCATGCGATACCAGCCCAGCGCCAGGAATGCATCCAGTTGCGCCCCGGTCAATGCCGACGGATGTCGGATCCTCTTGTATGCCACCATGCCCTCAGACATTCCATGCCCGATAAGTCGTCAGGCTGGAGCTAAGGTACAGATTTCCTTGGGGACATGCCTGTACCGATCCCGCGGAAAATTCATTTGATAGATGAATGGAAAAGAATATCTTTGTTAACCATTTGGTTAATCTATTTGGTGCATTCGCATGGTTGATACAGCTCAAACGACAGAAACAGAAGCCCGCATCCTTCGTGCCGCTACGGAAGTATTCCGGACCCGCGGTCGGGACGGCGCCCGGATGCAGGACATCGCCGATGCCGCAGGCATCAATAAGGCCATGCTGCATTATTATTTCCGCTCCAAGGACCAGCTCTTCGAACGGGTATTCCGTGACAGTGCCGCCACATTCTTTGCGCGCATCCGGGAAGTGCTCTCATCGGATGCCTCCCTTTTCAACAAGATCCAAGATCTCTGCACTGCATACATGGACACGGGCATGAAGGAGCCCTTCATCCCCGTATTCATCATCGGTGAGATCAACAGAAACCCGGCGGATTTCATCCGCAAAATGTTCCGGGACAGTGGCCGACGACCCGATTTCGGGAAATTCCGGGAACTGGTGGATCGGGAAGCTGCAGCAGGGAATATTATTGCGATATCCGCCGAACAGTTGATCATCAACATCCTCAGCCTCAGCATCTTTCCTTTTATTGCCCGACCGATGATGCAGTTCAACCTGGGACTCTCTGAAGAAAAATTCAAGGACTGCATGGAGGAGCGAAAAAAACTCATCCCCGATTTGATCATCAGATCCATACAAACAACATGACCTTACGCACCGTCACGATCTTTGTGGCTCCCTTGCTCCTGGCCATCCTGCAGATCCTGCCGGCCCGGACACAGACACTGACACTCGACCAGGCCATGTCCCGGGCTGTATCGGCCTATCCGTCCCTCCGGCAACGCGGCCTTATCCGGCAGTCAGAACAACTGTCACAGGAAAACCTGTCCAGGCAACTCCTGCCCCAGCTCAGCCTGTCTGCACAGGCAACGCTCCAGTCGGACGTCACCCAACTGAGGATCCCGAATGCCCCCTTTCAGGTGGAACCTCTTTCAAAGGACCAGTACAGAGGGGTGGCAGACCTCAGCCAGATCGTGTACGACGGAGGCCAGATCAGCGCACAGCGGAATCTGTCCACGGCACGATCCCTGGTTGAAACAGAACGCGTTGCCGTCGAACTGCACCTCCTCAAAGAACGCATCCAGCATCTTTATTTTGGGATCCTGAACGCGGAACAACAGATGGCATTGATCGGCATCGTTGAATCCGACATTGAGGCAGGCATCCGGCGGACAGAAGCCCAACTCGCCGGAGGCACCGCCTACCGCTCCGCCCTGGCCATGCTGAAGGCAGAACGCCTGCGTACCGGCCAGAGACGCATGGAGATCGGAGCAACCAACAGAGGATTCAGGAAAGCACTCGGCGTACTGACAGACCTGTCGCTGAATGACAGTACCCAGCTGGAAATACCCGGGCAGCCAATGGCCGGCGGAGCGTCGATCCGCCCGGAAATGGCGCTCTTCGTTGCACAACGTAACGCAGCCCTTGCAGAAAAAAAACTGATCGATAGCAGATCGGCACCCAGGGCGTCCGTTTTCGTCCAAGGCGGCTACGGCCGACCGGGGCTGAACATGCTGCAGAACGAATTCGCCTGGTTCGGCATGGGCGGCATCCGGCTCAACTGGCAACTCCAGTCGCTCTACACGGCCAAAAGAGACCGGGCGCAGGCCGACCTCAGGGCCGCCTCCGTCAAACTTCAGGAAGAAACCTTTCAGCAAAACAATCGGGCACAGATCCAGCAACAACAGGCCGAACTCGAACAACTCAACCAGATCATCCTCGCAGATGAAGAGATCATCCAATTAAGGCGAACTGTTAAGGAGGCCGCCCTGGCGCAACTTGAGGCCGGCGTGATCAATGCTTCTGACTATCTGCGGGAAGTGCACGCAGAAGAAACGTCCCGACAGGAAAGCCAGGCCCGTCTCCTGCGTAAGTCACAGATCCTCTGCCGAATCCACTGGCTGCAGGGCGGCAAATGAAAAGACATCTATAAAGACCCACCCAAAAATCATCACATGAAACTTACCATTCCCGCCATCTTCATACTCATGCTGTCATCCTGCCGCACCAACGGAGATGCTCACGATGCTCAAGGCACTTTCGAAGCAGATGAAGTCATGGTTTCCGCCGAGGTCGGCGGGCGACTGACCTCCTTCGACGTGGATGAAGGAGACACCCTGTCCGCCGGACAGATCGTCGGACAGATCGACGACCGAAACCTCGGACTGCAGAAAGAACAAGTGGAAGCCTCCCTGAAATCGCTGGAAGAACGCACGGCGGATGTCGCCCCTCAGATCAAACTGCTCAACGAACAGCTGGAGGTTCAGCAAACCCAGCTCCGAAATCTGCGTAAGGAATTCGACCGGATGAATGGATTGCTCCGCAAGGATGCCGCCACCGAACGTCAGGTCGATGAAATTGGATATCAGATCGAGGCGCTGGAGAAACAGACGGAAGTGACTAAACAACAGATGAGCGTCGCACGCGCAGAAACCAGTCTGCGCAACCGATCGGTTCTCAGCGAACAGGCGCCACTGCGCAAACGCGCAGAACAAATCGAAGACATGCGCACACGCTCTTCCATCACCAACCCGATCCGGGGCACGGTACTCTCCAGTTTTGCGGAAGCAGGTGAAATGGCCATGCCCGGCAAGCCGCTCTACAAGATCGCAGACCTCGGCGAAATGATACTGCGGGCTTACGTCACCGGAAATCAACTTCCGGGACTCAAACTCGGCCAGGCAGTAAAAGTCTACACTGATAAGGATGCAGATGCCTATGATGAACATTCCGGCGTCATCAGCTGGATCTCTCCCAAGGCAGAGTTTACCCCCAAAACGATCCAGACCAAAGATGAACGGGCCAATCTGGTGTACGCCATCAAGGTACGGGTCAGGAACAACGGAACCCTGAAGATCGGCATGTATGCAGAAATCGGATTCTAAGGATATCGCCATCCTGGCAGAAGGGATCGGGAAATGGTATCCGGCCGGAAAAGGAAAGGTGACTGCATTGCAGGACATTGACCTGTCGGTCGCCCGGGGTGAACGTTTCGGCGTCATAGGTCCGGACGGTGCAGGCAAGACCAGCCTCTTTCGCATCCTCACGACCCTGCTCCTGCCGGATGCCGGACATGCAGCGGTGGATGGACTCGATGTGGTGAAGGATTTCCGGCGCATAAGACTGCGCGTGGGATACATGCCTGGAAAGTTTTCATTGTACCCCGACCTCACCGTTGCTGAAAACCTGGATTTTTTCGCGAGCATCTTCAACACGACGGTCAAAGAAAACTATCATCTCATCCGTGACATCTACGAGCAGATCGAACCATTCCGGGATTTCCGGGCCAGCCAGCTCTCCGGCGGGATGAAACAAAAACTCGCACTGAGTTGCGCGCTGATCCACCGTCCTTCCATCCTTTTTTTGGATGAACCCACCACAGGCGTTGATGCCGTCTCCCGCCGCGAATTCTGGGAACTCCTGCGCGGACTGCAGTCCGAAGGCATCACCATTCTGGTGTCCACACCCTACATGGACGAGGCTTCGCGCTGCGACAGGGTGGCCTTTCTGCAAAACGGCCGCTTGATGCAGGTGGACAGCCCTGAAAACATTCGAAGGGGCTTTGGCAAGGAACTCTGGGCGGTGAAAGGACCGGATATCCTGAACACCCTGGCCACGCTGCGAAACCTGCCGGAAATTGACAACGCCTATCCTTTCGGAGAATGGCTGCATGCCGTACTGAAACCTGGTGCCGCACAGCCCGGCTGGCCTGCGGCCTGGCAGGTTCGCCGGACGGAACCGGATATTGAAGATTGTTTCATCGATAACATGAAAACACATGGCTGAGCCAGTCATCACCGCCACGCAGCTCACCCGCCGGTTTGGCACGTTCACTGCTGTGGACCGCATCTCCCTCTCGGTGGCCCGGGGAGAGATCTTCGGTTTCCTAGGGGCCAATGGCGCCGGAAAAACCACGGCGATGCGGATGTTCTGCGGACTGCTCACGCCGACCGACGGCAAGGCCACCGTGGGCGGATTCGATGTCTTTACCCAATCGGAGGACATCAAGCGAAACATCGGATATATGAGCCAAAGGTTCTCGCTCTACGACGACCTCACGGTCATGGAGAACCTGCAATTCTATGCCGGCATATATGGTATGTCCAGACGCCTGATCCGCGAACAGGGGGCGGCCATGCTGCAGGAACTCGGCATTTACGATCAGCGTAATATCCTCGTCAGAAGCATCCCGCCCGGCTGGAAACAGAAACTGGCCTTCTCCGTTGCGATCTTCCATCAGCCGCGCATTGTATTCCTCGACGAACCTACAGGCGGCGTGGATCCCGTAACCCGCCGCGAGTTCTGGCAACTTATCTATGAAGCAGCGGCCAAAGGCATCACCGTATTCGTGACCACGCATTACATGGATGAAGCCGAGTACTGCGACCGGGTATCGATCATGGTCGATGGAAGGATCGAAGCAATGGACAGTCCCGGAAGGCTCAAGGAGATCTTCGGGGCAGCCAGCATGGACGAAGTATTCCTCACCCTGGCACGCCGATCGACCGTCGCGCCTGCCTGAAAAGCCAACACAAAGGCATGAGACAGTTCCTGCACTTCGTACGAAAGGAATTCATCCATATCCGGAGAGACACCCGGACCCTGGTCATTCTCATCGGCATGCCGATGGTCCAGATCCTGATCTTCGGCTTTGCCCTCACCAACGAGGTAAAGAACGTTCGCTTCGGATTTGTGGACCAGTCACGTGATGCACAAAGCGCCGCACTGATCGCACGCTTCGAGGCCAGTCGTTATTTCGAGGCGGAGGGCGACTACCCGGATGTAAAATCGCTCGATGAAGCCTTTCGAAAGGGAAGGGTTCGTTTCGGGATCGTCATTCCGCCTAGACTATCCGCAGACCTCTCGGCCGGAAAAGGCGCCAGCGTTCAACTGCTCGCCGATGCGAGCGACCCCAATGCTGCCAACACCCTGGTGAGCTATGCCGAAGCCATTGTGATGGATATCAACCGGGATCTGGATGAAACCAGATCGTTGCCCTACCGCTTCCGGACAGACACCCGCATGCTCTACAACCCCCAGCTGATCGGGGCCTACAACTTCGTGCCCGGGGTGATGGCCATGGTACTGTTGCTGGTCTGCACCATGATGACGGCCCTCACGGTCGTCCGGGAAAAGGAAACCGGCACCATGGAAGTGATGCTCGTCTCCCCCATGCGCCCAATGCGCATCATCACGGCCAAGGCTGTCCCCTACCTGCTGGTATCCTTCTTCAACATCTCCACGATCCTCATGCTGAGCGTCCATGTGCTGGACGTGCCGATCCGGGGAAGCATCATTCTATTGTTCTCGGAGAGTGTACTCTTCACGATGGTATCGCTGTCGCTGGGTTTACTCATCTCCACTGCCACCGCCTCCCAGCTCACTGCCATGTTCATCTCGCTGATCGGGATGTTCCTGCCCACCGTAATGTTGAGCGGATTTATGTTCCCCATTGAAAACATGCCCATCCCCCTGCAGGTGATATCACACGTAGTGCCCGCCCGCTGGTTCTACGACATCGTCCGGTCGGTCATGATCAAGGGATCGGGATTGGGAGCCATCTGGAAGGAAACCCTCATCCTCTTTGCCATGGCCGTATTCTTCGGCGGCATGGCCATCAGAAAATTTAAGCTCAGACTCGCATGAACCGCCTGTTCGTCATCATACAGAAGGAATTCCGGCAGATCCGGCGCAATCCGGCCGTGATCCGGCTGATCCTGGTCATGCCGGTCATGCAGCTCATGTTACTGCCGCATGCGGCCGACTACGAGATCAAGAACATCAATCTTCATGTGAATGACTACGACCGGTCAACGCTCTCCCGACGGATGGTCGAAGAGATCGCTGCCTCCGGTTATTTCCGGCTCACAGGCTTCGGCACAGACAGGAAGGAAGCGCTGCAGGCCATCGAACGAGACCGGGCCGATCTGATCCTCACGATACCTTCACAATTTGAAAGGACCCTGGTAAGGGAGGATGCCGCCCCACTAATGCTGGAAGTGAACGCCATCAACGGCGTCAAAGCCGGACTGGGCGGCGCATACATGACCCGTCTGCTCAGGGATCTCAATGATGATATCCGACTGGAATGGACCGGCTATGATCCGATGAACGCAGCGGCGCTCCGTACCTCGCAGATTTTCCGCTACAATGCCACGATGGAATACACCCTGTTCATGGTTCCCGGCATCCTTGTACTCCTGCTCACCATGGTGGGCATGAATCTGACCGCCATCAACCTGGTACGAGAGCGGGAGATCGGAACGATCGAACAGGTGAACGTGTCCCCCATCCAAAAATATCAGTTCATCCTGGGCAAGCTGATCCCGCAGTTCCTGCTGGGTATGCTCACCCTGACCATGGGACTGCTCATCGCACGGATCGTATATGGCATCCTGCCGGCCGGAGGCTATGGACCGATCTACTTGTTCGCGACAGTGTACATGCTTGCTGTGCTGGGCATCGGCATGATCGTATCCAACCATGCCGCAACACAGCAACAGGCCATGCTCGTATCCTTTTTCATCATGATGATCTTTGTACTGATGAGTGGTTTGTATACCAGCATCGACAGTATGCCGGAATGGGCGAAGTGGATCGCGCGCCTCAATCCGGTTACCTATTTCATCGAGGTCATGCGCCGCGTCGTACTCAAAGGCGCCGGTGTGGCAGACATCGTCCGGGAGTTCGGCATCATGGGGATCTTCGCTTCCACCTCCATCGGCATCGCCATCCTGGGTTACCATAAGCGATCATGATGACGCAAAGAAGCCGCGAAAATATCAATGCATATAACGCAAACGGGTAACCGAAAACAGGACAATAGATCAGGTCAAACGACAACGGTTGAATGAAAATGAAGGAGGACAGGGAGCACCGGCATCATGGCCTCGACAGGTCCGCGGTGATGGAGAACTGGCTGAAGGCTGCTCCCGGCCGGTGTATGGAACGTGCGTAGCGAAGTTTTAACCTGCGCAGACTTACGCCTGCCCCCATCGAAAAACCGGCCATGCCATTTGCCGCTCCGGAAATGGACAACTCCCCCCGGCGCATGAAACTATACCCCAGCGCCAGATCGATACGATCCCCCACAAAGCCCTGAACCGCCAGGGTGGCATGCCGCAGGATCTTTTCAGGGATACCGCCTCCGGTGCGGGGCCAGCCGTTATCGGCCATGAACAGGGTATCCCGATACAGGAGATCGAATCTGTGCAATCGGTGCGCCGTCAGAGAGAACTGAAATGGGGCGTATTTCAATCGTTTGGTGACACCCAATTGAACATCAAAGGGCATGTCCTCTCCCACCTGATCATAGGTGCGCCACTGGGCCCCCATGTTTCGGAACAGCAGCCCTGCCTGAAAGCCCTGTGCACTGTCATGATAATTCACCCCGAAATCTGCCAGGATGGCGCCCGATCTGTAGATGCCATAGCGGCTGAAAGCGCCCTTGAGGCTCACACCGCCATACCATCTTTCCAGATAACGCCCGCCGGCCGACAAACGCACAGAGAGGTCACGTGCACTGAAATCTCCCAGCACGTTGCCCGCAGCATCCGTTTGTGCGGCTGTTCCATAGTCAAACAGATCAACACCGCCGGACAAAACAATCGCCCGTTGGGCAGGCACGGCCGTCATCATCCATCCCAGCTGACGCATACCGGCCGGATGGGCGTTGAAGGCAGCTGTCATCTGTCCGTGATGCACCGTTCGTAGGAGCGCCGGATTCTGTGCAGCCACTGCCGGATCATCAGTGATCACTGAAGTATTGGCGCCACCAAGCGCATTCAGCAAAGGATAGGATGGAAGCCGGAGAAAAGAGAAGGCTGACTGACCGCCGAGGGTCTGGGCTTCACCAGAAAGGGCGATATAAAGTCCACAGAAGGCCGCAAAGATGCATCTGAACCTCCGCATACGGGCGAAAATAAGCATTGGAACCTGACAAAAAAGAAAATCCCCCATGGAAATGGGGGAATTTTGTAACCCTTAAAACAACCAACATGAAAAACTAACTTGCGTAGTTTTCAAGAATAACAAGGTTTCTTTTGAAATGTTCAGGGCTGGGGGACAAAAAATCTCTTTTTTTTGATTTCCATGCAAAAAAATCACAAAAAAGGGGTGCCTGATCGGGCACCCCTCAAAAAATGTTTACGGTAAGATCAGGAGAGGGCCAGTTCAAGCACCTGCTGCATGGTTTTTACGTAATGGAAGGTGATGCCTTCGATGAATCCGGTCTCGATCTCCTGGACATCCTTTTCGTTCTGCCAGCACAGGATGATCTCTTTCATCCCGGCCCGCTTGGCGGCCAGCACTTTTTCCTTGATACCGCCCACCGGCAGTACCTGTCCGCGCAGGGTGGCTTCGCCGGTCATCGCGAGATGTGAACGTACCTTTCTGCCGGTCAGGGCGGATGCCAGGGCCGTCATCATGGTGATCCCGGCACTCGGACCGTCCTTTGGTACGGCGCCTTCGGGAACATGTACATGTATATTCCGCTCCTTGAAAAGGACAGGATCGATGCCGATCTTCCGTGCATTGGACTGCAGGTAGGTCAGCGCCGTGGCTGCACTCTCCTTCATGACATTGCCCAGGTTTCCGGTCAGTTTGAGTTCACCCTTCCCTTCACTCAGGCTCGTCTCGATGAACAGGATATCTCCACCGACATAGGTCCAGGCCAGTCCCACTGCCACTCCGGGCATATTGGCGGTCTTGTAGATCTCGTTGGAGTACCTCGGCTTACCGAGGATCCGCTCCACATCCTTTCGGGTGATGGTGCCCTTGATCCGGCCCTTGATCGCATATTCCTTGGCCATCGCCCGCATCAGGGAGGCCAGCTGACGGTCGAGTTCCCGTACCCCACTCTCGCGGGTGTACTGTTCTATGACCACCCTCAGTACATCGGGACTGATCTTCAACGGAACCTTTCCCAGGCCATGCATCTCCTTTTGCTTGGGCACGAGGTGACGGATGGCGATCTCCTGCTTCTCCTCCACGGCATAGCCGCTGAGTTCGATGATCTCCAGGCGATCCCGGAGGGCCGGCTGAATGCTTTGTATATCATTGGCCGTAGCGATGAACAGGACCTTGCTCAGGTCATATTCCAGCTCCAGATAATTGTCGTAGAACGAATGATTCTGCTCCGGATCCAGCACTTCCAGCAGGGCGGAAGACGGATCGCCGCGATGATCCCGACCGACCTTGTCGATCTCATCCAGGATCATGACAGGATTGGAGGTCTTCACCTTTCTGATCGTCTGCAGGATGCGACCGGGCATCGCACCGATGTAGGTCTTGCGATGACCGCGGATCTCACTCTCATCATGCAGACCGCCCAGGCTGATGCGGGCATACTTGCGACCGATCGCATTGGAGATGCTTCGACCCAGCGAGGTTTTACCGATACCGGGGGGGCCGACAAAACAGAGGATCGGACTCTTCATATCACCCTTCAGTTTCAGTACCGCGAGATATTCAAGGATCCTTTCCTTGATCCGGTCCATCCCGTAATGATCGACATCCAGTACTTTCTTCGCCTTGCGCAGATCGTAACGGTCTTCTGAACATTCTTCCCAGGGAAGGTCCAGCAGCAGGTCCAGATGATTGTAAACAATGGAGTAATCCGGTGTGCTGGGATGCATGCGCTCCAGTTTCTCCAGATTTTTCTGAAAGAGTTCCGCGGCGGCCTTTGACCATTTCTTGGTCTCCGCTTTCTTCCGCATGTCCTGCAATTCCCGGTCGTTGGAATCCCCGCCCAGTTCCTCCTTGATGCTCTTTAACTGCTGCTGCAGGAAATACTCCCGCTGCTGCTTGTCGAGCTCCGTTTTGGTCTTGGTCGTAACCTTGTTCTTCAATTCGGCAAACTGCAACTCCTTCTGAAGGAGATGTAACAGGGTCTCCGAACGCGCCTTCAGGTCATCCATCTCCAGGAGCTGCTGCTTCTCGAACAGATCGCTGTTAAGATTGCTGCTGACAAAATGTATGAGAAAGGAAGGATTCTCGATGTTGCGCAGGATAATGCTCGCCTCGGTAGGAATATTCGGCGATAACTGGATGATCTGTCCTGCCAGGTCCTTGATGGAACTGACCGTGGCATCGAACTGCTGGTCGTCCT
>VFQT010004720.1_pt1 | contig 10983 bp, 10 predicted proteins | sample 3512381 | NCBI WGS metagenome assembly VFQT01 (sample SAMN10412376, study PRJNA504923) | tailings metagenome | isolation source: Relicate 2 Philex TSF3 active mining site | place: Philippines: Tuba, Benguet | collected 2017-08-29 | reverse complement strand
CGATCAATCTTTGGAATTTATACATCCTTAAAATCATGAGTCTTAACACCTTCCCAAGTCGATCTAGAACGTTGGTGAGATTTACCGGTCATTTCAACTCGACCAATTGGTGAATCATTTCGAAGACGTAAGCCACCTTTAGAACCTAACCAAGTTGTTAAATTCGTATGCTCGGCATATCCAAATAACTCAATTTCATCAGATACTGATTTCTTCAACATCTCGCCAAGATCTGGTGCAAACTTTTTAAAAACCTCTGGACCTGTTGGAATATGTGCCGAGTGCCAATCACCAATCGTTAAATTCTTCGCGAGCGGAGCGTAATCATCAGCTGCTCCTGCAGCTTTAGCAGCAGCAATCGCCTCTGCCAATAGACCATCAATCTCATTTTCCTCAATATTTGTCTTTGAAACACCGCCCACCGCCATCTCAGAGCCAAGCGCTGTAAAGGCCAAAATAGTTACGTTACGTTCTTGAATAACTCCATTAGTAGTAAGAGTGCTATTTGCCCAGCGCAGATTTGCTTGAGACTTCTCTTTAACGATAACTATGCAATCATCACAGTTTGCTTTTTTGAGAATCTTTTCAATTAAATCTTGTGCGGAAATCATTTGCCAGCCTCCGCTACCGTATTCAAAATATTAACCTTCTCAAAGATGGCGGCCGGGCAACCATGACTTACTGCCGCAACTTGCCCTGGTTGAGCTTTGCCGCAATTGAAGGCGCCGCCGAGCACGTAAGTAGTTGGGCCGCCCACAACTTTCATTGATCCCCAGAAATCTGTGGTTGTTGCTTGATAAGCCAGATCCTTAACTTGGCCAACAATTTTTCCATTCTTTATTCGGTGAAATCGTTGACCAGTAAATTGAAAGTTGTAACGCTGCATATCAATCGACCAAGACTTATCTCCCAAAATATAAATTCCATCATCCATAGAACTGATCATCGAATTTAAATCTGGACCATTGGAATTTGCTTGCAAAGAGACATTAGGCATTCGTTGAATCGGGACATGAGCTGGTGAATCGGCAAAGGCGCACCCATTACTTCGTTCGCGATTAACTCGAGCTGCGATTCTGCGATCTAACTGATATCCAACAAGGACTCCAGCTTTAACAAGATCCCATTTCTGCGCAGCTACGCCTTCATCATCCCAACCAACTGTGCTGAGGCCATGCTCGGTATTTCGGTCTCCAGTCACATTCATTAATTCTGTTCCGTATTTGAGATTTCCGAGCTTCTCTGGCGTAGCGAAAGAAGTGCCGGCGTAATTCGCTTCGTAACCAATCGCTCTATCAAGTTCGGTGGCATGACCGATGGATTCGTGAATTGTTAACCAGAGGTTTGAAGGATGAATGAGTAAATCGTATTTACCCGGCGTAACGGAAGGTGATTTAACTTTTTCTGCGAGCAAATCTGGAAGTTCTGCAATCTCTTGGTCCCAATTCCAATTCTTGTTATCCATCCATTCCCAGCCGTATCCGGCAGGCTGCGCCAACGTTCGCATCGATTCAAATCCATGATCGCCAATTGATATTGCTTCAATCTGAGTCTGCATCCGAACGCGTTGCTGGGTTGTGCTAGTTCCATAAGAATCTGCATAAAACTTCTGTTCTTTTACATACATCGTATTGGCGGTCGCATGATTTACGCCCTTGGCTGATAAGAGCTTCAAACTCAAATCTTCAATTCTTGCTTTTCGTTCAGATTCCGGAACTGAAAATGGATCAACCTCGTACTTTGAAACCCATTGTTGATTCGAATAAATCGGCTCCGCGACCAATTCAACAAATTCTGTTGATAGAGGTTTAGAAATTTTTGCCATCGACACAGCAGTCTCTGCTAATTTCTCAACGCTAGGTATGGAAAGTTCGGGGCAGGATGCAAAGCCCCACGCACCGTCGACAATAACTCGAAGACCGATTCCAATTACAGTTTCATCACTTTGGGATTCTGGTTTTGCATCTCTTAATGCCAACAATCCAGTTCGGGTTCTCTCTATCCGTAAATCGACGTGAGAAGCTCCGAGAGATTTCGCGCGGCTTATTGCAGCGTCCGCCAATGTTGTTAGTGGAAGAGCTAAAAAGTCCGCGTCAATTGAATGAACCACGTCGTAACCTTATAGTCTCTGCCGGTTGAAATATCGGCTCCTATTAAGAACTGAACGAGGATTAATTGTCAGGTAATGCACTTCTTGAGGTGATGTTTGGCAGCTTTCGAGTAGCCAAGACTTCAACGCTACGTCGCCTCTTCGCAGGCGCATTTGTCAGCGCATTCGGAACTGGAATGACGCTCTCTTTATTACTTGTCTATCTTCATGACATTCGCGGTTTTACCAATGCCTTTGGCGGATTCTTACTTTCTTATATGGCCGTAATTGCAATCCTATTGACGGGACCTTCAGGTTGGCTGATTGATCGAATTGGACCGAAGAAAGTAATTATCTCCGGCTTATTTATTGAAGGTTGCGCTGTTGCTTCTTGGGCAATTGTTGAAAGTCGAAATCAAGCAATCTTGGTTGGAACGCTTAGCGCAATTGGAACTCTAATGATTTGGCCAGCACAGACGGTAATGATTACGCGCTCAACAGATGAAACTGATAGACAGAGCGCATTTGCGGTGAATTTCATGATGTTAAATCTAGGTATTGCCTTCGGTGGATTAATTGCTGCAACTATTATTCAAGAAGGAAACTTAAAAAGCTTTCAAACTCTATATCTTGTCGATTCACTCTCGTATTTTGGATACCTAATAATGGTCTTAACCATTAAAAGTAAGTTTCTTGCAAGCGAAGCAGAGTCAAAGAAAACAGGCGCCGGCTATCGAGAAGTTTTTCAGGATAAGGTTTTTATGCGAATAATCCTCGGAGGTTTGGGTTACATCACCTTTGGTTACGCCTCGCTGCAAGCGGGCTTAGCAATCTTCACAACCCAATATCTAGATCTCTCACCAAAATGGCTAGGACTGGTCTTTGCTGCAAACACAATAAGCATCTTCTTCCTACAAGGATTTATGTTGCGCTGGCTCGAGAGCGTTCCAGATTTAGTTGCACTACGTCGAGTTGGATATCTGTGGGGTTCATCTTGGTTGGTAATTGGTAGCGCGGCACTTGCGACAGGAAGTCTTGCAGGCGTATTGGTCTCGCTTAGCCAAGTTGCATTTGCATTTGGTGAAATGATTTGGGCGCCAAAAGCTCCATCAATTGTAAATCGAATTGCACCGGAAGAATTGCGCGGACGTTACAACTCAGTAATGGCGATGAATTGGAACATTGCCGCAATTATCGGAGCAGCCTTGGTTGGCTTAATGATTGGACGCGGGCTCTATTTAGAGTGGTTGATCTTGATGTTAATCGGCTCGGTTCTGCCAATCACCATGTTCAGATCAATTCCTGGACTAGAAATTAAAGAACGAACAAACTCAAAACAGAATTAAGAGAGTTTGCCAGTCGCTTCGATTAGCGCAGTTTCTCCGCTAAACAATTTAACTTTTAGTTCATCGCCAGTTGAACCTGGGCAAGAAAGCGCCCAGCCAAATGTTTTTGATGCCCCAGCAGCTAACGGCTCAAGAGGTGCACCATTAATGTTGTTGTCACCATCGAAGATATCGACGCAAGCGCCCGCAGATGTTGTTCCAGAAACAATTAGTACGGCTAGATCCAAATCTGCAGATCCACCGTTGGTTACCGATACTTCAAATCGATTAAAGCTCTGACCAGGAACTTGTCCGGCGGCAAATTTTCCTGGAGTGAATTTTGAAGGAGAAGAAAGTTGATAAATCTCGCCGGTTGGAAGAGTGATATCGCTATCAAAGCCACCTTTAGCTTGTGCCTCTTGCTCCTGAACTTCGACAAGCTCTTGCTTTTCTTCCTCTGGAACGGCTGCTTCATCTGAGCCACCGCAGGCTGTTAAAGAGGTGAGTAATGCAAGTAGCGCTAGGGCTCCAATTAGTGACTTCTTCATATCAATCTCCTGACCTGAACCGGGAGGTAGAAACCGGTAGATAGGTAAGTATATCTGTCACATGTTTGAAGACATCTCGAGAATCAGATACCTTTCCTAGCCTAATGAGCGAAGCAAAAGTAGATACGGCCGAAACCACCAGCGTCATGGCGGGCCGTTCACCAGGCCAGATTGCTTGGATGAGATTTAAGCGAAACAAGATTGGCGTTGGCGCCGGAATAGTTAGCCTTGCAATTCTCTTAGCTTCGATTTTCGCTCCACTTGTTACACGTATCTTGGGTATCGATCCAGATACTTTAAATCTAGAAATGTTGGATAGCAGTGGCATTCCTACCGCTCCTCGTGGTGGAATGAGTTTGGATCATCCACTCGGTGTAATTCCAGGTACCGGTCGAGATTTACTTGCTCAATTACTTTACGGATCAAGAATTTCATTCTTGATTGCATTTATTACAACAGCCGTGGCGCTGACTGTTGGATTATTTGTTGGAATTGCTGGTGGATATCTTGGTGGGAGAGTAGATAACGCCCTTGGCCGTTTCACGGACTTCTTCTTAGCTTTCCCAGCTTTCTTCATGATTGTCGCCTTAAGTACGCCGGTTATTCAAAGACTTCAAGGATTAGGAATTTTTGAAGGTGAAAATACCGCACGAATAGTTTTCTTAATTGTTTTTCTTGCTTTCTTTGGTTGGCCGGGATTTTCCAGAATTATCCGATCTCAAGTTCTAAGTATTCGAGAACGAGATTACATAACTGCTGCGCAAGCTATGGGCGCTTCACGAAAGCGAGTTATTTTTAAGGAAATAATTCCAAATGTTTGGGCGCCAGTAATTGTTGTTGCATCACTTTCTTTACCAGGCTATCTAGCCGCTGAATCTGTCTACTCTTATCTTGGTCTTGGAATTCAGCCACCAGCTTCAACTTGGGGAATCCTGCTTTCCAATGCATCACGTTTTGTTACCGCAATGCCTAGCTTCTTCTTAGTTGTTGCCGGCTCTCTGGTCATTGTGGTCTTGGCCTTTAACTTGGTTGGCGATGCGCTACGTGATGCGCTAGATCCACGCACCGAACGCTGAAATAACCCTAACCCCATACTTAACACTCCACAGTTTTCGTGGTTTGATACGGGCAGGTCTTATTGGGCCTTTTCCAATTCTCTGTTGAAAGGAGTACTGAATGGGCAGAATTACTGCTCGTCGTGCCCTAGCGATTTCCGCATCTGCGGCACTTGCTGTTTCGGGATTAATTGCAGTTAGCGCACCTGCGCAAGCTGCGACACCGAAGCCAGGTGGAATTCTGTACATGCTAGAGCATGAACCACGTCTAGATCATCTAGATCCAACTCGTATTTATACCGGACGTGATCTAGCGTTTATGAATTCATTCCACACTCGTACTTTGGTTGCTTACAATCCAGTACCAGGTGCTGCAGGCGCAAACATTGTTCCTGATCTAGCAACAAATACTGGTGTACCAAGCAAGCAGGCGAAAGTCTGGAGCTTCACACTTCGTCCAGGAACAAAGTTTGAAGATGGAACTCCAATTACTTGCGAACATGTTCGCTACGGAGCTTCACGCGTCTTCGCACAGGATGTTCTACCTGGCGGTCCGACATATTTAATCTCTTGGTTGGATATTCCAAAGGATGCAGAAGGTAACTCCATCTACACCGGCCCATATACAGCTACAGCTGAAGGCACAAAGGCATTCAATAAGGCAGTTGCTTGTTCAAAAGACAATCGCACAATTACCTTTACATTGAATAAGTCAATTGCTGACTTCAACTATCTTGCAACTTACGGAGTTATTTCTCCAGTCCAAAAGAAGAAGGACACTGGCGACAAGTATGACTTGAACCCACAGGCAACCGGTCCTTACAAGATTGTTGAAAATAGCGATACCCAACTTCGTATGGTTCGTAACAAGAACTGGTCTAAGGCGTCTGACCCAGTCAGAACTCCTTATCCTGACGAAGTCATTATTCTTTATGGTCTTGATGAAGAAGTTATCGATCAGATGATGTTGGAAGATACTCTTCCATCAGCAATCAACTTCGGTGGCCCACTTCCAACAAACCGAGATAAGTTCTTCGGTAGCAAGAAGTACAAAGATCGTCGTATGAATAACTTCGATCCATATTCTCGCTATTACGCATTCAATCTAAAGAAGATGCCATGTCTAGAAGTACGTAAGGCTATGTACCATGCATGGCCAATCAAGGCTCTTCTTGATTACGCAGGCGGCGAGAAGTACGCAGGTGCATATGCAACTGGTCTAATCAGCCCACTTGTTGCGATTGACTATGCACGTACTGGAGTTGTTGGTCCAGGAAGCAAAGACTTCAAGCCAGAAGGCAACATTGAATTAGCTAAATCTCTACTTGAGACCGCTAAGACAAAGTGTCCTGATAACTATGCCAAGGCAACTCAGACTGGAATCAAGATTGACGTTCGTCAGTCATCTGCTCTAAACGATCAGATTCCAATCATTGAAGCTTCTATGGCAAAGGCAGGAATTAAAGTAACTTGGAACATCATTTCAGTTGCTTACTACTCAACAATCATGGATCCAGCCAAGCAGAACGATATGTCTGCTTCAGGTTGGGGAGCTGACTGGGCTAACGCATCAACTGTTATCCCTGAGTTGTATACAACCGGTGGCGGTTTCAACCTGACACAAAATGCTGACGATCCAAATTACAAAGCTTTTGAAGCCAAGGTAAATCAGGCGATGAAGCAGACCGATCGTAATAAGCAAGCTGCTCTATGGAAGGCGTTGGATAAGGAAGCTGCTGGTTATTACTGGCACCTACCAACTCTCTTCGGTAAGGCTCAAGAAGTATGGGGTTCTGCTCTGCGGGATGTCTTCTTCTGGGTCCCACAGGGTAACCCTGCTTACGGCAAGATCTGGATTCAACAGTAAGGTCCTGATCTAAATAGAAGTAAGGGAGCTCTCAGAGTCGAATTGGCTCTGAGGGCTCCTCTCACTTGTTATTCTTTAGCAAGTCTTTTCCAGAAATTTTTTTAAGAGAGGAGTAATTAAGAAGTGCTCTTTTTTGCAGCTCGACGTTTAGGGCTCTCTCTTATTACTCTCCTAATAGTTTCATTTACAGTTTATGTAATTTTCGCAATTCTGCCTTTTGATCCAGCTGCTCTTACTTGCGGTCAAAAATGTAATGACATCATTATTGAAGCTAATCGGGTTCGACTCGGATACGACAAACCTTTACTAGTCCAATATTGGCTCTTCCTTACCGGCATCTTTTTTGGTCGAACGTATGGAGCTGGTCAAGCGGCATTTGAATGTCCTGCACCAAGCTTCGGTTACTCATTTAATGAAAATGAATGTGTGACAACCCTTCTAGCCGATGCTCTTCCAATCACCGTCACTCTTGCAATCGGAGCGCTAATTCTCTGGCTTGTCGTTGGCGTCTCGCTTGGAATTTTGGCAGCGCAATTCCGTGGCCGAGCACCTGACACCATTAGTTCAGTTTTCGTCCTTCTTGGAACTTCATTACCTACATTCGTAACCGGCCTGGTGCTTCTGATCTGGGTATCAATTAAGTGGAAGTTAGTACCACTTTCAATTACGGGATATGTCTCATTCTTAGATAGCCCAATTGGTGCTTTTAAATACTTCATCTTGCCTTGGATTACATTGGCAATTCTTTATGCAGCTTTATACACACGATTTACTCGCGCAGCAATGATTGAAACATTGAGCGAGGATTACATCCGCACTGCACGTGCAAAGGGATTAAGCGAACGACGTATTCTCTTCAAGCACACATTGCGCGCCGTTTTGGCACCGATCACAACGATGGCCGGTCTGGATTTCGCAGGTTTAATTGGCGGTGCGATTATTACTGAGACCATCTTTAACTTGCCAGGTCTTGGGCGTTTAACTTTACGGTCGGTCTACGAATTCGATCTCTCGGTAATTGTGGCAACAACCATACTTGCCGCATTTGTTGTCATTGTCATGAACTTAATAGTCGATATGTTCTATGCCGTACTTGACCCAAGGGTGCGAGTTCAATGAGCAAACTTTTAACTATTGAGAATTTAACAGTAGCTTTTCCAACTGATGATGGAATAGTCAAGGCAGTTGATGGTGTCTCATTTGATTTAAATGCGGGCGAAACCGTTGCGGTCGTTGGCGAATCCGGTTCTGGAAAGACCGTTACCAGCCTTTCCGTTATGGATTTACATAACCGGAAGCGCACCAAGATCTCTGGTTCAATCAGAGTTCAGGATGGAAACGAAACAATTGATATTGCAAGCGCGAGCGCTGATGTAACTCGCGGCATGCGCGGTCGCGTTGTTTCAATGATTTTCCAAGATCCAATGTCATCGCTTCATCCATATTTCAAAATCAGCGATCAATTATCTGAGGCTTATCTCGCTCATCATCCACGTCAGAAGAAGGCAGCGCTTGATAAAGCCATTCAAATGCTCGAACTCGTTGGAATTCCTCAACCAGAAAAACGCGTCCATGATTATCCGCATCAATTTTCGGGCGGTATGCGCCAACGCGTGATGATTGCCATGGCGCTCATGAATGATCCAAAGATCTTGATTGCCGATGAGCCAACAACGGCTCTTGATGTAACTGTTCAAGCACAAATTCTGGCACTACTTGCAGATCTCCAGAAGAAGTTAAATATGGGAATTCTCTTGATCACTCACGATCTTGGCGTTGTTGCACAAGTCGCAGATCGAGTAAATGTTATGTATGGCGGAAAGATTGTTGAGAGTGGATCAGTTGAAGATATTTTCTACAAGCCGCTTGCACCGTACACGCTTGGACTGCTTCAATCGATTCCACGTCATGAAGATGGCGGTAGCAACAAGTTGCATGCAATTGCAGGACAACCACCTTCGTTAATTAATCTTCCAAAAGGTTGCGCCTTTGCACCTCGTTGCGAATTTAAATCAAAAGTTGCTGGCGGTCTATGTGATTCCAAGATGCCTGAACTCACTGGCTCAAGGACCACACATCTTTCTCGTTGTCACATCGATGAGAACGAACGTGTAACGAGCTTTGCAAAGTTGTTGGTGAAATAATGTCATCACCAATTTTGGAGATTAAGGGATTAAAGAAACATTTCCCAGTACGTAAACGTGGCCTGGCTCGCCAAGGAGCAGAACAACTCGTTAAGGCAGTCGACGGCATAGATTTTGATTTACACAAAGGTGAAACCCTAGGCCTTGTTGGCGAATCAGGTTGCGGAAAGACGACAGCAGGTAGAACTCTTCTCAAACTGATTGAACCAAGCGATGGTCAGATAATTTTCGAAGGCAGAGATATCTCAAAACTTTCACCAAAAGAAATGCGACCACTGCGCAGCGAAATGCAGATCATTTTCCAAGATCCTTACTCTGCGCTCAATCCACGCCAAACTGTCGGCAGCATTGTTGCGGCTCCATTTGAAATAAATGGCATCGAACCAGCGGGCGGTGTTAAGAAAGCAGTTCAAGGATTGATGGAGCGAGTTGGATTAAATCCGGAGCACTACAACCGATACCCACATGAATTTTCCGGTGGTCAGCGCCAGCGAATCGGAATTGCCCGCGCAATCGCAACAAAACCCAAATTCATCGTTGCTGATGAGCCGGTGAGCGCACTAGATGTATCTATTCAAGCTCAAGTTATTAACTTGCTTGACGACCTAAGCCGCGAAGATGGAATTGGCGTTATTTTCATTGCGCACGATCTCTCAGTTGTTCGTCATATCTCTGATCGAGTAGCTGTTATGTACCTAGGAATGATTGTTGAAATAGGAAAGACCTCAGAAATATTCAATAATCCAAAGCATCCTTATACAAAGGCGCTTCTATCTGCGGCGCCGCAACCAGATCCACGAACAGAGCGCACTCGCAAACGTATTTTGTTAGAAGGCGATCTACCTAGCCCCATTAATCCACCCAGTGGTTGCGTATTCCGTACTCGCTGCTGGAAAGCTACCGATAAGTGTGCGAGCCAAGAACCATTGTTAACTGCATCATCTGGTGTCAGATCAGTTGCTTGTCATTTCCCTGAATAGGTAAGTAAATTGTTTATCGACCTGCAGGTAAATGGTCACTCGGGAATAGATTTTCTAAATGCGAAGAATGCTGATGAAATTCATATCGCTACTCGCGCGCTTAAGAAAGAAGGCGTTGCTGGATTCCTTGCATCTTTAATCACAAGCGAGATTGAACCACTCAAAAAAGCTGCGAAGCTCATCAATGAGGTCGCTGCAGAGCAAGGTGACGACGAAGCAAAAATTATTGGATTGCATATTGAAGGTCCTTGTTTATCGCACGAGCGACGCGGAGTTCATTCGCCAAACTTGCTTCGAAATCCAGAACCAGCACTTATCCAAGAAATCATAAAAATTCCAAAACTCAAAATGGTGACATTGGCGCCCGAATTGCCTGGCGCTATAAGTGCTATAAAAACTTTCACGGCTCAAGGCGTAGTCGTCTCGCTGGGACATACAACGGCAGAACGAGAGATTGCAGATGAAGCATTCAATGCCGGTGCAAGAACAGTGACCCATCTTTATAACGGTATGAAGAAGGATGGGGGATTAGTAAATTTAGTTTTAGAACGTGAAGATGTGTTATTCCAAATGATTATCGATGATGTTCATGTATCGAGAGATCTTGTAAAGAAAGCTTGTGATAAAGCAATCGATAGATTAATTATTACAACCGATGCCGTTGCGGCCGCCGGTCTTGGTCAAGGTCGTCACAGACTTGGCGATATGGAGATTGAAATTAGAAATGGCAGAGCAGAACGTCTAGATGGAACGTTGGCAGGCGGAATTGGCACCTTGGCCAAATCACTAGAAATCTTGGAAGAACTAGGCTATTCCCGCGAGAAAACACTGCCAGCCGTTACAACTAGACCGCTAAAACTGATTAACGCGCACCTCTAAATTGCGCGTAGAATTCGCCACGAAGAGTCGCCCGGATCACCGCGTTACTTAAGAGCCTAATTAACTTTTAAGCACCGAGGAAAGTCCGGACTCCAA
>VFQT010004719.1_pt1 | contig 10988 bp, 5 predicted proteins | sample 3512381 | NCBI WGS metagenome assembly VFQT01 (sample SAMN10412376, study PRJNA504923) | tailings metagenome | isolation source: Relicate 2 Philex TSF3 active mining site | place: Philippines: Tuba, Benguet | collected 2017-08-29 | reverse complement strand
ACTCGGAGAGCGAGGCGCGACGTCGATGAGAGAGGGGGCGTTCGGAGAGAGGTCATCGTGGGTGAATTCCCCTAGCCACACACAGGCAGAGCTCACGCCTGTCTGGCTCGTGCTGCGTCCATAGAACACGGTCCGCTGGTTCTTCGCGACGGTCACCGCGCCCGAAAGCGAGAAGCCGTTTGCGCAGGCGCTGTCTGCGGTTTTCGACGCGAGCGTGGCGATAGCCGTGCCGGTGCAGCCCGAAGCTGTGAAGACCTCCACCGAGATGTTCACACTGCACACACTCAGCGTGGGAGTGGACGAGAAATTCGAAGGGGAGGACGGAAAGAGGGGCGTCGGGTGAGCTATCGGAGGCTGTGGTGGATTCGCGTCTCGGACCCACGCGCCAAGGCTGCCGCACTCGGACGTATTTTGCGCAGCGTCGGTCGCACGAGCCGAGAGCCCGTAAGGTTTGGAGGCGTCGAGGCGAAGGGCTACACGGGCCTTGCCAGACGCATCCGTGCTGCCTGTCGTGCCGCTACCGCCGCAGCCGAATTCGGTAAAGACCTCGACTCTGCTCCAGGGCTCGGCGTTGATGCTGACCTCGACGATGGGCGAGGCCGATGGGCTCGGAGGTTCGAACCCCGACACCGTCGGGCGGGCTGGAGGCTCGTTGTCGTGGATGAACACGCCAAGGACTGCACAGGCCGAGGTGCTCCCAGAGCTGGTCGTGGACAGGGCTTGGACCGCGGTCGTGGTGTTGGTCGGCATCTGGACGGGCAGTTCGAAGCCCACGAAGCCGAGGGGGCATTCAACCCCGGAGGCAGGCTCGGCGGTCGGGGAAAGGGTGGCCGCAATCGCGGACGCATCGCTACAGATACCCGTGAAGAGGGAAACACCGAGCCCCTCGGGACGGCATCCCCTGACCGCAATCGTATGCGTGTTGGCCGGTGACGTCGGCGAGAACGGAGCGGCAACTGGGCGAGGGGGAGGCAGCTCCCCGGACTCGACCACGTAGGTCGTCAGCTTCGTACACGGGCTCTCGTTGCCCGCGGTGTCGGTGACGCGGCAGATGATGTCATGGGCCCCGGGCCCGAGATTGGCGAGGATGTCGAATCCGCCATCATCAGCGACGACCGCACTGCCAACCACCGCACCATCGCATTCGTCTTTGAAGCACTCCACGCTAGCCCCGGGCTCGGCCGTGCCCGACAGCATCGGTGTAGGGACCGTGCTCGGTGAGTCGGGCGTGGCATCGGCGAAGGCCGCGTCCCCTGGCGCGGTCGTGTCGAGCGTGTATCCGAAGGCAGACCGGACGCATACGCTCTCGAGCCCTTCGAGGTTTCGGCCTCGGAGAGTGACGCTGTGCTCGCCAGGCTCGAACTCGAGGCTGCCCACAAAGCGGCCCGAGGCGTCTGCAGTCACAGGCGAGCCTTCGCCTTCGCAGTTCGGACCTTCGTAGAGGAGGACGAGACCATTCGGGTCTGCCACACCCTCGAAGTCAGGCGTCGGGTCGTTGCCCACCCGCCCGGGGGTCACCCCGAGGGCCGTCGGTGGTGTCGGCACGTCACATGCGTCACCGATTCCGTCACCGTCGCTGTCACTCTGAGACGGGTTCTCGACCTCCGGACAGTTGTCGCCTGCTTCGACGCCATCTCCGTCGTCGTCATCGTCCACGCAGCCAGCGACACCGTCGCCATCGAGGTCGGGTGCGCCATCGTCAGTGACGCCGTCGCAGTCGTTGTCGAGTCCGTCGCACGCGCTTTCCTCTGCTTGGAACGAAGGCACAGCCGCGTAGTCACAAGCCCCTGAGCCCGCGCCATTTTCGCAGGTGACCGTGAGCTTCGAGACGTCGCTGCAGACCCCGACGGTGCGGCAAACAATCGGCACGAGCCCCGTCAGGTCGCTGTTTTCGACGTCATTCTGGGGGTCGAACTGGTTTGGCAGGCAATCGCCGTCCTCGTCCGCTTCGCGACTCTCGAGGACGTCAGGGATGCCATCCCCGTCGATGTCGAGGAGTCCGAGGCTTGTGTCGAGTTCCTCTTTATCGTCGACACCGTCATTGTCGCTGTCCGCGCTGACCGGGTTCGTGCCGAGGGTGAGCTCGGTGCCGTTGGTGAGTCCATCGAGGTCCTCGTCGACCGCGGGGTCGAGACAGATTCCACCGCCGCACAAGCCCTCTGCGCACTCCGAAGAGTCGCTGCAGGTCGCCCCGAGCGCCCGCAGGGGTTTTGCGTCATCGCATCCGACGTGGGCGACGAAGACTGAGCAGAGGAGGGATTTCAGAAATAACTTCCGCACCATATGCCACCTCCCGGCAAGACCGCGCAGCCGGACCACCGGTCAATGGTCAGTAGCGCCAGATGTCGCGCGAAGTCAATTCGAGACGCGTAGGATAACCGGCGTTGCAGCCCGTGCACCTAACTCTGCGTCGGCCCCTCGAGTCCTGCCGATGCTCCAACCCTTTGAGCCGGCCCACCTCCGAGCACGTCGAAGAAAGTCTGGGTCCGGGCCCACTCGAGGATGTGATGGACCCGCCAAACACTTACAGGATGACTTCTCGCTTGATTTTCGAACAACTCGGAAATCGAGATGAGCAGGTCGCCGTCCCTCATGGCTTCGGCTTCGTGCGCCTGGTCGATGTAGGCTGCGATATCGAGTTCATCGGCGAGTTTCGCGCTCCCTCCGGCGAGGAGCATGCTCGTACGAATATGGGTCGCGAGAGAGCCAGATGCGATGAGCTCGCCCCGGTCAGCGGACAGCTCCGACATCTGATACCACTTGAAGAGGAGGGCCTTGATCGGGGTCAGCGCGAGATTGGCGAGACCCGCGAGGTTGAGCGCCTTCAGCGCTCCAAAAGCGATGAGCTCCGCCAGCTTCCGGAAGAGGACGTGTTCGAGCTTCACGTGCGCAAGCTCGTGTCCGAAGACACCCACGAGCCCTCGGTCATCGAGGAGGTCGACGAGCGCTGTGGTCACCCCTACGATGGGAGCGCCGGCGCCCGAGGTGTAGGCGTTTGGAACCGGCGACTGGATGAGGAATAGGGGCGGAGGCTCGACATCGAGCCTTCCCGCGGCCTCGAGGTAGAGGCGATGGAGCCTCGGCGCCTGTCGTGCGCTGACCTTGATGCCGCCGCCCAGGTGCCGAAAACGGTCGAATTTGTCGAAGGTCGATCCCAGCACCGTCGATAGTATCTCTTCCACGAAGGGAAGGGCTTCGAGCTTTGCGCGCGCCTCCCGGTCCCAGGGATGTGCGATGTCGTCCTTGGTGAGGTCGAGCAGTGGCTCGCCATTTACCCTTAACAGGCCCGAGTGGCACTTCCCGCAAATGGCCTTCGAGAGGTCGGCGAGAGCCCTCTCGACAGGAAAGCGATTCTGGGTGCCGCAGAAGCGGCAGGTGACCGTCGCTGTATCATCAGACATCGAAGCCCCTCGTGGACGTGTTCAGATGGTCTCGACAGCGGAGTCTATCACCCGCGGGTCAATCCCTCGAGTCCCTCGGGAAGTTCGGCGCCTGCCGCCCTGCGCCCAGCTTTCTTCGCCTCTTTGGCGGCCTTCTTTTCGGCCTTGCGGACGCGGACTTCCTCCCGCCACTCGCGGAAGCCGCGGAAGGTCAGGCGGTCGAGCCACGTGTAGAAGATGGGTACGACGACAAGCGTGAGGATCGTCGAGGTGATGACCCCACCGATGACTGCAATCGACATGGGGGCGTAGAACTCGCTGCCCTCGCCCTTGCCGATGGCCGAGGGGAGCATGCCGAGGATGATGGCGGCAGACGTCATGAGGATGGGTCTCAGACGCGTCGGTCCAGCTCGCAACAGAGCCTCGTGAATCGAGAGCCCCTCGTTTCGCAGTTGATTGGCGTAATCGACGAGCAGAATCGAGTTCTTCGTCACGAGCCCCATCAGCAGAATCGACCCGATCATCGACGAGAGGCTCTGTGACTGCCCGGTGATGAACAGTCCGATGTTCGCGCCGATGAACGCGAGAGGTAAGGCGACCATGATTGTCAGGGGATGGATGAACGACTCGAACTGGGAGGCGAGGACGAGGTAGATGAATACAATGCCGAGCAGAAACGCGAGTCCGAGGTTCTCGTTCGTCTCCTGCAAGCGCTCGGCTTCTCCGCCGAATTTGAACGCATACCCCGGAGGCAGCTGGAGCTTTGCAAATCGCTCGGTCAGTTCGGGCATGACCTCGCCGAGGGTGCGTTGGTAGAGGTTTGCCGTGATCATCACCTGACGCGCCCGGTCGAGTCGCTTGACCGCTGATGGCGACGTTGCGGGCAGGATGTTTGTGACCTCGGCGAGCGCGACGTTCGAAGGCGCGGCCATGGGCGCCATCGGATTCGGCGGTCGCATCGAAGACACCTTGAGGCGCAAGAGCTCGTCGAGGTCCTCGCGGTCCTCTGGGCTCAGCCGGAGGCGAATCGGGATGTCTTCCTCGCCCCTCTGCATCTTGCCGACCTCCACCCCCTCGAGGGCATACCTCAAGGTGATGGCCGCCTCCTGGTTCGATACCCCGCGATCGGCCGCCTTCTTACGGTCGAGGTGGATACGGCTCTCCACCGCTCCGGGGCGATAGGTCATGGTCGCGTCGCGCACTCCAGGCGTGAGCCGGGCCTGCTCAAGTAGTTGCCGTGCGACATCTCCGAGGGTCTCGAGCTCGGGGCCGGTCACGAAAAGGGTCACGGGGGCCTCGTCGAGACTGCCGTCTCCAAGCCCCGCTTCGCGCATGTAGAACTCGACCCCGGGGATCTGTCGCAACTTACCTCTGAGATCCTCGATGATCTCATTCAGGGTCTGGTTGCGCTCGTAACGCTTGCTCATGCGCACGCGCATCGTGATCTTCTCGACCTCCTCGTTCGGCCCGACCGTGGTCGCGACCTGTCGAAAGTCGGGATAGGATTTGATGATGTCCTCGACCCGCGCCGCGACCTCGGTCGACCGCTCGAGCGAAGTCCCTGCCGGCAACTCGAGAGCGACCGTGAACTCTCCGCGGTCACCACGCGGGGCGAAGTCCTGCCCCATCATGGTCGTGAGGCCGCAGCTTCCGACGGTCGCCACGAGGGCGATGGTAAAGGTCAGGAGCCGGTGGCGAGCCGTCCACTTGAGCACGCTGACGTAGAACTCGTCCATCCAGTCGTAGAAGCGAACGATGTAGCCGATGAGGAATTTCTTCCGCATTTTCTCGTGGTGATCAGGATCGATCTGTTGCGTGATCTTCGTCGACAGCATCGGGTCGAGGGTGAAAGACACGAGCATCGATACGAGCACTGAAATCGCGACCGTGAGCCCGAATTCGCGGAAGAATTTGCCGACCATGCCTCCCGTGAAGGCGACAGGGACGAAGACCGCGAGGATGGTGAACGTCGTCGCGAGCACGGCGAGCGCGATTTCTTTTGTGCCTTCAGACGCGGCAGTCTTCGGGTCTTTGCCCATCTCGAGGTGGCGATAGATGTTCTCTCGGACGACGACCGAGTCGTCGATGAGGATGCCGACCGCCAGAGTCAACCCGAGCATCGACATGATGTTCAGCGTGAAGCCCAGCTGCCACATGAAGAAGAAGGTCGTGATGATCGAGACGGGCAGGGCGATGGACGAAATCAGGGTCGAGCGCCACTCGAGCATGAAGAGGAAGATGACGAGGACCGCCATCAGACCACCGACGATGAGGTGTTCCCACAGGTGGCTCACGTTGATCTTGATGAAGTCGGCAGCGTCGATGATCTTTTCGACCGTGATGCCCGGTGGGTTCTTGAGTTTCGAGACGACGCTGTCGACCTGCTTCGAGACCTCGACCGTGTTCGCCCCACCCGCCTTCTGGATGTCAAACGTGACCGCAGGCGCACCGTTGATTCGCGACAAAGTGCGCAAGTCCTCGAGCCCGAGTCGCACCTTCGCGACGTCCGACAATCGAAGCTGGCTACCTCCAGGCAGGGCGGTGATGACCGTCGCCTCGAGCTCTTCCACGGACTTCGGGCGACCCTCGGCCTTGACCCCCTCTTCACGCGCGCCGAGGTCGATGCGCCCCGAGGGCACGTCGGCGACCTCGCCCCCGAGCTTCATCGCCACTTGCGTGAGTGTCAGCCCGTGCCTGTCGAGGGCCTCGCGGTCCACTTCGACGTGAACTTCGCGCTCAGCAGCGCCCCTGATCTCTACTGTCGCAACGCCCTCCACCTTCTCGAGGGCAGGTCTCACGACCTTGTCGACATAGTCGCGGACCACCGTCGGGTCGAGCTCCGAGCGCACTGCGAAGGTGATGATCGGGATCGCAGTCGGGTCAATGCGGACCACGGACGGCGCCTCCACATCGGGAGGTAGTAATCTGCGAATGGCGTTCACTTTCTCGGCGACTTCATCCGCCGCCTGCCGCTCGTCCACGTCGAGCTCGAACTGGACGAAGAGCTGCGAGAACGAGTAGCGCGATGTCGAGCTGACGCGGTCGATGCCGTTGATCGAGCTCACCGCCTCCTCGAGTTTATCGGTCACCCGCTGTTCGACCTCGGTCGGCGAGGCGCCGGGATAGACCGTGTTGACCACGACGAACCCGAACGACGTGTTCGGAAACAGGTCGAGGCCTAGCCGCCCCATCGCGAGCAGTCCGAGGATGAGACACCCAGTCGCCACCATGGTGATGAAGACCGGTCGCTTGATCGAGACGTCGGTCATGCTCATGGCGTCTCAACCTTCTTCGGGGCCCGAGATTCGCCCTCAGAGGCCTTCCCCTTCTCGTCGACGACCTTGACCTGGGCCCCTTCGACGAGCCCATCCTGCCCCTCGACGACGACCACGTCGCCTGCCTGAATCCCTTCTTTCACCGGCACATGCGTCCGGTCTGCACCTTCGAGGTCCGGCACGAGTCTCATCGCCTTCCCGCCCCTCACGACGAACACCGCAGGACCATCCGACAGCGTCACCACCGCTTCTCTCGGCACCGCCATCAGTCCCGCGCGCACATCGACCTTGAATTTCACCGTCGCAATCATCGCTGGGAGCACCCCGTCCGCGACGACTGAGCCCGGCACTTCCAGCTCAACACGGAGCCTCCGTGTCATCGGGTCGAGCGACTTGCCGACCGCCTTTACCGTTGCCCGAAAGACCTTCCCTGGCCGTTCGGCCACGGCAAATTCGACCTCTGCACCCTTCGTGACCATATCGATCGCGAGCGAAGGCACATCGACGAGGATATCGAGCGCCGATTGATCCTGGATCTCGAACAACGGCTGCTGGTTCCCCGCCGTCGCCCCGAGCTCCGTCATTCGTTTTGTCACGACGCCGTCGATGGGCGATTCGACCGAGGTCCAACTCCGAGCCTCCTTGGCGAGCCCGGCCCCTGCGCGCGCGAGCTCGACGTTCGCCTGGGCCGCCCCGAGCGCCGCCGTCGCCGCATTGAGCTGCCCCTGTGCACGCGTCAAATCGGCCTCCGGCAATACGCCCTCCGCATGGAGGCGCTTCGCGCGCTCGAACTCCGTCTTCGCGAGCTCGAGCCCTGCCGATGCCTGACGCACGGTCGCCGCGGCCGCCCTCTCCCCGGCCTGCCCCTGCTTGTCCCGCCACCCGAGGTCGTTCTCCTCGAGGCGGACGAGCACCTGACCCTTCGTCACCGGTTCCCCGAGCGCAGTCGAGATCTCCTCGATGCGACCACCGAGCTTCGGAAAGACCAACACCGAGCGCCGCGCCCGGATTTCGCCGGTGACCTCCACCTCGCGCGCGAAGTCTCGCTCCACCACTGCTACCACTTTCACCGAAGCGGGCGGCAGGACCACGGGCTTGCTCTGTTCGGCGCGCGCCTGCTTCACCTCGTCCGCGCGCTGAAGAATCATCAGAGTGAGCCCACCCACGAGGGCGAGCGTGAAACCGATTCCGAGCCACTTCCTCATGGTGTCCCCTCCTTCGCGATCTCGTCGACGCCACCACCAGCCGCGCGTGCGAGCCTCGCCCTCGCGAGCAGCGCCGACACCCGCGCCATCTTCTCGTCCGTCCTCGCCTTCGTCAGCGACGTCTCCGCCTCGACGAGGTCGAAGGTGGTCGCGGCCTTCGCGTCAAAGCGCTTCCGGACGAGCTCGTAATTGGACTCCGCGACCTTGACAGCCTCCGCCGCAAGCGACGCTTGATCGACCGCCGAGGCGTGCTCGACCCACCTCGACTCGGCTTCGAGCGCGAGCCCTTCCTCGAGCTGCTTTGTCCTCGCCTTCACCTCGCGGACCCTCGCCTTCGCCTCGTCGATCTTGAACTTCGTCGCCCCCCACTCCCACACGGTCCAATCGAGCAAGACCCCGACGAAGGCCGCGTCCTGCTGGAACTCCGACCCACCGTTGAACTGCGCCTGCGCGACGAGATTCACCGATGGGGCCATCAGCGAGGTCGCAATCCCAACGGCCTTCTCGGCCTGCGCAAGTTGGACTTTCAGCCTCGAGACCTCGACCCGATTCGATGCCGCCTTCTCCCGCGCGGCCTCGAGTCCGATGACAGGCGCCTTCTCAGTCCCCACCGACGTCCCTGGCGAACGCTTCGCCCCGACGAGCTGCGCGAGCCGCGCCCGCGCAAGCGCCGCCTGACGCTCTGCGATCCCGAGGCTCTGCTTAGCGTCCGTCACCCCGAGCTCGGCCCGCAGCAGGTTCGCCTCCACGATGACCCCCGCCTTGACGAGCGCAGCCGCCCGGTCCCTGTCCGACGTCCGCGCCGCGAGCGAGGTCTTGCGGACCGCGATGAGGTCGTCGGCGAGCAACGTCGTAAGCCACGCCTCCGTCACGGCGAGCGCCGTGTCGAGCCTCGAGACCTCCTGATCGAGCTCCGCCACGTTCACCCCGAGCGCCGCGAGTTCCTCCGCCTGGAAGATCGTCCATAGTCCCACGAGCGGCTGCGCGATCGTGACGTTCACGCTCCACGTCACGGCATCCCGCACCGTGAACGGTGGCACTTCGATGCCTGGCACACCCGAGCTGAACTGCGTCTGCAGCTCGCTGTCCCAGAGCTGAATCCCGCCATCCACCTTCAGCTTCGGCCCGAGGTTCCCCCGCGCCGCCTTCCGGCTCGCCTCCGCCCCTTCGCCCGCTGCGCCGAGAGCGCCGAGCTCTGGACTGTGCTTCATGGCGAGGTCGATGCACTCGCGCAGACCGCACAGCCCCGAATCCTCGGCGCGCGCACCGACCGAAAATAGCGATGTAATCGCGACCAATGTCGCCCCGAAGCGCATCATTCCTGCCTCCGCCTGCCCATCATCCCGTAAAGCAGGAGGTCCGCGATCTGCTCCGCGTCCTCCATCAATGTGCCGCCCTCGCCAAAGAGGTATCGCCGCGCGAAGAAGGTCTCCACGCAGGCTCCCATCACGCCCACGATCACTGCGGGCTGCAGTCCGAATCGTTCCACGCCGAGCGCTTTCCAGATCCCCGCGAAGTGCGCATCCACCGAGGTCTCGGTCCGCGCCTGCCGCGCGTAGGACCGCCCCGGTTCTCTCACACCATCCGCGGGTTCATCCTGGGCCTCGCCCGTCCATCGCAGTCGCATGAAGAAACCGAGCACCTCATGCTGCGCATCGCCGAACGCACACAGCGAGCGAATACGCCGTCGCACCTCGCCCTCGAGCTCGTCGTCGCTTTCGACTGGCCGCAACGGAGCCTCGCCGTACGCGAGCTTCACGGCCTCGACGAAGTGGGCGGCCGCGGCGTCGAAGAGCTCTCTCTTGCCTGGGAAGTAAGTGTAGAGCGACGCTGCGGTAAAACCCGCCTCAGCCGCGATGTCGGACATCTTCGTGTCCGCATAGCCGCGTCTCGCGAAGGCACGCAGGGCGGCGTCCAGGATGTCCTGACGCGCGAGCGCCTGTGCGCGCTCCTTGCGAGCTCTTGCCCGGTCCATCGTCATCACGCGCCTTTCATCCTGCCGCTCCGATGCGCAATCCGGATCGCCGAATCGCCATTCGGACGATTTGCGCACCTATTGGATTCGGTCAAGCATTTGTTGAACGATTGGGACGATTTTGCGGTCGCCGAGAGGATTCCTGAGCCATCTCGGCGACCTTCTGCTACCGTCGCCCAATGAAGCACCTCGGATTTTGCATTCTCGCCTGCGCACTCGCGGCCTGCGGAGACGATCCCCGCCCCGCATCGGATGCTCTCAGCGACATCCTCGTCCCCGACACCTTTGACGCGAGTCCTGACATCGCGGACACGAGTCCCCCCGACACCTTCGTGCCCGCAACCAGGCCATCCCTCGCCTACGCGCCGTCCATGGTCGCTTCGGACAACGCCATCTGCTCGACGTCCTGCGCTCTTCGTCGCCTCGCAGGCGAGGACCTCGATCTGGCCGTCATCTACAAAGACCCGTCTGGCGCTCCCGTCGAGAGCATGCGCGTGTCCTGGTCGACCGATGCTCCAGCCGACCTCGCGACCCTCAACTCTTTCTCTTCCAACACCGACCCCCAGGGCCAAGCCCAGGTTCGCCTTCGCTCGGGCGGTCTCGAGGGCAGCCTCACCGTCACCGCAGCCATTCCCGCTGAGTCCCTCTCGCTCACCTTCACGGTCACCTTCGAGCGCCCTCCCGCCCCCGCTCTCGTCGTCGGCTTCGAGTATCTCGGTGCCCTCCCGCTCGCCGACTTCGAGGTACGCCTCTTCGAGAAGCGCGACGGCCTCTCCTGCGCGAGCGTCCACCCCGACGCGCCCCGAGTCGCTCCCGCGCTCGTCCTCGGGCCTTACATGGCCGGCCAACAGGCGAGCGTCTCTGACCTCCCCAACCTCTCGGCGGCGAACGAGCAACGCTGGATCGTCCAAGTGCTCGGCCCCACATCAGCCTCTGGCACGACGCCTCTCGCAGTTGGATGCGCCGACGACGTCCTCGTCAAGGCTGGCGAGACCGCGACAGCCTTGGTCTACATCCTCGATCTGCCTCGTAAATTCACGGGCACCTACACGACGACGACCCGTCTCGACACCCTCTCTGGCGGCGAGGGCACGGCCATCGGCGACGTGATGATCACCCTGGGGGGCATGAACGGCGCCAGCCTGGCCCAGGT
>VFQT010004716.1_pt1 | contig 10992 bp, 6 predicted proteins | sample 3512381 | NCBI WGS metagenome assembly VFQT01 (sample SAMN10412376, study PRJNA504923) | tailings metagenome | isolation source: Relicate 2 Philex TSF3 active mining site | place: Philippines: Tuba, Benguet | collected 2017-08-29 | reverse complement strand
GCACCCACCAGCGGTCCTTGAAGCAGTTCACCACGTAGGTGGAATCGCTCACGATGACGAGTCGTTTGGTCTGGGATCGGGCCACCGGGCCCATGGTGCGGATGGCTTCGATGGCCGCCACCAGTTCCATGCGCTGATTGGTGGTCCTCGACTCCCCGCCGGATCCACGCGGATCACCGTTGGGGGCCACCGCCCACGCCCAACCTCCGGGACCCGGATTCCCACTGCACGCACCGTCGGTGTACACGGCCAACACGTGATCGAACGAACGAACGGAGGAGGGAGTGCTCATGGGGTTCTCATGTTCGCACACGTATCCCCCACCATTCGGCGATCGTGCGAGACTGTCACCATGCTGTTCGACGGTTCCGTGCATCAACTCCCCGACACCGATCCCGGCGAAACCCAGGAATGGCTCGACTCGCTCGACGCCGTGATCGACGTTCACGGCAAGGTTCGGGCCCGATACCTGCTCTCGCGATTGCTCGAGCGGGCCCGTGAATCGCAGGTCAGCTTCCCGGCCACGGTCTCCACTCCGTACGTCAACAGCATTCCGCGCGAGCACGAACCGTGGTTCCCCGGCGACGAGCACATCGAGCGACGCATTCGCGCGTACATCCGCTGGAACGCCGCGGCCATGGTGGTGCGGGCCAACAAGCACGCCGAGGGAATCGGTGGTCACCTCTCCACGTTCGCCAGCTCGGCGTCGTTGTACGAGATCGGCTTCAACCACTTCTTCCGCGGAAAGGACGACGGCACCGCCGGCGACCACGTGTACTTCCAGGGTCACGCCGCGCCCGGCGTGTACGCCCGCGCGTTTCTCGAGGGTCGGCTGAGCGAGGACGACCTCGACAGTTTCCGACGCGAGATCGGACGCGAAGGACGCGGCCTGTCCAGCTACCCGCATCCGCGCTTGATGCCCGACTTCTGGGAGTTCCCCACGGTCAGCATGGGGCTCGGCCCCATCAGCGCGATCTATCACGCGCGCTTCAACCGCTACCTGCTCAATCGCCAGTTGGACGACACCAGCAACAGTCGGGTGTGGGCGTACATCGGCGACGGCGAGACCGACGAGCCCGAGACGTTGGGCGCTCTTTCGCTGGCCTCGCGCGAACACCTCGACAATCTGGTCTTCGTGGTCAACTGCAACCTGCAACGCCTCGACGGCCCGGTTCGCGGCAACGGCAAGATCATCCAGGAACTCGAGGCGGTCTTCCGAGGCGCGGGCTGGAACGTCATCAAGGTGATCTGGGGTTCCAAGTGGGACAACCTGCTGGCCCAGGACAAGGACGGCGTGCTGCTGAACAAGATGAACACCACGGTCGACGGTGAGTTCCAGCGGTACACCGTCGAGGATGGCAACTTCATCCGCGAGAACTTCTTCGGACCCGACCCCCGTCTGCGCCAGATGGTGGCTCATCTCTCCGATGACGAGTTGCGCACTCTTCCCCGTGGCGGACACGACTACCGCAAGCTCTACGCCGCGTATCGCGCCGCCGCCCAGAACCTGGGCAGCGGTCGACCCACCGCCATCCTCTGCAAGACGGTGAAGGGTTGGACGCTCGGACCCGAGATCGAGGGTCGCAACTCCACGCATCAGATCAAGAAGATGAACGCGGATCAACTGCGCGCGCTGCGCGACCGCCTCTACCTGCACGACGAGATCCCCGACTCCGCACTCGAGGGCGACGTGCCGCCGTACTTCCGGCCGAGCGAGGGGTCGATCGAGTACCAGTACCTCCAGGAGCGGCGTCGGGCGTTGGGCGGATCGGTTCCCAAGCGCGTGGTGCGCGCGCGTCGGCCGATGGAGTTGCCCGACGACTCGGCGTTCGTCGAACTCGACGGGGGCTCGGGCGGCCAGGCGGTCAGCACCACCATGGGTTTCACCCGTCTGCTGCGCAGCCTGGCGCGCGACGACAAGTTCGGGTCCCGGGTGGTACCCATCATCCCCGACGAGGCCCGGACCTTCGGGATGGACTCGCTGTTCCGCGAACTGCGCATCTACGCGTCGCAGGGCCAGAAGTACGAGCCCGTCGATCACGACCTGTTGTTGTCGTACACCGAGTCCTCCGACGGCCTGATCCTGGAGGAGGGGATCACCGAGGCCGGCGCCATGAGCAGCTTCATCGCCGCCGGCACGTCGTACGCCACCCGAGGCGTGCCGTCGATGCCGTTCTACACCTTCTATTCGATGTTCGGTTTCCAGCGGGTGGGCGATCTCATCTGGCAGGCCGCCGACAGTCGCGCGCGTGGATTCCTGTTGGGCGCCACCGCGGGTCGAACCACCCTGATGGGCGAGGGTCTGCAGCACCAGGACGGCCACAGCCTCGTGTTGGCGTCGACGGTTCCCGCGTGCCAGAGCTACGACCCCGCCTACGCCTACGAAGTGGCGGCCATCGTGAAGCACGGTCTGCACCGGATGTACGGCGGCGAGCCGGGACCCAACGGGGAGATCGACCCCGACGTCTTCTACTACCTCACGCTCTACAACGAGAACTATCCGATGCCCGCGCGACCCGCCGGAGTGACCGACGCCGACATTGTGTCGGGCCTCTATCGCTGGCAGGCGGCTCCGCCGAACACCACGCACCGCGCCACGATCCTGTTCAGCGGCTCGGCCCAGGGTGCCGCCCAGGCCGCGGTCGTCGAGTTGGCCGAACGCTTCGACGTGGGTGCCGAACTCTGGTCGGCCACCAGCTACAAGGTTCTGCGCGAGGAGGCTCTGGCCACCGAGCGTGTCAATCGTCTGCATCCGTCGCGACCGGCCGCCGTTCCGCGCGTCGCGCGTCTGCTCGACACGTCGCCGGGACCCATCACGGCGGTCACCGACTTCATGAAGATCGTCCCCGAGCAGATCGCGCGATTCGTACCCGATCGTGTTTTCGTTCCGCTCGGCACCGACGGCATGGGACGCAGCGACACTCGTGAGGCGCTGCGCGCGCATTTCGAGGTCGACATGCCGGCCGTCGTCATCGGTGTGCTGTCGGGGCTTCACCGCACCGGCGCCATCGCGGCGTCGGTCGTCGAGGGCGCCATCGCCCACTACGGCCTCGATCCCGACCGCGTCGATCCCTACATCGTCTGACGATCGTCCGGGTCGTCGCGATCGTCCGGGTTGGTCCGACGAGTGGTCGTTCCCCGCGGGGCTGGTCTACCCTGACCCCATGCCCGCATCCTCCGGCACGCTCTTCATCACCGGTGATCCGTCGGCCGACAAGTTGCTCAACGCCAACGGCACCGCGTTGCTCATCGGCATGCTGCTCGACCAACAGGTTCCCATGGAGTGGGCCTTCAAGGGCCCCTTCACACTGAAGCAACGGCTGGGCCACCTCGACCCGCGCAAGATCGCCGCCATGGATCAGGAAACCTTCGTGGCCCTGTGTTGCGAGAAGCCGGCCATTCACCGCTTCCCCGCGTCCATGGCCCGGCGCATCCACGAGTTGTGCGCCATCCTGGCCACCGGTTACGGCGGCAAGGGCGAGAACATGTGGGCCGACGTGAAGTCCGGAGCCGAACTGTTCGAGCGTTTGCGCACCCTGCCCGGTTACGGCGAGGAGAAGGCCCAGATCTTCGTGGCGTTGCTCGGCAAACGCATGGGCGTTCGCCCGCGCGGATGGAAGGAAGCCGCCGGTGTGTTCGGCGACCACGAACCCCGCACCGTGGCCGACATCGACTCCCCCGAGCAGTTGCTCAAGGTCCGCGCGTGGAAGAAGGCCGAGAAGGCCGCCGAGCGCGACAAGCAGAGTCGGCCGCTGAAGAAGGCCGCTCCCCGCAAGTAGTGCGTCGACCTCGGCGGGTTGACCGTTTCTTGACCTTGCCACGTGGGCGCGCGACCCGGGTACGAATGACACTCTGATCATGGGTTCGTTGCGACGCGTGCTGACTTCGTTCCTCGCGTTGGCCAGCGTCGTCGTGGTCGGCGAGGTCCCGGTGCGGGCCACCACGACGACCGCCAGGTTCACCCTGCAGACCTCGTCCACGATCGGGTTGATCGGCGTCGACGCCACCTACCCGACGTCGAATCCCGGTGGCTACGAGAAGATGATCCGCTGGAGTTCGGACGGGCGGCTGTGGGAGTACGACCGCAACCTCGGCTCGAACACCTACGGGTGGCGCACCGGACCGACCGATGGGGTGACGGTTCCCGGGGCCCCGCGACAGATACGACTCGAGTTGTACCCCCACCCCACCACCACGTGCTCGGGCACCGACGAGAACGACGCCTGCTACTGGCTCACCTACGACCCGTGGACGTCGACCCGCGGCGGAGTGCACGTGCAGGTCGACTCCTCGCAGGGATCCGACTGGTTGAACGTCGGAACGGTTCGTCTGCCGACCCTCGGCGTGGACGGCGCTTTTCGTATGGACGGCGACGTCGTGTCGTCGCAGCCTCTCCCCGACGGCCGAGTGAGCATCGACCTCTTCCAAGTGGACTGCTCGTGGCACGAGACGTGCGTGCGACAGCCGGTGAACGAGCGCGGCAACGAACTGGGCGGGTTCGCCTCGGGTTCCAACCGGGGATCCCGTTGGACCGGCGGCGTGGTGTGGCCCGGGCAGTACATCTTCTTCGTGAAGGACACCGCGCGCGACATCCATCTCCACGGGTTCGTCCAGGTGGCCGCCGATCGCATCCCCACCATCGACCTCGACTCACCGTGCTTCGGTCTCGACACGTGCGTGATGGACCGGGGATCGGTTCCCGCGGTCGCCGGAGGATTCCATCCCACAACCCCCACGCGCGTCCTCGACACCCGTAAGTCGCTCGGGATCACCAACGGCAAACTTCGCTTCGGCGACGGTCGCCAGTCCTCCACCAACCCGATCCTTCGTGCCGACGACGCCGCCAATCACGATCTAGGCGTTCTGGGCGTCGCGGGTGTCCCCGCGAGCGGAGTGAGTGCCGTTCTGTTGAACGTCACCGCCGTCGATCCCGCCACCGACGGATTCATCACGGTCGGACCCCGTCCGGCGGGTTCCGGCGACCTGTTCGACGATCAGCATTCATTCGGGGCGTGGCCCGACGCGTCCAATCTGAACCTGCGCTCCGGGCGCACGGCGCCGAACCTCGTGCTCGCGCGCGTGGGTGCCGGCGGGCGCATCCGTCTGTACAACTACGGCTACCCGCTCCACATGGTCGCCGACGTGGCCGGTTGGTTCGACACCGGTTCGACGCTCACCTCCTCCGGAGGTCTCGGTTTCTACGGTGTGACTCCCGAGCGGATTCTCGACACCCGTAACGGGATCGGAGAAGCCGCCGCCGCGGGGCGATTCGCCGTCGGCGACGATCGTCGGGTACCGGTGCGCGGGTTGGCCGGTGTTCCGGCCGACGCCGAATCCGTGGTGGTCAACATCACCGCGGTCGAACCCTCGGCCACCGGCTACGTCACCGCGTATCCATCGGGCTCACCGGTCCCCGATGCGTCGAATCTGAACCTCCACCCGGGCCAGGATCGCCCGAATCTGGCGGTGGTACGCATCGGTGCCGATGGCGCGATCCGGCTCACGGCGCGCGAAGCGGCCACGCATCTTCTCGTCGACGTGCAGGGGTACTACGCCCCGAGCACCGGCGCGACCCGCCGCACGATCACGACGAACCCCACGCGCATCTTCGACTCCCGCAACGACGTGGGCACCCGTGGCGGACGTCTGGGTCCGGGCGAGACGCGCACCGTGACCGTGGCCGGTGTGGGTGGCGTGCCGATCGGTGCCACCGCCGTCTACGTGAACATCACGTCGGTGTCGGCCACGGCGTGGGGGTGGCTCGCGGTGTGGCCCACCGGTGGCGCGCGACCCGACGTCTCCAACGCGAACTGGCCCGGGGGCACCGACGTCCCGAACATGGCCGTCGTGCCTCTCGGGATCGGCGGAACCCTGCAGCTCTACAACGATGCCGGAGTCTCGGGCACCACCTCCGCCCACGTGCTGATCGACGTGCTTGGTTACGTCGTCTGACCCGCACGACGCACGGACGCGGTCAATCGACGCGGTCGACGACGGCGGTGAGGGAACGCGCGAAGGCGTCGAGTCCGAACTCGGTCGCGCGGGCCCGCGACGACTCCGACATGGTGGCGCGCAACGACGCGTCACTCATGAGCCGCCGGGTGTGGCTCGCGAGTTCGTCGAGCGTTCGCCAATGGAAACCGTCCACACCGTGACGGACGATCTCGGCCGGACCCGCGGCCGCGAACACCACGGGCACCGCACCAGCGGCCATGGCCTCCACCACCGCGATGCCGAAATGCTCGAGTCGGTCCGGGTGCACTTCGGGGTCCTCGCCGAACCCACCGGCGTGCCAGAAGATCGACGCCCCGGACAGGGTGCTCTCGACCGTCTCGCGGGGAGCGTTGAGGTGAACCTCGACGGGAAGGCCGACCGCGCCACGCCGCACCGCCAACGCGTACTCGCGACTGGCCGAGTCGGCGCCGCCGACGAAGATCAAGCGCCAATCCCCCACCCCTTCGCGGGATGTCACCATGCGGCTGAACCCGTCCAACAGATCGGCCTGCTTCTTGCAATGGCCGAACGACGGATCGAAGAACCGTCCCACCGAGGCGATGGAGTTCGTCTTGGCACCGGGCTTCACCGACGGACGCACCGGCGGATGCACCACGACGCTGTCGACACCCCACAGTCTGCGGATCCACGAGGAGGTGTAGACCGAGTTCGCCATGAACGTGGAGTACGTGCCGATCCACGACGTGTCCACCAGTCGACGCTCCAGCCCGCGCTTCACTCCGGCCACCGGACCGGGTAGCCGAGGAGCGAGCGACAGGGTCCGCGATCCGATCTTCGCCACCGCGCGCACCACTCGTTGCCTCGGCGTGGCGGGCAGGCCCGGGAAGTGGACGTAGTACAGACCGCGCGGCGAACGGTTGCGGGCGACGCTGAGGTAGGTGCCGTTGACGAAGACGTCGTAGTCGGCGCTGGCCTCACCGGCCTGCTCGTCGTCGACCACCTTGCGCCAGCCGCAACCGGAGAGATCCACGCCGAGACGCGCGCGGGTCGCCTCGACATCGATCGGCTCGGGTCCGAGCAGGGTCACCTCGTGACCGTCCCGCAGGCACTCGGCGATCGCGCCGCTCACCTGTTCACCACCTCCGTAGGTGGTCCAGTACAGGTTGTAGACGGCGACCCGACTCACTTGGAGACCTCCCAACGCATGAGAGACCTTCGCGAGACGTGGCGGTCCATCATCCACCGGTCCCGCAACATGGCGGGCAGCAGCGACAGGTAACTCCGCAGCACCCGACGACGATGTCGCGCCTCGGGTCGAGCCGGCATACGCAACGTGAGTGGGCGCAGCACCAGGTGTCGGACGTTGATCACGACGGTTCTCTTCACCTCGCCGAGACCCGAACGAACCGCCAACCAGCCGGGGGCGTTCTTGGCCAACACCAACAGGCGATTGCGCTCGGTGTGGAAGCGGAACACGTCGCTACCGACTCCGGAGGACTGCGCGTGTCGGTGGCGCACCACCGCCATCGGCGAGTAGACGTACCGCCAACCCTGCAGGCGGCCGCGCCACGACAGGTCGGTGTCCTCGTAGTAGAGGAACAGGCGCTCGTCGAACAGGCCCACCGACATCAGGTACTCGGCCCGCAGCAACACCGCTCCGCCGCACCACGCGAAGACCTCCACCGCCTGTTCGAACTGACCTCGATCTCGTTCGAGAAAGCCCCGGTCCCCTCCGAAGCCGCGCTGGTACAGGTTGGACCCGACGTTGTTCACCACGTCGAAAACGTCGGGACCCACGCGAACGTCGACCCACGAGAACACGGGTGCGCCGTCGGAGTAGCCACCGCCCACCTCGACGCTCACCTTCTCGACGTCGGACGTCAACGTGACCGTCCGTCGGGTGCGAGCCGACAGACGTAGGGAGACCGTCTGTCCGACCGTGGGATCGGGGCGGCTCTCGGCGATGCGCAGCGAGCCGGACCTCTTGCTCCAACGGGCGAATTCCTCGTCGCGTGACGGATCGTGGGACATGGGGCCGTGGAAACCCTCGTCGAACTGCAGACGCGCATCCTCGCGGCGACCGTCGATGCGCACCGCGGACACGCAGACCCCCACCTCTCGGTCGTCCCCGCCACCGGCGACGGTGGTCTCGGAGACTTCCAGATCGATGCCGGTGAACCGGTCGGCGAACAGCATCTTGGCGCTGACGGCGCCGACGTCACTACCGGCCTCGAAACCCGACATCAGCCCCACCAGCCAACCGGGGTCGACCGTGGCGTCGTTGTTGATCAACGCGGCGAAGTCGTACTCCGACAACTCGCGCCCGTCGCCGTCGTGAGTGGACGACAGACCGAGGTTGCACCCACCGGCGAACCCCAGGTTGCGCAGGGGCTCCAGCACCCTGACCGTCGGATGGTCGGCGCGAACGCGGCGGGTCACGTCGTCGAGCGAGCCGTTGTCGACCATCACGATCTCGTATCGATCTTTCGGCCACGCGGTGCGCATCAAGGATTCGATGCAGTCGATGGTCATCTGCCCGCCGTCGAACGACAGCACGACTATGCGGACGAACGGCTCCGACGAGGTCATGGCGCTCTCACGATAACGAGGCCCGTTGCCGCAACTCGGGCATCAGATCGTGGACGTGCGTGACGGTTCCGCGCTCGCGCGGTCGCGAGGAAAAGATCCATCGATCCAACGCATCGGCCAGATCCGCGAACAGGAACTCTCGGCCCGCTCTCCACGATTCGTCGGATGCCCTCGTCCAGTCGGCATCGTTGGTGAGCAAAGGGCGCAACATCTCGGCCAACACGTCGGCGTCGGTGATCTCCTCGGTGCCGATGTCGGTGATCACCGGGATGCCCCGCGAGTTCAGCTCGGCCACCGCCCCGCTGCGTTGTCCCCGCGCGCGCCGTCGTAGCTGTACGCCGACCCGCGCGGTGAGCAGCGTCTCGTTCAGTTGCCGGGCATCGAGCCAACCGGTGAAATGAACCCACTCCTCCAGGTGTCGTGCGGCGACCACGGCGTCCAGTCGGGCACGCAACTCGGGGGAACATCCACCGGCGAACACCAGTCGGATGTCGCGCATCCAGCCCGACAGAGTGGCCACGGCCCCGATGAGCATCTCGGGCTTCTTGCTCTCGTCGAGCCAGCCGTACGAGACGATGGTTCGACCCGGAGGCATGCCGGCCCGCTCGTTGTGGTGGGTGGCGTGGGGCAGAACCAGGATCGGTGGATGGTCGGGGCGAAGGTTTCGCACCACGTCGGCGGCCTCATCGGACGACACGATCACGCTTTCGGCGACGTCCACCACCGGCTCCAGGAAGGTGACGTCGGCTCGATGGTAGGCGTCGGCGTCGAGCAGATCGGCGGGCCACGAACCTTCGGGCACTCCGCAGCGCCGCAACTCGTCGCGCAGGCGCGATTCGGCCCAGTCGCGCTGGCCGGACAGGTGTCCGATGCCCACGTGACAGCCCACCAACGTTGGTTCGTGCAACCACACGTGTCCGGCCCGCTCGCCCAGCGACGCCAGAGTGGCGGCGTGGAACTCCGACGAACCCAAGGTGTTCACCATCGCGTCGAAGTCGTGCTTGGCGAAGTAGCGCCCGAGTCCGGCCACGTTGCGACGGTTGCCGGCCGTGCCGTTGGTGGCGGTCAGGTCGATGACGGGTTCGAGATCCGCCGAACGCGACGTGGAGTTCCAAGCGGTCAGGAGGCGTTCGTTGTAGGCGCCGATCCCCGACGGTGATCCAGCGAAGGGGCCTACCAAGGCGACACGACCCCGTCGCGCGCGCGGAGTGCCGGGTCGTCGGTCGATGCCGGTCAGGGCCGACACCGCGGCTCGACCCACCCGATCCCAGGTCCAGCGGGCGGCCGCGCGTCGCGCGATGTCGACGAGCAACTCTCGATACGGTCGGTCCACCAGACCGGAGAGCATCACGCTCGTGATGTCGCCCACGTCGTGGGCGTCGAAGGTGGCGCGCCGGTCGCCGATGACCTCGGGCAACGAGGAGTTGTCGCTGCAGATCACCGGACAGCCACTGGCGGCCGCCTCGGCGACCGGCAGACCGAAACCCTCCTCCAGCGATGGGAACACCGACAAAGCGGCACTCTGGTACAGGGCAACCATCTCGTCGTCGGTGACGGTGTCGGTGACCAACACGTCGACGCCCCAGACCAGCCCGAGATGATGGACGATGTGGTGCCAGCGATCGCGCACCGACGGCACCGCGGCGCAGGCCACGACCAACTGATGACGGTCGCGCACCTCGCGCGGAAGTCCGGCCCACGCCCGGATCAGCCCCGGAGTGTTCTTGCGGTCGTCCCCACCGGTGACGGCGACGACGCGACGACGCGAGAGATCGAGTCCGAGGTCGATCAAACGCGTCAATCGGGCGTCGACCACCGTCGGATCGTCCGCCGGGACGAACTGCGGTTCGATGGCCGCGCCGACGACATGAATGCGCTCACGCGCGAACTCGAGCACCTCGGCGGCGGTGTCGGCGGAGAAGGTGGAGTTGGAGAGCAGGCCGTCGAACGTGCGCACCAACCCGGCTCGCAGACGGGCTTGCACCCGCGCCGGAGCCTCGACAAGGTAGCGATCGGGATGGCGATACGGGATCACGTCGTGCAGGACTCCCACCACCGCGAGACCGGCCTCGGTGACGACATCGGGAACCACGTCGAGCGCGACGGGATGCAACATCATCTGGGTGCAGAGGAACCACGTGGACGGCGGCTCGGCCAGGATCGTCGACCGCGCGAGTGCCGCCGTCGTCACACCCTCGATCGACGTGGTCCACGTGGCGGCGTCATCGTCGGAGTCCACCAGCACCACGACCTCGGCCCCGGCGGAGCGCATGGCCCGCACCAACCCGATCGTGTAGCGACCGACCCCTCGCCCACCCGCGGTGGGGTGCGACACGACGCGTCCGTCGACCAGGACCCGCGGGTTCGACAACGGTCTCAGCTCCGTTTCGCGGGAGCGGTGGCCTCGTCGATCAGGGCCTCCAGGCGGGCGATCTGGCGCTCGATGGT